>Ga0255047_10001792_pt1 | contig 14905 bp, 21 predicted proteins | sample JV7_2_1_MG_FD_183640 | JGI IMG/M metagenome (GOLD analysis project Ga0255047, IMG submission 183640) | Seawater microbial communities from Jervis Inlet, British Columbia, Canada - JV7_2_1 | ecosystem: Environmental > Aquatic > Marine > Inlet | place: Canada: British Columbia | collected 2016-10-06
CATCCAGCACGCTTCTGAGATAGGAAATGAAGTCGTCTAGCTGTCCCTCCTCGTACTGCACACCGCTGGTTTTGATTTGAGTCTCGATAAGTCTGAATTCTTCCTCAACATCTGCGACCTCTGTATCAACGTACTCGGCCTTGTCGTCCAGCGTGACCGTCTGACCTCCTACCATCATGGTATTCAAAGAATACTCCTGACGGTAAGCATCGTTACGGGCATTCTTGATGGCTTGCCATAGCGGAGACCGGGACCCGGCCCAATTATCTCCTGGTTGCCAGACGGCATATCCCCATGTCGGCTCGTACTCCAATCTAGCCTTCTCCATGGACATCTTATCTTCTGGATCATAGAGAGGTATCTTGACCGATATGATTTCTCCGGCAGGATGTTTCTTCTCCCCTTTGCAACTGGGACAAATACCATTAGAGATAACTTTGTCGCCTTCCTTGGCTTTGGCTTTGCAATTGTAACAAGCCTTGTCTTTTCCATCCCAACTTGTTACGCCCGCTCCCTTGCACTTGGAACATGTGCCTGTGCCGTTGCACCCTTTACACAGATTGGCTTTAGATTTCTCAACCTCGTGCTCTGTCTCTACTTCGTGCTTGCCGAAGTTGCGCCGGCGTCCTGCCTTTTCATCTTCTTTTCTGGCGATTGCTCCCCAACCCTTGTAACCGATGTAGGCCACCCATTGGTTATTGAACTTAATCAACTGCACTTCGTTGTTGTGGGCATTCAAGCCGTATACGACCTGAAATTCAGCGAGGATTTGGCTTGCGGCCTCTCTCTCTACCGGGTTTGTGATTTCCTTGGGCAGAACAAGGCTCTGCATGATGTTTTTCCTGGCCCTGGCTATTTCTTCTTCCTGGAAACGAACTATTTCTCTCTGCTTTCTTACCGGAACTAAGGCTGTCCCGTTTGTCATTTGTAACCTCCTGACAAGTTCTCGCTCGTACTCACCCCTGCCTGCGGGGGTCCTTTCCACGATAGAACGAGGCAATCTTGGCCCGTCGTAATCGCAGGTGACGCACTTCGTCACACCATTTGCTGTATAAGTCCATGAAATGACATCCTGGTCGAAACACTTTTGACAAATGTAGTCTGCATCTGTGCTGGTGTCTAAGCCTATGTCATCCCCTCTCTCTACCCTTTCAGAGAGGGATAGATTCTTCGGTCTCCTGCGTGGGCTCAACATCTTCATCCTCCAATCCGTCGTAAAAAGAACCTCTTCCGTGAGCAGAAGTACCGTCATAGAAGAAAAGGAATTTTTCTTCTAATACGCCCAGTACTTCTTCTTCTGTCATCGCTCTCAATAACTTGATGAGTTGGGCGATGGAAAATACAGCCATAATTTCCTCCCCGCCATATTCAGATTCCAGGTTGGCTTCTGACTCGCTAGGAGACGATCTCAACTTCAGGTACAGACCGTCTTCCCTGGACCAGACCAGAACCCGGCCTGTCTTGTGCTCCCCGTCGTACACGGACATCATGAATAATAACTTTTGTAGCAAGGTTGATTTGTTGACTCGAAAATAACTTTTCAGCCCACCATCCTCACCCGCTTTTCTTATCCTGTCCCATAATGCTTCCAGCGTATCTACATTAGCTTCCATGCCCGAAAGAGGCATCATGGTTTGAGTCATTGTTAGCAGTCCATCACCCACCGGAGTGACTGACCATACCCTTTTTTCGGTCAGGTATACCTTTGAGTCTTTGGCAAGACTTCTGACAAACGGGATGTAGATGGGAGAAAGACCACGGCTGTATTCGACGTTGCCCATAGCTCCCCCCATGCCGTTGCCATCCATGGCCCCAGCAAAGCCATTTCTGACCCACACGTTATCAAGCAGATGCCTTGTCCCAATGTCTTCGCAAATCTGCCCTATGAGGGGCACAATGCCGGCCGGGAATTCGTCACCTTCCGGCTCGGGGAATTCATACAGGTCTTCCTCTGGTGGCATAGTTGGTATCCTGGCGTCAAAACCACTGCCATTGAACCACAGCTTGGTGCCGCTCTTTCTGACAGTGATGGCTCCATTCATCATCAGTATAGGGCCAGTAGATGCTATCGACTCGGTGCCGTCCTTTTTACTCTCGGCATCAAAGGTGAACTTGGCGTATATTGCATTGCCAAAGCCGTAGACGGTTATCAATCCAGACCTGTTGGTAATAAGGATATCCGGCGCGTTGGTGTGTTTGAGTAATGCGCTTATTCCTTTCGCAACATCAGCCCACTCAGCTACTTGAAAGTTCATTTGACCTCCGTTTTAGTATGTCCATAATATTTTTACTATCTGACCAAACCGGACTACCCATGATCGATAGCCTGATGGTTTGTATGCCAAGAACCATGGGGCAGTACGACGCTGCGCCACCAAGCACCCTGAGTTTTCTGTGCTTCCTGCCGCAATCGCATTTCTCGGCAGGGGTGAAGTCCTCGATATCCCTGGCCCTTACCAGGTCTCCGTTTAAGCCAGCCAGCCGGCCCATGTTGCGCTCAAAGACTACATCTGGGCGCGGTCTTGGTATACCTGCGCCGATTCTAATGTTTTCCAGGGTCTTCTCGGGGTCAACAAATCTACCCCACGGACCAAGTAATTTGTTCTGACCTTTAATCGTAACGTGCCTGCACCCATGGCTAACAAGCACCTCTAATTCGTCCCTCGTGATCGATGTCATGTCGTTCCTTTGATTATCTTTCTTCCGGGTTGCAAGAACGCGCCAGACTCCAGGTCTATATCTTGCATGACCGGCGGCGGCGGCTTTCGTCTGGTGTTGTCTACGCTGATCCCGATATGGTGAGGGTCATTCACCTCATCGTATCGGGTTCTAAAAAGTATGGTTGCCTCTGCTGCCAGAGCTGTACCGCCTTTAGCATGAGCCTTGCCATAACCCATCCTTTCCTTGTCTAACGCGCCTGTCCCTATCTGGGCTACAGAGATCACGACTGCTCCAGGGTGAGTAATCAGGAATTCCCCCTGGAGGCTGACCACGCTCTCTTGTTTGGTGTAATGGTCAGCCGAGCCTCTTGATATGTGATCGCAGGTGAATATGCGATACTCCTGGCCGCGCATATCGATGTCTTCGCCATTTTTGTTCTTGTGGATGTAGCGCCCATGGTACAGGTCGCTCCAACGCTGGATGGTTATTTCCGCATTAGACGCCGACCCCATACTGGCAGCGCCACCAAATATCGAGATCGGCAGTTGTGACAGGGCGTTCTTTGACCTGTTTATAACGCCATGCTGAATCTCGGTTCTCCTGCCATACTCGAAAAACTCTCTGGATATGACCATGGCTTTGTTGTGGGCATCGTCGGCCCTCAAGTCCTCGACACGAGGCCATTTGGCAGGATCGTTGCCATAGTATTGGGCAACGTACAGCCTGGTGGCCACGATTGCTATTAAAGAGTCTCGGTAAGCTGACGGCGGCATGCCGGACTCTAATGTGTCACAGCATATCCACCAGGGGTGGCCCTTCTTTTTTAGTTGGGAGGCAAAGCCAACAACAAAGTTGAGCAGCAGTGTGGATTTACGGTTCTTCCTGTCGGCCTGAATACCAACCATCTCGCCCTTTTTTATGTTGATACCGTACAAGGCATTGTCGATCGGCGGTATCCTGAACCACAGCGCATGCTCAAGGTTTTCATCTCTGTCTCCCCAATCGTCATCGGCCATTTTTACAAGGCCGGCTATAGTGGGGTCAAATGACACCGTACCTCAACTCCTCTCCAGAGACCAAGCTGTGACGAGGCATGGTGCTTCGTGTTTTTTCTTCCTGCTCGGTGATCATGATCTTGAGCAGGTTGCTTGACAGAGAGGCCCACTCTTTACCCATTAGCCAGGTTACTGACTTGGCATTTTGGGCCGTAAATGCATGGCGCTCGTCGTTGAAGGTAAACTTGACCAGTCGCAAAGCAAAATCTCTGGCCGAGACCTTGTCACATAGAGGTGTCTTGCAGATGTACTTTCGGCACCTCTGGATAAAAAGCCTGGCTTTTGCCAGTTCGTCAGACTTGGCTTTACCGACAAACTCAAACAGTGCGCCTCTAGCTCTTGAGGCCAGCTTCTCAAAGACCTCCACTATGGTTATCGCCATTGTCTTCTCTTGTTCAATGGCGATACCTTCATCGTGGGTCACGGTGGTCTTCTTGTCGTAATAGATGCCTTGACCGCAGTGGGGGCATACCTTCATGGGACCACGTTTTTTTGCTTGTGCAAAATCTCGCCTGCACCTTGGGCAGGTTCTCATAAAACACCTCCGTGTTATGATGATATTGGTTTGTTAAGGTGCTCTCCCCAGGCATCGAATCCTTCTGCTTGCTCGGTTGCAAACAATTCTATGCGAGGGACCTCTCCAAATAATTTAACAATTCTATCGCGCACTGCATCTGGTTTCTTGGAGTGCTGTCTTAATTGCTCGATGACAACTTGATTAACCCCCCGATTGACCACATCGCCGGTGCTAAAACTTCCTCTCAGGCCGAGGAAACAATCTTCGCTGTTTGAGCCGGTATACTGGCCCGGTAAATATCGTGGATTTCCTGTCTTAGAAACCTTAATCCACGTAAAAGCCTTGTTGATATATCTGAATCCCGACCAGTCCATAACTTCATGGATGGGGTACTCGGCGTACTTGGGGGCGACATGCCACATGAAGAGGGCTGCGTCTGGAGCGGCCAGATACTTGGTGAAGGCACCAAACGCCCGGCATTCATCTGGGTCAAGACCCCTATAGCGGTGCATGCCCTTACCGAACCGCGTGTCTTTATTAGGGCGGTCAGGGTAAAGCCAGGGGAAATCGATGTAAAGTACCTGGTAATAGTTGGGACGCAAGTGTTCATAATTCTTAACCCACCACGGAATGGCCGTCATATCGCACCTTGATTTCATTGGAGACTACATTGTCGAACAGGCCACCGTGGTCAATCACGATCACCTGCCCATGGTTAGATGCATCCAGCATCAGTTCTGGGATTACCCCTCTTAGTTCTGGATCAAGAGCACCCATGCTCACTTCGTCAGCGACTAACAAGCCGATCTCAGATAACTCTTTGACGATGGCCAGCCTAATGGCTAATGCTGCCGTAACTTGCATACCGCCACCTGTGGTGTAGCCCTGATTGATGTCGTTTACCAATAGGTTCACCGAGTAATCATCACGCCATTCCAGGCGGGCGTCCTTGTGAGTCTGCCATGCGCCAGAGAACATGATGTTGGCTTCATGGCTAATGCGCCTGACCATGTTTCGGGCCACAACCGGCCCTGCTTGTCGAATGACTTCTCTAATACGAGACAACCGGCCATACTTTTTCTCCAGCAGGTCTGACTCTGCTTCCAGAACCAAGACTTCGCCATGTGCTGTCACCGCTTCGTCATGGGCTACCCTCTTGCCTTCTGCAATGCTTTCAAGAAGGTCAATCTTTCCATCCAGGACTGCCATGCGGCGCACGACGCCCTCTCGTTTGCCATGAACTCGGGCGAAGTCGTCTTTATCGAATCCTAAATCCTCGATTTGTTCGCCGAGTTTTTCCATGCCGGCCTTTACACCCTCGAGGCTGGTCTGTATCCACTCAAGTTCTTTTTGTCTTTGGGGGTAATCAGCGGCCACGACCTCCCTCTGGATATACTCACTGCCGAAAGGCTTCCAGGCGGCCAGTTTTCCATTGTTAGCCAGGATTAGTTCACGAAGACCTTCGTAATCGCACTCGATCTTAAGGACTTCCCGAGCCTCTTCTAGCTTCTCTTCAACCCCAAGCAATTGATTTTCGTAGTCATCAGCTTCAATCAGTTGCGCTTCCATCCTCTCAAGCGCAGATATTCGACCCCGAACATCGTCCATCTCTGTTTTTTGTATCTCGACAGACAGGTCTGTCATTGCTTTGGTCTGATCATGGGCTTCTTCGGCCATGGCCTCATGGAACTTTATTACATTCTCTCTTTGTCTGTCTTGTAAAACATAGTAACAGACGGGACATTCGTAATTTTCTCTCAGGTGATCCGCAACGAAGGTCGCCCTATCCCGCTGGGCGGCCAGTGCTGCAACCGCTGATACATGACTGCCCACGGCCAGCTTGTACTCTTCCTCTAATTTTTGATGCTCTACCCTTAGAGCATTGATACCGATACCCGGATCGTACAGTTCTTCTGCGTACTCTCTCAATCTGAGAAAGCAGGCTCTCTTCTCGGTGAGATTAACAATATGGTTCCGGGCAGTCTCTTGCTGTGCGGCGGTTTCGTATTGCTCCCGAAGAGCTTCTTCCTGCTCCTCGACCACCTTTTCAAGCGCCAACATGTTTGCATGTTTGCCGGAGTTTTCCAAGAGCCACATCTGGGCGTCTCTTGTTCCCTCCAGAGCGACAGACGCTCTTTCGACTTGGCTTTCGGCGATACCACGGTCTATCACAAATTTTGTATGCTGCCCTCTTAGCTCATCGTATTTCATAGCCTTGTCCTGAAAGGCCGAGAACTGGTAAGTCAATCTCATCAGGTCAAAGTTCAGGGGAGCCAGGTCTGCACGACTCTCATTCAGTTTCCCTTCTGCTTTCTCTAGTTCGACTCTACTGACCTCTAACAAAGCAGCAATAGGCTCACGGCTTGCAATAGCCAGGGCGCATTTTGTGACCATATCCTCGATCTCTCTATTAGACTCGGCCAGTTTCTTCCAGGTCGTCTCGAAGTCATTGACCCCAAGTACCCGGTCAAAGATTCGTTTTCGCTCTGATGGTGTTTCACCAAAGCCGTCCATGACCTCGAATTGGTTAATAGCTACCATCCGGCTCCAGACTGACGGCAAGTGTGCTGCGGGAGACAACCCTAGAAAGTCTATGATGTCAGCCGCGACTTCGACCGATGTATTAGAATGGGCATCTTTTGTCTCTATCTTCCACTGCCCGCCGCTTGGTGTTCTGGTTCTGGTGATGACGGCCTGCAACCCTTCGCGCTCTAGCCACAATTCAACCCTGCACATTTTCTTGCCATACCGTATTAGGTTTTCTGCTTTTGAGAATTTCGAGGGCAAACTATCAAATAAAGCCCACTGTATAGCGTAGATAATATTGGACTTGCCGGCATCGGAGTAACCTGTGATGGCATTAACCCCATCGGTGAACTCGATATAGGTCTCCTTGTGCGAACAGAAGTCAGTCAGTCGTAGGGATTTTAACACCGAGCACCTCCAATGCGTTGGTTCCTAAGTTTCGGCGGATATCCATAGCCAATTGAGCGTCCTCTTGTAGATTGCTTTCGTAATACTCCATCTCGATCTGGTCACGCGGCTTGTTAGCCCCGGCAAGTATCTTCTCAAGTTCTGGCGGGACAGTCTGGTCGTCTACTTGTATTACAAGAGCATCTGGGATAACCAGCTTGATGGCCTGTTTGTCTATCCGGTACTCACGCACGCCGTCGAGTTCCACAACAACAATGGGGTCTCGGTTACTTCCTGTATCGGGTGGGGGTTCGTGATCTTGGCCTATCTGACTAAGTAGTTCCGGCATACCTCTGTACTCGTCAACGTTGTAGCTTTCGACAACCCATGGTCGTTTCTTTGGAAGAATCTTTTTCGATTCAAAGTCGATCAGCCGACCTTCATGGAATTCGAGCGTGGTGATTATAAACCCGCCCTGATCTAGCCTCTCGCCTTTGTTGAGTACTTCGAGTGATCCTGGCATGCGGATGTATCCATCATTGTAAGGCTTGTGGATATGTCCCAGTGCAACGTAATCTATCATAGGCTTTAACTTGAGCAAGTCGTCTACGGATACCGTTTCGGGGAAATTCACAGGACTCAGGCCCTCGAGTCCAACATGGGCCATGAATATAGAATACTGCGAATCGGGAGGATTTTCAAGTAAGTAGTTGTTGAATGTCATTAACCCAGATCGAGTGGCTGCGCCCATCCAGGGCATACCATAAATAGCAATGTCAATCTTGTCTTTCGAGAACCTGTACGGCGTATAGCCGCCGACTTCGCCAGGGTCACAGAGATGCAAATATCCCTGGTCTTGTAGTCCATGCATGATAGACAGACCGTCAGACCTATCAAGGTAGTCGTGGTTGCCAAAGATGGCATACACTTCTTTCTCGTTTCTGCGGAATACATCGAGACCTTCTCTCAAGACCGATCTGGCAGACTCTCCTGGTCTGACCACATCGGATATGTCTCCAGAAAACAGAGCGAAGTCTACGCGCAAGCTGAACGCTGCTTCTAGGCATGAGCTAATGAACGCATCAGCAAAATCCTGACGCCGCATCTCTCGTGCGCGACCTCGCCACTGCCCATGACCCACATGGCAGTCGGCAAAGTGAGCAAACTTTATTGTGGTCATAAGAATTTCTCCATCGCCTCGTGCCAATACGGAAATAGCTCATGCAACATGGCTCTTCTGGCGTCCCTGTATATCGTTAGGGCTTCCCATCTCTGGACTAGCCAATTAACACCAGAGGGGATATACAGATTGTTATTCCCGTCAGCGAGGAAGACGAATATATCGTACTCCAACTCGGTTGACTGGAGCCTCCTCTCGAACCGCCCATTTTTTTCGTAGCAAAAGGCTGACATCCAGTCCGGGGCGTTGCTTTGATCTTCCAGAAAATGATAATTCCACGACGAGAAACCCCATCTCTCGCCGCTCAAGGCGATTGCATCGCAGACTTTCGTTTTGAAGGCCACAATATCTATGATAACGTTTAGCTCTTCGGCGCTCTCTCTGAGAGCAGCCCCCCAGTATTGGGTCTGGCCCTCCAACAGAGCCCCTGCTCTAGCAAACTTCAACAGATAACTTATGCTGATCGGTATTTCTCCTTGGGATATTGTTTCCAACAACGTATCTACCATGTCATCTACCGCTGGTTGGATAGAAGTCCTGGTGAATTCAAGCTGCGTCGCGTTCATTTGACTTTCCTCTCTTGTTTTTGTAAAATTGTGATTGTATTCTGCTTATCATTTGGTTTTACCTCCTGTAGAAACCCGACTGGATCAGAGTCGGGTTTCTTATTTTAACCACGATGGATACACCTGAATGGATTTCATTCGGGCCTTGGCTTGCTCAATATATTTCACACTGTTTTCAAAACCTAACCACGGTATCCCCCGGCGCTGACACTCCACCGCAGTTGTGCCGCTACCCATGAACGGGTCAAGGACGACACCCCCTGTATAAGCCGAGTCGAGCACATTGGCTGGCAACTGATTTGGAAACGGGGCCGGATGAGAGTTGCCAAGAGCAAACTTCATCTTCCAAACCGTGCTCGCAGCACCCTTCCTGACCAACTTGAAATCAGGTTTGGCCAAAAGTAAAATCCACTCATCCCACGAGGTATAGGCGGTCGGGATATGGTTGAATCCCCCTGGTCTTTCCCAGAAGATTAGTTGCCGGACAATCACTTCATCCGGTATCCATTGCTCCCCGATGTAACTTGGAACGTTCAGGGGAGAACACATCTCGCCGTTGAAGACACGTTGCTTGTGATTGTAGAAGATGGCCCCGTCGGGGGTCAGCTTCCTCCACCAGATACGCAACAAATCGTGTTGCCACTTGATGTATTCAGGCATGCCCATATTGTCATCGTGGACTTCATAGCCGTCTCCAATGGCCGGCGCTGTCCAAGCGCCGCCACGTACACTGCGCTTTACACCAGCGCCCGTTGAGTAAAGCATATTATATGGCGGCGAGGTTATGATGAGGGAAATTGACTCGTCGGGTATATCATGAATGAGCTCGTTGGTATCACCCAGGACAAATTGGTTTAGCTGGTAAGGACCGATCATATTATGGCCATGTCTGAAACAACCTGCTCCGGTAAAGTGCTGAAGTTATTAACAGCCGTTTGGATGTCCGCCTGTGCCGGTATCGACTTGTCAATCACCTCCATGTCGATAACCTTCAACTCGGCTAACCATCTGGAGAGCAGGGCGTTATCCTGTTGCTCCCGTATCTTCGTCACCCAAGCGTATTCGGTGCCGTCTTTTTTCTTTGGCAAGCCGTCCAGGGCAGCAAATACGGCCTCGAGGAATTGGTATTCCACGATAAGAGGCACCGCCTTTCCTGCGCCGACACCCACTACGCCAGGAATGTTATCGCTGTTATCTCCCATTAAACCCTTAAGCTGAGGAATGAGACTTGGCTTGACCCCGATCTGAGCGATGACATCTGCCTCGTTCTCGACCATGGTGTCTCTGCTGTTGCCGTCCTTGTCTCTGGGGAGCATTAGATAGACACTGCATGTATCGGATACCAATTGCAGCAAATCCCTATCTCCGGTGACAACAATACAACCCCATGACATCCAGCTTAGGGTAGCAATGACATCATCACCCTCGTAACCGTCTGCCTTGATGCTACAGAAACCAGCAGAATTCATCAATCTCTGGCAGTTTTTCAGTTGTTCGTAATAATCTTCGGGCTTTGGTTTTCTGGACTGCTTGTAAGCGGGGTACTGCTCTTTCCTGACGCTGCGCTGGCTGTCCCATGCCAGGGCCAATTCGTCAGCTTCGTGTTCCTTAATCAATCGCTTAATGTGATTGAGGGTGCCGAAGACGGCATAATTATCAGCCAACGGTTCCTCGCTATTCTGTGGTCCATACCAATGCTTGGAGAACACAGAATTTCCATCTATGTATAACTTCATTGCACCTCCTGAGAATAGAAATCCCCCTCAGTGGCCAAAGGTCTTTGGGGGTTTTCGTCGATCCGGCCATGTTCGGATAGGTGACGAAAAAAGACCCCTGGACAATGAGGGGGATAATCATGGCCTGCTTGTACCGCACCCCAACGGTTTTTAGTCGCTGGCCTCAGCGATGAGGCCAGCTATGTCTAAGCAGAAGCCCCCCAGTGTGGAGGGACTTCCTGAAAACCCATGATACCACAATTGTGGATTTCGAGCAAATCTGACTGAGTGATATTTCCCAACTTGACATAACATTGTCTCTTTACATAACTTCCATTGCTTGAATGGCAGAGGCAAAGGCTTCGGAAGCCTCTTCGTCTTCCTCCCAGTTCCGATATCGTTTCTTCGAGTGCTTCAATTCTTCGGTTGTGTCTGAGCGCAGACTGAAACCCTTCAAAAACCTATCCAGCATGTCCTTCTGCTCCTGAGTCATCGTCATCGTCTTCCTCCGATGTTGAATTCCAAAATAAACTTACTGTGAGTTTTATTAGAGCTACTACGGCATTCTCTTCGTCTGAGGGTTCTTCATCCATGGTGTTTTTCTCCTGTTGGTAAACAGGGGCGAGGATACTTTACGGGCCCCGCAGCCCACCTCGCCCCTTACAAAACTTAACGACAAGCTGTTACCCTTGTCGCATAAACGGAACACACGATTGCCATACAAAGGCACCAACCACTACATATAGTGCATCTAGCTTATCGCGTGCTCCGCTCACTTTCCGTGAAGATGTCCGGCACATCAGCCATCGATCTAACGACTCGCTCTACTTCTCTGTAGACCGAGGATCGGTCGTATCTCTCTTTAGCTTCTACGTACAAATCGCCATTGAGAGTCATCGTTTTTTGTGCAGCAACGCCCTCGATTGCATTGATGTGTTCTCGGTATTCTTCCGGGTCGTCTATATGGATTATTAGAAATCTGCTGTCTTTGGTGATACTAAACGCAACCTTGCTCAATTCTATCGGCCCATCCTCCCTGATAATAGGCTTCTTTTCTTCTATCGTTATTGCCCACTTAAAGAAAGTTGTTTTCATTTTACTCTCCTATCTACCGTATGCCTTATCTTTGACCAGAGACAAGACCTCGCCGTAATTCTCCGGCGTAACCTGCTCGTACCCGGCATCGAGTATCCATTGCTCTATTTCCTCGGTGTCTGTGTCAGCGATAATAGCCGCGCAATAGGTCAGCGCAAGTTGCCGCTCCGGTCTGATGGTTGTCATGTCAACCGTTGGCCAAGCCAGAATTCCGCACTCATCGCACTGAAAAGCCTCTCTTCCATTCCAATCTGCCTCTTTCACATCATGCCCCTGCCTCTGGCATTCGGCAACGGCGTCCATCATTGCACCTGTTAGCATTTTACTCCCCTGTCATATAATCGGGTATCTTGTAATCGACACCGTATTTGAGTTTCATTATACTCTGAAATACCTTTTCCCTGCTATAGAGATATTCCTTAAAAGCCATGCGCTTGGCCAGCGCTTTGGCACTTGCCCTTTGAGGGGTCTTTTCCCGAATTGAAGTCATGTGCCGGCCATACGCTTTCTTGGCCTCAGCAAGCGAGCCATAACCCCTGTACTTCGCGCCGCTGAATTTATGGACTTGTTTCCTGGTCACTCTCCAGCTATCGTAAATGCCAGGACGACGGCCTTTGAAGACTGCGTAATGAGTGTTCTTGGTCATGACTTTATCCAGATAGACGGTATCCGTAACCTTGCACTCTGGTAATGGGTACTGTAACGCAAGCGGTAATTACTAAAATTACCAGAATTAGTAATGAATTAGTAGCCAGGCGTTTTTTCATCTGGTATGCGATTATACAACTCCTGACCTTCAGCCTGCTTGAACCTCCATTGCAGCCATGCGGCCGCAAGCTGATCCATCGCCTCCGGCGTGGTGGCTATGTTTCCGGTGGTCTCTCGAAATCGGGTATTGATAGTCTTGAGGAGGACACTGCTTTCTGCTCCAGGCGTGTTTCTGGCTACGAGTTCGATTCCTACTGAGGTTACGTGTCCGTTACGCATAAAGCTGTACCTTTTGTCATGGCCAACAATCTTGCACAACCACTCGGTCTCGTCTGTTTCGTATATCTTTAGATCATCCAGACTTCTTTTCGTTTTCATTGCTGACCTCCACATCTTAATATTACTTCCATCATGTTCGCCATTTCATCTGCGGCGATACTGAGTAGTATCCCTACAACAATCACCGCCACAAGAGCAACGAACGCCCAACTCGGTCCTTCACTTTTTTCTGTTTCATTGCTCATTGTTATCTCCTGTTAGTCCTATCATTAAAATCTTGCGCCGACAAGCTACCGTCAGCCAGCCCCATGAGAAGACTTGTTCCGTCTTTCTTGCCTTGTTTGTATTCCAACTCCAGGGCTACCTGAACCTCACGCCTGAGATCAATTATAGTCTCGGCAAGCAGCTTGTTTATTATGACATACTTTTGAGCAAACGGGTCTATGTCTCCCAAAAGCTGGACCTCGGAACTTCTCTTGGTTGTAGGTCTGGATGCCGCTTCAGCAAGCCTTTGGAATATTTTCATAAGATCACGACTAACACTGGCCCGAGAGTAAATGTACTTGTTCCAATGATATCGTTCACCGTACATAACCACTATCTCGTCATCGGCCATCTTGTTAAGTCGCTCTTCCATCCAGGCCGCTTCCTTGAGAAGACGAGCGCATTCGGAACACACTTCATTTGCCGGCCTGTAATGCTCGACTTCCTTGCAGCCCGGACATGGCTTTTTGCTACCTCGGCTCATTCCTGTCCTCCTCCATTCTATTCTTCAGGAAGGTGTTTGCTTCTTGTATTGCATCCTGCATGGTCTGCCATGTGGTGTAACCCATTACTATCGGGCCGTTTGCGCTGATCCTGATGTTCCCGCCGGTTTGTTTGCCAACAGTAGCTTTGCCAACAAGAGAGACGACTATCAGAACGCTGGTTTCCATGATTTCTTTGCGTATCTCCACCTGTGGTCTTCCCAGCGTGTGTTTCGTTAGTTTGGCTTTCCACTTCTTCCTGTCATCGAGGGACATATTGGGCATGCAGGTTCCGGGAATTCCACTGTCGGAAGAGTATGTTTTCTCGTGTTCTTCGCTTGTGTTTTTTCTTGCGGGTTTATCCCAGCTAAGTATTCCGTGCATGGTTCACTTCCTTTCGCTTTCCATTCTATTCTTCAAGATAAAATCCTAGTTCCAGGGTCTTTATTTTGGTTCGGCTACCCTCATCCCATGTCCATGTGAGCAAGAGATACTTGGTCAACCATAGGGATTTGAAGCGGCTATCGAAATCCCACACTATTGTGGCCCAGTTCCATCCGAATAAGCTAATCATTGGTTATCCTTTCCAGAGTAGCCATTCTCCACTTGATACAACATATACCATATCAGGGTTTTTATGCCCATGGCATTGACGCCGAACTCGCCATTGTCTGCGGCCATCATGTCTAGTATCTTTCTGGCATCTTCTATGTATCGCATCTGGCCATCTTCCGACTTGGGAGTCCAGCAATGAAGTTCCGCTTTCGCGTTGTTCCGGGATTTGGGATCGTTAGTTGTAAGCATTTCCGTCTTAATCATGTTACTCTCCTGTATTTAATATTCAGCCTGAAAAACAGATTTCAGGCTGGTGGACCAAAAACACCATTGGCCCACGGTGAATTTTTCGTACATCTATTTATGGATTTAGACGCACTCGTGCCTAACTCCCCGACACTTAGCCTAACGCTATTTGTCCGGTACACCGCCCATCAGTCAAGAGGTACAAACGTCCCAGAAGGACCCTATACTAACGCACTACATTGCTGTAGTTCCCTCTTCTCCCCTAAGCTGTCACCTGGAGACCAATGCCAAGCCTAATCGCGCCCAGACTTTCGTCCTTTTCTTCGGGTCGGGGTGTAAAGATTTTACTGGTGTTTCGTCGGTGCCAAATTCCATATAGGTTGAACGTCACGAATGGCACTAACTATTTTTGTCCATTGCACTGCCCTTGCAGTGTTGGACGGGAGGGCTTGCATGCTGCTTATAACAAGGGCTTTGTTTCTAGCTTTAAGAACGGGTCATGCTCTTTACTATACGGCTGCTGCCTTTTGCATGACTGCTTCTTTATCGGAAAGAACACGCCCAACATACAACAAGCGTATGTTTGGTGGTCCCACTCCGACCACTCTTCGTCGTAGTGGATGCAATTAGCACAGCATTCTAATGTGGTTTCGTGTATGCTACTCATGA
>Ga0255047_10001794_pt1 | contig 14894 bp, 14 predicted proteins | sample JV7_2_1_MG_FD_183640 | JGI IMG/M metagenome (GOLD analysis project Ga0255047, IMG submission 183640) | Seawater microbial communities from Jervis Inlet, British Columbia, Canada - JV7_2_1 | ecosystem: Environmental > Aquatic > Marine > Inlet | place: Canada: British Columbia | collected 2016-10-06
AGCCAAGGCCAGAGATATCCAGGTCATCAATAAACACATCAACCACCCGAACTGGGCTGTCTTCAGCAATGTAATCGTCAATGCGTTCGGGAAACAGGGTCGCCTGTGTTCGGTCTTCGCCTTCGATAAAGCCGCTCATTGCACATAACAAACCTGAACGATTGGCTGCTTCCGGTGCTAGCTGACGTCCAGCCCAGGCCTTTCAAATCAGGTCATTCTACCGAAATTTGATGTGCGCGATCTACGCATAACTAACTGTTTTAAATAAGAAATCATGGGTATTCTGCGGTATAATTAAGGTCTCTCTAACCCTACCCTGAGGCACCTGATATGCCCACTAACCTGACCCCCATCGACGCGCTCGACAAGCGCATTCTGAACCTCTGCACACGCATCAATGCCGCCACTTACGAGTTGTTGGTGATGATCCGCGAGTTCGACGAACGAGGGGGTTGCATCAAGTGGGGTCTGGACTGCACGTCGAAGTGGCTAGCCTGGCGCTGCGACCTGTCGATGGCCACCGCGCGTGAGAAGGTCCGGGTTGCACAAGCCCTAAAACACCTGCCGTTGATCAGTGCGGCGTTCGCAACGGGCGAGCTGTCCTATTCGAAAGTTCGTTCGCTGACGCGCGTGGCGAAAGTGGGCAATGAAGAAGATCTCGTTAGCTTTGCGCTCAGGAATACAACCCGCCACGTGGCCGGGTATTGCCGCGAGTTGCGTATGGGAACACCTGCATCGACAGACATTGCCGAACGGGCATTCGCCCATCGTTTCCTGCGGGTTCGTCGTGATGCCGATCGCGGCATGATGACTGTGACGGTTGAACTGCCACTTGAAGCCGGTGAACTCATCGAAAAGGCCCTCGACAAGGCACGTGATGACGCGTGCCTCGAGGTCCCCGATCTGGTGGATACGTCATGGTCCAAACGCCAGGCCGATGCCTTTATCACGATGCTCAAGGAATACCTGCAAGGCAGTGACACGAATGAGACGAAGAAGAGCTCGGACAACTACCTGGTCAACATTCACGTCGATCAGTCCGCACTGGCGGGCGAGGTTGGCAGGTCGTCGGTACCGATCGAGACGGTCAAACGCCTGTGTTGTGATGGCCAAACGGTAGTGATGACGGAGACCAAAGACGGTGAACCCTTAAGTATCGGGCGCAAGTCACGCGTGGTACCTAAAGGCATCGAACGTGCGGTTCGTTCCCGGGACAAGAACACGTGCCGCTTTCCGGGGTGCTGCAATAAGCGCTTTGTGGATATCCACCACATCCAACACTGGGCCAATGGCGGCGAGACGGCGGTCGAGCAGCTGATGCTGCTGTGTTCGAAGCACCACACGCTGGTGCACGAAGGGGGGTTTCGTATCGAGAGGGACTTCCAGGACCTCTGGAGCTTCTTTCGTCCTGACGGTATTGCCGTGCCGGACTGCGGTTATCACTCCCGGGACATGGTGGATGACGGCATAGGCGAGCGCTACGAGAATCCGCCACGTGGCGGGTTATTGAGCGCAGTGGAAAAACTCGTAAACGAGGCGCCACCGCCACGCTATTTTCATTAGCAGCGGTGTTTTCGAGCGGCAAGTGTTAGCAGAGGCTCACTGCTTCCAGAGGATGGCTCGACGCATCAAATTCCTGCCAGTGCTCGAGCATCGTTTTGCCTGTCACCGGATGCACCTGGTCCGGCGCAAGTTCGGCCAGCGGACGCAGGACGAAGCTATAGAGCAGGATATCGTCACGCGGCACCCGGACAGGCCGCTCGTCCAGAACAAGATCGTCATAAAGCAGCAAGTCTATATCCAGCGAACGGGATTTCCATTTATCGCTGCCGCGATCCCGGCCCGCTAGATCGTGTATACGTTCAATATCGTCGCAGATTGCAAGTGGTGAATCCTCACACTCAAAACGCACCGCAAGATTCAGGAAATCTGCGCCGTCAAAGCCGACGGCAGTGCTCTGATACGTTGCAGAAACCGCGAGCTCGCCATGGCGCTTTTGCAGTTCACGAAGCGCCAGCGTCAGATTTACCTGCGGCGATTCGTTGCTGCCCAGCCCGAGAAATACGGTGGCCATCAAGCGGGTCGTTCGCCACGTTCAATCAGCACACCTACTGCTTTCGAGCCCCGAATCGCGCCGGGCTTGTTAACGCGCACTTTGACCCACGCAACATCGAACTCTTCGCGAATGATTCCGGCGACACGCTCTGCCAGTGTCTCAACCAGTTGAAAACTGGAGTCGGCGACAAAATCCTGAATCCGCTTCGCGACCAGTTTGTAATTCAAGGTATCGGCGACCTCATCGGTTGCCGCTGCCCTGGCGATATCGGCACTCATTTCCAGATCGATGACGACGGTCTGGCGAATGCGACGCTCCCATTCCCAAATGCCAATGATCGTGTCGATTTTGAGTTCACTAAGAAAAATCTTGTCCATAGTCCCTTATTCCTGATTTAGGTCGCCGCTGGCACATCCAGGGTATCCAGCGACCATCTGGCTTGCGCCTTGATCTGGGTTGCCGCCCGCGCTTCTGATAATCGCAACGCACCGGCAACCGCGATCATCGCACCGTTATCGGTACAAAACTCAAAACGGGGGTAGAAGACCTCGCCGGGAAACCGCGCCGCGATTTCGCTGCGCAACAGACGATTGGCACCGACTCCACCCGCGACAACAATTCTATCCAGCCTCTGGGCCTCCGCAGCCTTTATAGATTTTCCGACGAGCGTATCGACCGCCGCGCGCTGAAACGAGGCCGCGATATCAGCACGGCGATTATCGATCTCACCCGCCGCTTCGGCTTTCCTGACCTCAAGCATCACCGCAGTCTTCAGTCCGCTGAAGCTAAAATCCAGATTCGGTTTGTTGAGCATGGGCCGTGGAAAGGAATACGCCTGTTCATCACCGTCTTCGGCCAAAGCCGCGAGCAGAGGCCCGCCCGGATAACCGAGACCCAGGAGCTTTGCCGTCTTGTCGAAAGCTTCGCCAGCAGCATCGTCCAGGGTGCTACCGAGGATTTGGTAGTCACCAAGCTCCCGGACAGCAATCAGCATCGTGTGTCCACCGGAGACTAATAGCGCCAAGAATGGAAATTCTGGCGGATTTTCCTCAAGCATTGGCGCCAGCAGGTGGCCCTCCATATGATGTACCGCCACAACCGGGCAGTCCCAGGCCAGTCCCAGCCCGTTCGCCATTCCACCGCCGACCATCAGTGCGCCCACCAGGCCCGGGCCCGCCGTATACGCAATGGCGTCGGGCTTTTCGATACCCGCCTCGCTCATAACCCGTTGAATTAATGGCAAAAGCATCCGGACATGATCGCGGGAGGCGATTTCCGGAACGACACCGCCGTAGACGGCATGCAGGTCTACCTGGCTGTGCAGCGCATGCGCGATGAGCCCTTGTTCGGCGCTAAATAGCGCGACTCCGGTCTCATCACAGCTGGTTTCAATTCCGAGGGTTATTGTTGGGGCAGTCATAGGCGGCGAATCATAACCCGAACCCTTTGCAAACCACCAAGTCTGGCGTTATTATGCGCGGCTGAGTCCTGGCCTTAGTGCCGGGTTTATTTATGTCTGGACGGAATGCCTGAACAATGCCAAGTGTTCGAGTAAAAGAAAACGAGTATTTTGACGCTGCACTGCGTCGCTTCAAACGTGCCTGTGAAAAGGCCGGAATCCTTACTGAGCTGCGTCGTCGTGAATACTACGAGAAGCCTACTCAGGAAAGAAAGCGTAAGAAAGCTGCGGCCGTCAAGCGCCACCTTAAGCGCATATCTCGCGACGAAGCCAAGCGCAAGCGCCTTTACTAAGTCGGGCAGTGTTGCTGCATCGATGTCCATGAAAGGCCAAATCACAGAAGATATGAAGTCCGCCATGAAGGCCGGTGATAAAGACCGGTTAAAAGTGGTGCGCCTCATGCTTGCTGCGATTAAGCAGATCGAGGTGGATACGCGCACAGAACTCGACGACGTGGCCGTGCTTGCTGTCGTGACCAAGATGGTCAAGCAGCGTCGCGATTCAATCGACGCGTTCGAAAAGGGAGATCGCGAAGATCTCGCGGCTATTGAGCGCGCTGAAATCCTCGTGCTGGAAGACTACCTGCCTGAGCAGCTTTCTGCTGCGGACCTGGCGGCAATGGTTGACGAGGTGATTCACTCAACCGGTGCGATAAGCATTCGGGATATGGGCAAGGTCATGGGCCAGATCAAAGCGAAAGCGGCGGGTCGGGCCGACATGGGTGCTGTTAGCGCCGCTGTCAAAGAGCGGCTGTCTGCCCTCTAGTACCAACGACCACATTGGCGCGTTTTTTGCGCTCTGGCAAAGCCCGTTTATTAGGCTATGCTTCAAAAAAACAAGAACCCCTCAAAGACCCGACAGACGTTGGGCGACGTTTGAATTGATATGGCCGGATTAATCCCTCAGGACTTCATCGATGATCTGATCGCGAGAGCAGATATCGTGGAGGTTGTGGGTCGCCGGACCCAGCTGAAAAAGGCCGGCCGGGAATACAAGGCCTGCTGCCCTTTCCATGACGAAAAAACACCGTCGTTTACGGTTAGCCCGGGCAAGGGCTTTTACCACTGCTTTGGCTGCGGGGCCCACGGCACGGCGATAGGATTCCTCATGGAATTCGATCACATGAGTTTTGTGGAGGCAATCGAGTCATTGGCGAGTTCTATGGGTGTGGAAGTCCCGCACAGCGAGAGCGACCAACCGGCGCGACGTTATGACGAGCTGTTCTCATTGATGGATACCGTCGCTCGCCATTGGCAGTCCTGCCTTAAAGAAACGCCAGAGGCGGTCGAGTACCTGAAGGAACGGGGCATCGATGGCTCGACGGCGAAGCGCTTCAGCATCGGCTATGCACCTGATGGCTGGAGTAACATACTCGACAAGTTCGGAAAGTCAGAAGAAGCCACAGAAAGACTGCTCGCAACGGGGCTCATAATTCGTAAGGATAATGGCAAACACTATGACCGTTTTCGAGATCGCGTCATGTTCCCGATTCGCGATGCCAGAGGTCGAACCATCGGTTTCGGCGGCCGCACGATGGGGGACGGCGAGCCAAAGTACCTGAATTCTCCCGAGACTGTACTGTTTCACAAGGGTCGCGAATTGTATGGCATGTACGAAGCGCGCCAGGCGTTGCGACATATCGAACGGCTTGTCGTTGTCGAGGGTTACATGGATACCGTCGCGCTGGCGAGGCATGGCATCGAGTTCGTTGTGGCAACCTTGGGCACAGCGACAACTAACGAGCACCTCAACCGGCTGTTTCGCCTGACCGAGAATGTGTACTTCTCGTTTGACGGCGACCGCGCTGGCAGGAAGGCCGCCTGGAGAGCACTGGAGAACGCGTTGCCGCAGGTGCGTGAGGGCCGGCAAATACGTTTCGTCTTCCTGCCCGAGGGCCAGGACCCGGACTCGTTCGTCAACGAGAATGGCGCGGCCGCGTTTGTAAAACTGATGGACGCTGGTCTGCCGCTGTCGGAGTTCCTGATTCAGGATCTTTCGAGCCAGGTTGATATGGACACGATCGACGGACGCGCGAAGCTGGCGGAAATGGCGCGCCCGCTCATTTACAATATACCGGCAGGCGTCTATCGTGAATTGCTCATCGAAAGCCTCGCCACTGCAGTGGGATTGACGGCGCCGAAGCTCGAGAAAATGATGGCTGCTGGTCAGGCAGGAAGTACCCGATCTGAACGGGCCAGACCCGGTTTGGCCCCAAGAAGAAGACAGCCGTCGGCAAGCGGTGGCCCGTCGGTGGTGCGACGTGCCATAACGCTGATATTGAACCATCCGGAGGCTGGCCAGAAGCTCGACGTTGAGATGCTGGCAGGCGTGCAGCGCGCCGGGGTCGATTTGTTGTCAGCACTCATTGAAACCGTGCAGTCCGAACCCAATATAACGACGGCTGGATTACTGGAACGCTGGCGGCACGATGAAAAAGGCCGGCACCTGGGAAAACTGGCCGCGGAAGACGTCCCGGTGGACGAGGATTTCGACCCGGCCGCTGAACTGGCTGAGTGCCTGCAGCAGCTGGCCCTGAGAGGTTGCCAGGAGAGAATCGCCGTTTTGATTGAAAAACAACGAGTTACGGGGCTGACGGAGGACGAGAAGTCCGAACTCATGCGACTTATGGAAACGCGTAACTCGATGAAATAATTGTAGATTGGACTCTTTTAAGAGAGTAATATTAATCGTTTGTATCTTTTACCCGTAGGGATTTTGTCTTGACCGAAAAGAGTGCAGCTGCTGGCGGTAGCACACCAGCACAACAACTGAGAGATCTGATTGCCCGCGGCAAGGAACAAGGCTATCTGACGTACGCAGAAGTCAATGATCACTTGCCGAACGACATTGTCGACCCGGAGCAGATCGAGGATATCGTTAACATGATTAACGATATGGGCATCGCCGTGCATGAGAAGGCGCCCGATGTTCAGTCTATTACTTTGTCTGACGCTACTGCGACAGATGATGACGGTGCCGAGGAAGCTGAAGCAGCACTGGCTAGCGTCGATGCTGAATTCGGCCGCACGACCGACCCGGTACGCATGTACATGCGCGAAATGGGCACGGTTGAGCTGCTGACCCGTCAGGGCGAAATTGATATCGCCAAACGCATCGAAGCCGGGCTCAATCAGGTCAAGTATTACATGGTGCATTTCCCACCAACGGTTGAGGCACTGCTCCAGGTTGCAGATCGCGTCATCGCTGGTGAGACCCGCATGCAGGATTTCATCGTTGGTTTTATCGACCCGAATGAACCGGACGAAATCAAACCACCAGCTCCGAAGTCCGACGATGACGAAGAAGTCATTGATACCGGGCCTGACCCTCTTGAGGTCAAGGCACGCGTCAAGGTAATCCGTCGCCACTTTAATCGCGCCATGAAGTACCTCGACAAGTACGATTACAAGGACAAGCGCACTGTCAAAGCGTTGTCCGACATGGCCGACCAGATCATGGAGCTGAAGCTCGCGCCGAAGCTGTTTGAAGCGTTGGTTCGCAATCTTCGTGATGTCGTATCCATCATTCGCAGCCAGGAACGCATGGTAATGCAGATCTGTGTTCGCGATGCCGGTATGCCGCGTAAGGACTTCCTGTCGAGCTTCCCGAAGAGCGAAACCGATTATTCGTGGATCGACAAGCACATCCGCGCCAAGCGCAAGCATTCTTCCATTCTTGCGAAGCTCAAGGATGATGTCCTGCGCGCACAGAGGAAATTGATTGCCGTTGAAGTAGCTACGCGTCTTAGCATCGTCGAGATCAAAGAGATCAACCGTCAAATGTCGATCGGCGCAGCAAAAGCCCGCCGCGCGAAGAAAGAAATGGTTGAAGCAAACCTGCGACTCGTTATCTCGATCGCGAAGAAGTACACCAACCGTGGGCTGCAGTTCCTGGATCTCATTCAGGAAGGCAACATCGGTCTCATGAAAGCGGTCGATAAGTTCGAGTACCGCCGCGGTTACAAGTTCTCGACTTACGCGACCTGGTGGATTCGTCAGGCCATTACGCGTTCGATTGCGGACCAGGCTCGTACGATCCGTATTCCGGTTCACATGATCGAAACGATCAACAAGCTGAATCGCATCTCGCGCCAGATGCTGCAGGAAATGGGGCGTGAGCCACTGCCGGATGAATTGGCAGAGCGCATGGAAATGCCGGAAGACAAGGTCCGCAAGGTACTCAAGATTGCGAAAGAACCGATCTCAATGGAAACGCCTATTGGTGATGACGAAGATTCGCATCTCGGCGATTTCATTGAAGACCAGACGGTACATTCGCCGGTTGACTCTGCGACAACGTCGGGACTTAAAGAAACGACACACTCGGTACTTGCTGGCCTCACACCACGCGAAGCCAAAGTATTGCGCATGCGATTCGGTATCGACATGAACACCGATCACACGCTCGAGGAAGTGGGTAAGCAGTTCGATGTTACGCGTGAGCGTATTCGTCAGATCGAGGCAAAAGCGTTGCGCAAGCTTCGTCACCCGACCCGTTCAGATCAGCTGCGGAGCTTCTTGCTGGAAGACTAGCTCCCTGACCGCGACTGCGATTCAAATAAAAAAGCCAGGCGATGCCTGGCTTTTTTCTAGATTATTTTTTCCCGATCGCATCCGCTAGATCCGTTCGAAATCGTGGCTCGGATTGTGGATTTCGGCGTGGCAATTCGAGCACACCAACATACATTTATCAGCCTCGGATAATATCCTCTCCATCGATCGATTCGAGAGCGACCGTAGGTCTAATTGAAACGACTTTAACTCCGGGTTTATGTGGTGGAACTCCAGTGCTGCCAGATTCTTTCGGTAATCACATTTCTGGCATCTGCCGCCTTTGCGTTCAACCAAGGTCTTCTTCCGCTGCATTCCTCGCTGCTGCTGCAAGCGGTAAGACTGTAAGCGATTGTTGGTATCTCGATTCTTGCAGTCTCGTGAACAATATTTGGTTTGCCGGCCAGAGAGCCCTTTGTTGCAGCCAATACAATTGATCATAGTCACAATCTTGCCTTATGACAGGAAAAATGCTCGCACCATTTCCTCAACAACTGGCTCATTTCAGTCTTCGCTTTGTGGACCCATAATCTGCTAGAATCCCGCACCTTGCGTGGGCCTGTAGCTCAGTTGGTTAGAGCAGGGGACTCATCACATCAGGTGCGTTTGTGCCGAAAGGCACAAAATGAACGGGATGAATTCAGGGAAACCTTAACAGTTCGGCTGATGGCAATCCTGAGCCAAGCCGCGAGTACACTTGCGGAAGGTGCAGAGACTACCTGGGGACTTAAGTGTCCTTAATGACAGGCTAGAGCGTCCCGCCCCCTAACGATTCGGTCGAGGGAGATGAGATAGTCCGCTCCGTTCAGAAATGATCGGGTACAGTGAATCCCTTGGTCCCAGGTTCGAGTCCTGGCGGGCCCACCAATTTCTGCCGGCTAGATGACGTCGGCGATATCTGGCAACCACTCACGCCAGTAGTCGTGTTTTTCCCGTAACTCATGAGCCGCGTCCTCATCGGATCGCTCGATAAGCGTCACACTATTTCCCTGTCGAAGTTGCCCCAGCAGGTGCAAGTCCATCCTCGCAATTTTCGCCACGCGTGGATAACCACCCGTTGTTCCCGCATCGACAGAAAGCACGAAAAGTTTGCCGTCCTGTGGACACTGGATAGTTCCGGGAAACACCGGCACGCTCGGCATCTGACCGCCGATATCCGTTCTGAATGTCTTGCCTTCCAGTTTGATGCCCATTCGATCGCTCCGGCTGGCAACCGTCAGCTTTGTCTCGAACAATCCTGCAGGATCGCCAATACTCATTGTCTCGCAAGAGCGACCCGCCCGAAGGCTCCACGAATCCAGCATTGGCAGCCGATATTCTGCGGGTGTCTCCAGTATTGATGAGCAGGCTGAGCGATCACTCAATTCGAGCTCATCACCTTCCTGCAGCGCCCTGCCCTTGTGGCCACCAAGTTCTGCTGTCATATAGGTTGATGCGGAGCCGAGTACTTTGTCCGCGCTGAGACCACCTTCGATTGCCACATAACTACGGACACCTTTCTCGGCGGAGCCGACGATCAGATTATCGTTGGGCCTGATTTCAATACTGGTGTGCTGGCTAACCGACTTGCCATTCAGCGTGCATTTCGCGATAGCACCGGTGATCGAGACGAACGTTTCAACGCGAAACAATAACGTCACGCCCGTCAAAGTCGTTTCCAGCGCCGGCGTGACCGCTGCGTTTCCAACCAGACGGTTCGCAAGCGCCATCGACAGCGGGTCAGCCGGTCCGCTGGCGGGCACGCCGAGATGTCTTCTACCTGTCCTCGGCCAACCCTGAATGGTCGTCTGCAAACCTGGTTTTCGGACCAGAATTGTCACGGCGAATCGACCGCCGTAAAGATGACCGTCGCGCCTGCAGACAACGTGAATGGCTCATCCGCCGCTGCGTCGAATAGCGGCTTTGCGGTCCGACCGATCAGCGGCCAGCCACCTGGACCGGGCAGTGAATAGAGACCCGTTCGACCACCAGCGATGCCAATGGAGCCCGCAGGAATGTGTTGCCTTGGTTCAGGGAGGCGCTCGATGAACAATCGCTCATCCAGACCACCGATATAGGCAAATCCCGGCGTAAAACCCAGCATGTCGACGGTGTACTCGCCGCAATGCAACGCAATAAGCTCGTCACTTGTCAGAGCCAGTTTTTCACAGACGAACTCAAAGTCCGGCCCACATTCACCACCGTAGACAACGGGTATTTCAACGATCAGTTCGTTCTTGGCCATGAGCGGAGGGGCGTTCTCAACCGCAATACTCAGGTGTTTTTCCGCGTCCACCCTGGCGACGGTCGCGATATCAAAACGCACAACGACCGAATCAATTCCCGCTACCGCCTCCAACCAGTATCCGCTGTCGCGAAGCTCTGCTGCCAGCGCCTGAGCCTTCGCCGGATCAGCCACAGATACGCTGATCAGATCATCACCAGCGGAGCGCACGAATCTCGACTCCCTGCTTCTCGAGTGCATCACGAACAGCCGTCGCAGCTTCAACTGCGCCGGGCGTGTCACCATGGATACACAGTGTGTCTACCTTGCCCACAAGCGATACTGCTTGTGGCAGGACCAGTTCCAGGCTCTTGTGCACGGCACCGGGCTCTGATCGAGGCACGAGCTGACCGTCATCCTGATAAGCCCGGTCAATGAATCCTTCAGCGATAAAGTTCAAGGAGTGCCTGCTCGCAGCGTCCTGCATTTCGCTGTCGGGCAAGCCAACGAAGGCTGCGCCAGGCGCCGCAGACGCGACGCAACCGGCCACCATATCAGCAAGCTCAAAATCGTTAACAGCGTCATTATAAAGCGCGCCGTGCGGCTTTATATGCACCAACGCAGCACCCCGTTCATTGACTATGGATGCGAGTTTCTTAATCTGCGCGATTAGCGAAACCCGCAATTCATCGCCCACCAGAAAAGCGCTGCGGCGACCGAAGCCCTCGCGATCAGGGTAGGAAGGATGCGCACCGATTGCGACCTTATTTGAGGTCGCCGACGCGACCGTTTCTCGCATGCTGGCGTCGTCGCCAGCGTGACCGCCACACGCGATATTGCAGCTGCTGACGATTGTCAGCAATTCAGCATCGTGAGAATCTCCCTCGCCCAGATCCGCATTCAAATCTATTACGGGCATACTTATCGCCCACCCGGGTGTTTCTTCTTTTCGCCAAGTACCGATTTGATCATCTTCCCGAAGTGCTTATCTCGCGATCTGCGTTCGGCGATCGACTCAGTATTGCGCCTGTCCTCAAGCTGCAGCTTTTGGTAGCGTCGCAGTCGATCCGGGTCGAGCGTGTCATTCGCGATTGCCTCCTGTACAACGCATCCGGGTTCCGATTCATGACCGCAGTCTGTAAAGCGGCACCGTTCGGCGAGGGCCGCAACATCGCTGAAAACGTCATCCAGCGCATCGCCGACATCGACCAATTGAAGCTCCCGCATGCCGGGTGTGTCGATCAACCAGCCGCCGTCCAGAAGTAAGTGCATAGAGCGACTGGTCGTCGTATGACGGCCACGCTGATCGTCCTCGCGTGCCGCCGACGTATGTAGGTCGGATCCCGATAAGGTATTGATAATTGTCGATTTTCCAACTCCAGACGAACCCAGTAGCGCGACTGTCTGGCCCTCCCCACACCATGTCCTGAGCACCGCGACCTGATCCTCGTCACGTGCATCCAACACCTCGACAAGTATGCCGGCTGACAGTTTTGCGGCCGCGGCAACAAAGTCTTCCGGTGACTCGGCGAGATCTCTTTTCGTAATGATGATGACAGGAAACGCACCCGCGTCGTGCGCAATTGCAAGATAGCGTTCAAGGCGCGCAACGTTGAAATCGCGGTTTGCTGACGTAACGATGAACAATGTATCTACGTTAGCGGCGATAGCCTGAATGTCGCCCGCTGTACCTGCTGCCCGTCGCTGGAACAATGCAAACGGCTGCAGACGCGTCGTAATTTGAGATTGCTCTGCATCGACCAACACCCAGTCACCGACGGTCAGTCCCAGGGTCGCGCTGTTACCGCGCAAATCAATCGACGATTCACCGGATTCCCGCGCAATTTCAACGCGCCCGCGATGCACACTCATTATGCGCGCTGGCGCATCCGTGCTGTCCGGGTTGACCTGCGACTGGAAGTGCTGTCGCCAGCCCAGCGTTGTTAACGAAACCTCAGTGCTCATGGGATACACTGGATATCACGATACGGGTCTGTGGGGAAGATCATGAGCGTTGCTCTTGTTACCGGTGCGAGCTCCGGCATAGGTGCCGCGACCGCAATTGCATTTGCCGAGGCTGGTTGGGAGGTCATGGCGGCTGGGCGTGATGAAGGCCGACTGGAGGAAGTTGCGGATGTTTCTGACAAAATCGCGATCTGGACCGGCGACCTGACCGAGTCCGATGGCTGCGACGAGCTGATTGCCGATACCATTGACGAATTCGGAAGTCTCGATTGCCTCGTCAACAGCGCTGGAGTCATTGTTCGCGCAAACGTCGCCGACACCAGCGACGAGGACTGGCGTTACACCATGGGCATTAATGTCGACGCCCCTTTCTATTTGAGCCGCGCAGCACTACCTCATCTGCTGCAGACCACCGGCAGCATCGTCAATATCGCGTCTGACTGGGGGCTTAAAGGTGGCGATCGTGCCGCAGCCTACTGCGCCAGCAAAGGCGCCATCGTTCAACTTACGAGGGCTATGGCGATCGATCATGCACGGGACGGATTGCGTGTGAATGCGGTGTGTCCGGGTGACATCGATACGCCGATGCTAACTAACGAGGCGGACGACGAGGATATTGATCTTGACGAGTTCCTGGCACAAGCGGCCGAGGAAAGTCCCAGCGGCCGCATCGGTACGCCCGAGGAAGTCGCGTCACTGATCCTGTTCCTGGCCAGTGACGCAGCAACGCACATCACCGGCACCACCATCCCGATCGACGGCGGCGGGTCAGCGTAAGGCCTCAGACTCCGGAAAAATCAACGTCCGCGAAGACCAGTGATGGTGACAGCGTGGATGAGTACGGGTAAATGTCATTGCCGACCATCTCCAGCCGACTGAACAAGTCCCGCAGATTACCCGTCACGTTCATCTCGCCGACCGGGCGACCTATCTGACCGTTCTCGATCATGTGACCACGAATGCCGAGTGAGAAGTCTCCGGTTGTCCTGTCGGCATTTCCACCAAGCCAGGACGTCACGTAAACACCATCGCCAACATCGGCCAACAACTCGGCCAGTGATTTGTCGCCGGTACCGAGTCTTCGATTCGACGGCGAGCCCGTCGTGGGCGTCAACCCTGCTTTTCGACCGTAGTAAGTGTCGACATACAGATTCTTGATAACGCCGGCTTCAACGATAGGAATAGCCCGCGCCGATATGCCTTCGTTATCGTAATGACGTGACGAGAAACCACGTTTGACTAGAGGATCTTCAACAATCGTCAGAGTGTCACTGAATGCTTTTTCGCCAATCAGCCCTCCCCAATAGGACTGCCCCTGCTGGACGCTGCGCGCATTCGCCGGAGACAACAGCCTGCCGATTAACGACCCGGCCACTCGCGAATCCACGACCATCGTCGCCTTGGCCGTCGGGCCTTTCTCCGAATTCAAGCGCGACAGCACTCGATTGAGCGCAGTGCTCGCGACGATCGTGGCTTCCGGCAAGCTGGCGACATGGGGGTTGCCAACGTAGAAGCTGTCTTCCGCTCGCTTATCGCCCTTGTCCATCATGGTGATGCTCGATCCGTACCAGCAGTAGGTAGATTGCTGAGTACCGGAAAACCCGTTGCTACTGACTGCGGCTGACATATTGCTGCCGTCGTAGACACCTGCAGTCGCAGAAATGACCTTCTCATTTTCCCTGGCGACAGTATCGAGTGCTTCACACCAGGCTAGCCGTTGGTCGCGAGTGATCTCTGCGACGGCAGGATCCACGAGGTCCAGATCAATGTCGGGTCTGTCCTGAAACAACTCTTCCGGTGTGATTTTTCGAAATTCATCGGGCTCCAGTGCTTTGGTGATCGCAACCGCTTCAGCGACAAAACTCTTAAGCCTTTCAGTATTCAAGTCGGTGGTCTGGTGGCTCGAGTAACGACCGGCTGCAAACACCCGTATGCTGAGACCCTGCGATGTCGTGTCCTTTACTTTCTCGAGAGCGCCGTCACGATACTCGAAGGTGACATCGCGGCTTTGTCTGATCGATGCCGCGACTTCATCAGCGCCGGCAGCCTTGGTGAGTTCAACGGCTTTAAGCGCCTGGTTTGTAAGATCAACTGACATTTTCGCCTCCTACCGTCATCTTGGAGACAAGAACAGTTGGAATGCCCTGTGACACAGGCACGCTCTGACCATTCTTGCCGCAAGTCCAGCCACCCGTATCCAGCCTGGCGTCGTTTGCAACCATCGTGATTCGTTTCAGTGATTCCGGTCCATTGCCAATGATATTTACGTCCTTGATGGGCGCGGTTATCTTGCCACCCTCGACCAGCCAACCGTTCTTGACGTAGAACGTATAGTCGCCAGCTCCAATCTGAACTTGGCCATTGGTGTAGGTTTCACAAATAATGCCGTGGTCGACTGCGGCAATGATCTCGTCCTTTGTGTGTGGACCGTCTTCCATGAACGTACAACTCATACGCGGCATCGGTGCATATTGATAAGACTGGCGGCGGCCCGACCCCGTCGGCTTGATATCGTATTGCTTCGCGCTGATTTGGTCGTGCAGATAGGACTTCAGAATGCCGTTCTCGACCATCACCGTGCGGCCGGCCTTATTGCCTTCGTCGTCGTAATTCAGAGCGCCACGTTCGCGCGGGATATTTGCCTGATCAACGACCGTTACG
>Ga0255047_10001795_pt1 | contig 14894 bp, 15 predicted proteins | sample JV7_2_1_MG_FD_183640 | JGI IMG/M metagenome (GOLD analysis project Ga0255047, IMG submission 183640) | Seawater microbial communities from Jervis Inlet, British Columbia, Canada - JV7_2_1 | ecosystem: Environmental > Aquatic > Marine > Inlet | place: Canada: British Columbia | collected 2016-10-06
TTCGATAGCCGTTCGATGACCTGCCGAGCCCGAGGCTGGCGAGTGTGCTCATTGTGATGTTCTCGAGTGTGTTCCTTCATGAGCCCCTCACGATCTTGAGTTGGAGACTTTCGATCCCGCCCTGGACGCGTGTGCAGGAGGATCTCTGCACCCCGGTCAGGTGCAGCTCGGTGGCGGGAGGTAGAGAACTGGATTTCGCGGAATTCACCGGCGTGCGTGAAGACCAGGACGCTGCGAACGCCGCGGGTGATCACACGACCCACGAGGGCTTCACGGGAGGTCGCACGCGACGGTCTGTGCTCTGCTTCCTGCCTCTCCCGGTAGATCGAGGCAAACCGGAAGCGGTCGAGCTGTTGCTCCCAGCCCGACCCAACGAGATAGGTTCCGCCCGGTTCACGACGGATCACGCCGGACTGCTCGAGCTCAACAACGCGTCGCACACGTCGTGCGTCCCACTCGCGAGCGAAGCCGCGCAGCTCCTGGGACAACGGGGGAGGACGCCCGGTCGCCTGGATCTTCTCAACGATCTCCAGATCAAGCGCGAGCGGAGGCACACCCTTGGAGAGCTCGGCGGCCAGACCCTCGACCTCGATGCCCACGTACTTCACGGTCCGGGATCCTCGCTCCCTCTGCTGTTCCTGCTCTACCTCAAAGGAACGTCCCGAGAGGGAGACGAACGAATCCAGGCGGAGGCGTCCCTCTCCGCGAGCGCGCTCGATCGAGGCAGTCTGAGCCACAAAGTGGATGCGCCCGTCTGTGCCTTCAATGAGGAGGTACCGGCTCCCTTCCCGCGCGCTCTCATCGAGCCCCGTGCCAATCAGGCGGCCCTGAAGAACCTGCCCATCCTCGAGCCGGGTAAAGACCACCGCAGCATTCGGGTCCGACGCACGCATGCGCCCATGCGCGAGTGCCCTCGAGATATCGTGCACGCGGCCGAGCTCGCGCAGAACCTGGTGGGTGTTCGGCTCGAGCTTCCAGGTCCTGACACCGGTTTTCTCGGCAAGCCCCATCGTCTCCAGGAAGCGGAGCCGTCGCATCTGCTGGAACTGGTAGCCATCGCGAGATTGAAAGCGTCCGTCGGGGCCGGAGTACTCCACCCCTCCCCCGGCATCGGCTCGATGCAAGATCCCCCGGTCGAGCTCGGTCATGTAGGTCCTCTCGATACCCGCTTCGCGTACGGCCTGGATCTCGAGCTCCGTGCGGTATCCGAGCTCCCGCGTCAGCAGCTCACGGCTGCGGAAGCGAATGCCGTGGGAGATGTAAGTGGGCTCGATCGTGAGGGCCTCGCCGTCGTCCCGTATCCCGCGCACGACCAGATGTCCGTGGGGCCTGCCCGTATTGGTGTGCACGATGCAGGCCCATTGGAGGCCGGTTCCAAGATCCGATTGCATATGACCCATGAGTTCCCGGACGTGTGCTTGCAGGTCCACCTCTTCGCCCCGCTCCGGCGACACGATGATCTTGAAGACATGGGGATCGCCCGCTTCTTGCCATGTATTGAGAGTGGCCGCGAGTCCAATGTCCTCGCGCTCGTGATCGAAGCCAAGGCCCTTCTCGCCCGTGCGCGCCGCGCCCTCACGGCCGAGGTAGCGCCCGTGTGCACTCCAGCTTCTCGAGGGCGTGTTCCGCGTGTAGGACACGATGACCGTAGAGCGCTGGAGTCGAGTCCAGGTGCCAGGTCGAAAGCGGGCTCCCCTTCCCCGTCTTCCCCCAAGCCGGAGTCGCGGCGTGGGCTCGTGTCTCACCCTCGCCTGTCCCGTCCGGATCTTGAAACCCAGCTGCGGAGCCGGCTCGAGCTGGATCGGCTGGGCGCGCATACGACGCAGCTGGGCGCGAAGTGCGGCCTCGCGTGACTTCATTCGAGGTCCCTCACCCAGGACCATGAGCGCGCGGCGAAGGCACGCTTGGCTGCGCCAACCCGGTGTCCGTGGGAGATCGATCCGAAGTAGCGGCCGTCGGAGCTCCGTGGATGAGGCCCGATCACTATCACTTGCCCCGGGGCAAGCGCAGCCCGTGCCAGCAAGAGCCGGGGCATGGGGCGCCCTCCTGAGTCCGTAAGCTGCGGCTCGGTCTCAACCAGCGGCGCGCCACTCACCGCCGCGAGCCACGCGCAGAGCAGAACGATGGCGACGCAGAAGATCGGCGCTCTCAATGGCATGCGCGTCATCATGGACCGAAGCTAAAACGTCAGACAATGTGCGCCACGCTGTCGCGATGTATGACAACAAAGCTGAGCATTGACGCAAAGATACGCCCGCGTGTCCGACGTTCTTTATCTTGCCGTAAGAGCCAGTCATCCAATTCTTAGACTTCTCCTCGATGAACACGTTCTAAAGACACCGTGTGAAGTAACCTGCAGGGGTGCGTACAAACGCCGGAGGAGTTGATTTTACATCTGCACGCTACGGACCGCGGTTGGTCTGGATGTGTGGCTTGCCGTCATCACGCACGGATCCCAAAGCAGTCAATCACCAGCCAGAGGCGGAGCGTTTGCCCCGGGGCAAGTCACGCGTGGCCTGAAGGCCTACGAAACTATGACTCGTGCGTGTTCTGGCGGTAGCGACGGCAAGGGTGGGCCGAATGTGACTGTGTGCCCTACCCTCACCGGGATTGGGACGATGCAGGCGCGGACGCCGCGCGCCCGTTGATGGGGGTTATCCAGCCGATGCCGCGTCTCCTGGAGCAGTGCGTGTGTGGCCGTGCGCTCGCGCAGGTCTACATCGGCCCACCTCTGACACCCTAACTGACGTACGCTCGGGCCCATGAACTTCTGACGTTGATCTTCGCCGGATGGGCGAATCGCAGGCGGCAGGAGGCCATCGCGTACCTGCAGGAGGAGGACCGGGTGCTGCGCGAGCAGCGGGGCGGAAATCGCTTGCTGTCTACCGATGGACCGCCTAGGTCGAGCGCAGACGCCCCGGCGTTTGCCAGTACAACTTGGGGTTCCCACGCTCCCTTTTGCGACACCTCTGTGTTGACTTTCACCACTCTACAAGTAGGGACCGGAGCTCTGATAAAAGGTAGGCATGCAAACTGCCAGGTTTCTCACGCCACTTCTTCTGGCCCTGAGCACGTTGGGAGGCGTCTCTTGCGAGAGCCATCCAGGGGTCGAGCCGGGCGCCGTTGCCAAACTACCGGCTACGACACAGGACGCGCGTGAGCCCGACTCCGCAATCATCCTGCGCAATGCGTTCGTACGCGTCACAGACTCGGCTACCATCGGGGTGGGTCCCGCCGGTGGGGAGCTGACGGGAGAGGATGGCCTGCGCCTGGAAGTGCCTGCGAACGCTCTCGACGCCGAAGCGGAGCTCACGGCGCGCCCTATCCAGACCCGTACGCCGGACGCGCCCGGCATCACCTTTGTCTCCGATGCCTACGCATTCACGCCACATGGCACGCACTTCGACACGCCAGTGACCATCACCTTGCCCTTCGAGGCCGGCGGCGACGGCCTGCAGGTGTATCGCCTCGATGACGAAGCCGACCTTACGTGGAGTTTGGTCGAAGGCGTGGATTTTGAAGACCGACATGCCACCTTCACCACCGATGGCTTCAGCATTTACGGCATAGGCTGCACCGTTGGCGAGTCCTGCTGTGAGCTCAAAGCGCGCCCGGTCGATCTGCTGTTTGTGATCGACGACTCGGGGAGCATGCGCGAAGAGCAAACCGCGGTGATCCAGGAACTGCCCGACCTAGTGCGCGTGCTTACGTCGGGCGACCTGGATGGCGACGGAACACAGGACTTTTTGCCCATCGAGGACCTGCGTGTCGCAGTCATCTCGACGAACATGGGTACCAGCGGATTCCCTTCTGAGCCCGCGCGGCATGATTGCAGGACAAACGACGGCTTTGGCCAAGACGGAATACTCACGACGGATCTGCCCACGCCCAGATGCACGGCCAAGACTGCTGAGCACCGGTGTCCCTTTAGCGCCTGCGAGGGCGGGCAGTGCACGCTGCCCGAGGGTTGCGCGGCAAGCTACGATCCCTACCTGACCCTGGCATCGGACGACAATGCAGAGGACTTCTTGGAGGACGTGACGTGCAAGGTGCGCCTGGGCACGGCCGGTTGCGGCCTCGAGCAGCAACTTGAGGCCAGTCTGAAGGCGCTCATGCCAGCCAACTGCGACGAGCCCTACTGCGATTTTGTGGGATCCAGCAGGGAGCACGACAGCCCCGGCGCCAACGCCGGCTTCCTACGCGCCGACTCCGTCCTTGCAGTCGTACTGGTCACGGACGAGGACGACTGCTCCGTTGAGAACCCGGCCATCACCGATGACGCCTGGGTTGAAACGCACCCCAAAGACGGCATCAGCGGTCACGTGAACCTGCGCTGCGTCGAGTACGCCGAGGAGCTGTGGCCGGTTGTTACCCCGAGTGGCGCGCCCGAGCGCTATGCGCCCGGGCTGCTTTCACTGCGGACCGACCCCAAGGACCTCGTCTTCGCTGCTATTGCAGGCTTCCCCGGCGACCTGGTCGAGCCCGAAGATGCGAACCCGCTCAACGTCGACTACGAGGCTCTTTTGGCGGGCGAGGCCATGGAAGAGCGGCTTGGGGTCGACCCCAGCGACCGACCCTATAAGCTCCTTCCGTCGTGCACAGGTGGCGAAGACGCCGAGGCCTACCCCCCCCGCCGCATCGGCACGGTGGCCAAGCAGCTGCACGAGGCCGGCGCCGGCGCTGTCGTTGCTTCTATCTGTGAAGACCTCCACCTCGCCTTCGAAAGCATTACCTGGGCCATCGCCCGCGCCCTCCGGCAGAGCTGCCGGTAGATCCCGCTTGCTATGGCCTGGGCCGTCATTTGACAGAAAGCGCTTTCCATAGGGAAGGATTGCAAGAGAGATCTTTCCCATTCGCCGAAAACTTTGCGATCCGACGTCTGCCCCTGTAGCGATTGACTTGTGGCTCGCCAAAAAACTCATCCGGCTCTCGCTTCCGGTGCTGAGGTGCGGGGCTGAGCCCCGCGGCGGTGGGTTCGGCGCGAGAGGGGGGTGGTTGCGCACCCCGAGGCTGCCCCCTCGCGGCTAGAGCTCTTTCGACGTAACTACCTGGAACTGTGTGGCTCGCGTGTGAGAGGACCCGCCCGCGGGGAGCCCTCGGGGAGCGAGAGCCATGATAGACCGGCGAGGAGTAGGGGTCAGGCCCCGGGCATAGCCGAGTAGATGTAAACAGCCAATTTCATCTACTGGCCTACCGCACCAGCCCGCAGCAAGCGGGTTAGGATTACGCTCTGGAGGCCACCTTCCTACGGATCATCACCACCCCAGCGATTCCCAGGCTGAGTAGCAACCAAGAGGATGGCTCCGGCACGGGGTGGAAGGTGATGTTGTCGATGAAGGCAACAAGCGTTGGAAAGGGGAGGCCGGTGCCGTTTCCTGGCAAGAAGGAAGGCCTCGACCACTGAATCGCGACGAGTCCAGTACCCGTGAATACGCTGCTGACACTAGCTACTCGCAAACTCGGGTTACCGGGTTCGATCACCTCAAAAGGGATCAGATTCTTCGTCGCCACGCTTCCCGATTGCAGGAATAGACCCAGCCCACCCTCATCACCAGCAATGAAGAACTGCTCTAGTGATATGGAGCCAATGTTGGTCAGGTCTGCTTCGATGAAGATGACAGCACCGCCTTCAATAGACCCGTCTCCGAAGATGGCCCAGCTGTCCCCCACCAACCCAGTCTGCACGCGGTTTGCGGAGCCGCCCAACTCCCACCCCTGCAACCCGTCCTCGAAGTCGAAGACGATGGGCTCGGGGGCGGCTGCCGCTGTGGGCGGCGAGAAGAAGAGCAGCAACGCCAGTGTGCCAATGACGCTCCGCGCTCGTCGTCGCCACCGAAGCACAGCTACCCCGATAACACCGAAGGCAACGAGGAAGAAGCTTGTGGGCTCCGGCACGGGGTGGAAGATGATGTTGTCGATGAAGGCGACTAGGGGATCAGGAAACTGAGGCGCGGTATGTCGCCCCCACCAGATTCCATACCGTCCAACACCTTGAAGAGAGGATACATCGGCTATCCTGATGCTTGGGTTGCCCGGTTCAACCTCGCTGAAGAAAAGAACAATCACGCTGGTCGGGTTCTCAACAAAGAAGAACAGCCCGTTCTCATCGCCAGCAACAAAGAGCTGTTCCACCGTGACCGCGTGGATGCCGCTTAGATCTATGTCGATGAAGATCCTGGTTCCACCATCAGCTAGCCCATCCCCGAAGATCGCCCACTGCCCGCCCAAGAGCTGTGTTTGAACGCGCTGAGCCGAGCCACCAAGCTCCCACCCCTGCAACCCGTCCTCGAAGTCGAACACGATGGGTTCGGGGGCGGCATGGACGGGCAGGGCCAGGCTGAGCAGCGCAATCAAGGCTGAGGTGGCGGGTGCTCGGAACCGAGGCATTGAGTGATTATGTCAGCGCCTGGAACTCAACACAATTTTGGGCCGAGGTGGGGAGCGATCCGCTGACGAAAAGCCGCAATTTCATCTACTCGGCTACGCCTGGGACCTGCTCCCTACTCCTTGCCCCGCCCCCGCTTCCGCAGCTGGTCTAGCAGCACGGACGGGACACTTTCGCCTGTCGGGAAGGCGCCCGTTTATGCCAGGGCTCGGCCTACCGACCCTGCCTGCGAAAATGAAGGACATTGTGGAGCGGATCCTGGGACCCTTCTCGCCACCCCTCGACATGCCGGGTAAAGTCCACCTATGAGCTGGTCTCAGGTCTCCTGCCTCTCGGTCCTGATTGCCTTGGTCAGCCTGGTTCAAGCAGCAGCGGAAGAACCGACGGCCCCTCTCGACAGTTTGCCAAGAAACTCGGTCGATGGCACCGCACCCGACGCAGTAATGGGCGTGGATCGCAGTCGAGGAGCCCAATTTAGCTTCAGCGCTCCTCCAGGCAGCATCGACAGACCCTATCGGGACGACATAATCGACGCGAACGCGAATCCCATCGACCTAAGCAACCTCACTCCAGTAGAACGTGCGGAAGTCGTCAAGGACTACTACCGGAATGATGATCCAGAATGGGCAGTATACCGTGGAGAACTGCAGACCGAGTGGCGCTTCAATAAGGGCGTAATTTCCAAGGGGGAGAGAGATGCACGACTGGGTCTACGGAGAAAGTGTCGATATGGGCCGACGCAAGCACCAAAGGGTATGACCGAGAGACGGCTCGGGGAACTCTCCGTCGATCTCAAACGCCGTCAGCTTACCGTACAGCAAATGTACAAGGCGATTCTCTCTGAGCCCGAGCGGGAATGGGCACCCGGAGAGGAACCCGAGCATCCTCTGACATTCAGCATGGAGACCTACTACGATCCCAATGCCCATTACTGCTATCCATCGATCCGTGAAAAAGTAACGGGTGCCCCCTGTGTCACTGAAGCTAGAGGGTGCCGAGACTGAGGCGGGCGCTCTCTTGGCCTATCAGTTGCGGCGACGGGCTAGCGAGCGGAGCACGATGGACCGAGCGAAGATCGCGACACGGTCTTTCCCCGCGGCATCCTCCAAATTCTTATACTCGGCTTCTGTGAACCGGAGGATCACCGACCTCTCCCGCCTCTGAGAAGCTGGGATCGGCTTTCGACCCGCACCTAGCCGCGCCCCACCTCGCTGGCGCTTCTTTCCCATCCCCATCCCCCGATCTATCCTTAGAATATTTGAATCTTAGATTCTTGTATTCTATAGTTACTTTGCGTAGCAGGAGCCCGCCCATGCCCCGAGCCGCATTGTACGCCCGCGTCAGCACCCAGGAACAGTCCGTCGATCCCCAGCTCGACGCCCTGCGGGAGTACGCCCGGGCCAGGGGATTTGAACTGGTCGAGGAGTTCGTGGATCACGGGGTCTCGGGAGCCAAGGACCGTCGACCGGCCCTGGACCGGCTCCTGAAGGACGCCAAGCGCCGACGCTTCGACCTGGTGGCCTGCGTGAAGCTCGACCGCCTTGCCCGTTCGGTGAGGCATCTCGTCACACTGACGGCTGAGTTTGAGGCCCTCGGGATCGGGCTCGTCGTCCTCGACCAGGCCATCGATACGACCACGCCTTCAGGACGGCTTCTGTTTCACGTTCTCGGGGCCATCGCGGAGTTCGAGAGGGACCTGATCCGAGACCGCACCAGAGCGGGAATGCGGGCCGCTCAGCGCCGGGGAAAGCGCATCGGGCGACCGCGTGTTCGGGTAGATCGTGATCGGCTTCTTCGAGGCATCCGAACCGGAACCTCAATCTCGCAGCTCGCCCGACAACTTGGGGTGTCGCGAGCAACGGTGCGGGGACTGGTAGCCTCCGAGGCTGAGAGGGCGGCGGTTCCCGCGGCTGATCCCCGAGGTATCTGACGCTTACCCCGAGCGGCGTAAGCGAAGAGCGGTAGTCCCGAGCAGCCCGAGGCCAAGCAGGATAGCTACCGAGGGCTCGGGAACTGCGAGGCCCTCCACGATAAGCTGAGCATCAGTGATCGTCCATTCAGCAAAGGCAAAGAGGGTCGGACATGCCAACGAGGCACAGATTATTGGTCCCTGGAACTCGACATAGAGAAAGGCGCTTCCGTCCAGCAGGAAGCTGTAATCATCATCTTCTCGGCGAAATTCAAGGACCTGCTCCACATGGAAAGGCCCTTCGTTATCTCTTCCGACGAGAGTGCGGGCGGCATCGAACAGAAGCAGGTCATCATCGAGGAACGCTTCTAGTTCCGCAGGATAAGTAAACAGGTCACACCGTACCTGTCTTTCATTATCGTCGGCTTGGCCGTCCCGGTGAGTTGAAGGCGTACCTCATTGATCGTTGTGAACGGCACCCCGAGATCGACCGAAACTGGCTGCGCCTCGGAGACCTGGTCTCTGGTGCCAATCAAGTCAGGTAGGGGCACGACAATGGTCGCTCCTTGCGAAGTCGGGGCTACCGCCATCAGCACTAGGAGCGGAACAGCTAGCTGGGTCAGCTTAGACAGGACAAGCAGTGTGAAGGGTCGGGCCACGAAATCGACTCCCTCTTTATTCCTAAATTGAGTTTACACCCTCCGGCGGCGGGCGATTAGGAGGGCGACTAGACCTAACGCCGCCAGCCCCAGCGTCGAAGGCTCCGGCACGGGGTGGAAGGTGATGTTGTCGATGAAGGCGATGATCGGGTCGGGCGGGTTGGACCCAGACTCGATCCTCCATGTTACTCCTACAGTGCCAACGCCGGTGAAGGAGCTTACGTCGTACCCCCTCAAACTCGGGTTTCCCGGCTCGATCACCTCGAAGGGGTCGTACGTTCCAATGAAGATGTTCTCGACAAGGGAAATGCCTAGAAAGAACGCCAGGCGATCCTCGTTTCCTGCAACGAAGAACTGCTCGACGAAGATCAAGGCAATGTCCGCGAGATTTACCTCCATCCAGATTGTTGCTCTCCCCTGAGCTGTTCCGTCCCCGAAGATGGCCCAGCTGCCCCCCAGTAGACCAGTCTGAACTCGCTGGGCGGAGCCATCAAGTGTCCACCCCTGCAACCCGTCCTCGAAGTCGAAGACGATAGGCTCGGGGGCGGCCTGAGCACGTAGTGAGCAGAGGACGAAGCAGGCGAGAAGGAGGAGGAATCGAAGCCACGCCATCACGGGATACTACTTGATTCTTCGGCGGGCGATCAGAATCGCACCAAGACTAAAACCAAGGAACGCCAAGCTTGAAGGCTCCGGCACGGGGTGGAAGGTGATGTTGTCGATGAAGGCCACGATCGGACCGCGCTCCTCCGGCCCGAGATCCACACCCCAATAGAATCCAATCTGCTGGTCACCTGGGAACATGACGTCGTGTGCTCTCACACTTGGGTTGCCTGGTTCGACAAGCCTAAGCGGGCCGCTAACGATGAAGCGGCCGCCAATGCGATAGAAGAACGAGAGGCCATCCTCATCGCCATCTACTAGGAACTGCTCGACCGTGATAAAGGCGATGTTGCTGAGATCCATCTGGATCGAGACGAGGGCCCCGCCCTCGACGGACCCGTCTCCAAAGATCGCCCACTGCCCACCTAGAACCTGTGTCTGCACGCGCTGTGCTGAGCCCTCTAGGGTCCATCCCTGCAACCCATCCTCGAAGTCGAAGACGATGGGCTCAGGGGCCGCATAGGCAGGGACGGCGAAGCCGAGCAGGGCAACGAGGCTGGGGGCGAGTAGGCGCACGAGATGGCGCACTCAGAACTCCCCGGGCCCGCCGGTGAAGTTGGAGCAGTTGCTTCCGAAGAGGGGCGCGAACAGACCGAGCGCCCTCCGCTTGATCATGGTCGCATCGAACGAGTTGCACTTACCATCACCCGTCACGTCGCAGTTGCCGGGAACGTTGAAGAGCGGGGCGCTCAGGGTGAGCGCCGTGCGTATGATCATGGTCGCGTCGACGCTGTTCACCTCGCCGTCGCCTGTCACGTCACCGCACTGGCAGGCGTCTCCGATGCCATCGGGACCTACCGCCGACGGGCCCGGCGTGCAGCAGTCCCCCTGCCCTGGGTTCTCGACGAACGGACAGTTGTCCTCGTCGCCACACACGCTATCGCCATCGCTGTCGCCGCCCAGCGTGAGGCACGCCTCGTTCAGACAAACAGCGGAGCAGCCGTCTCCGCCCACGTTGTTCCCATCGTCACACTCCTCTCCCGCATCGGGAAGGCCGTCGCCGCAGAACTGGATCTTGAAGGCGTTGTTGCTGAGTAACCCCGTGACGTAGACGTTCCCCAGTTCGTCCACGGCCACAAGGGTGGGGAGATTGAGTGTGTTCCCGCCGCCATCACCCGTGGAGTCGATGATCTCGGTGATCCCCCCGTTGGCGTCGATCTTGAAGGCGTTGTCGCTGTCGCCGCCAGCAACGTAGACGTTCCCCGATCCGTCTACGGCAATACCGCGGGCTACATCGAGGGGAGTTCCGGCTCCATCCCCGGTTGAGTCGATGATCTCGCTGATGACCCCGTTGGGATCGATCTTGAAGGCGTTGTCGCTGGAGTGCCCCGTGACGTAGACGTTCCCCGGTCCGTCTACGTCCAGGTCGAAGGGGCCATCGAGTCTGTTCCCGCCGCCATCGCCCCTGGGGTCGATGATCTGGGTGATCCCCCCGTTGGGATCGATCTGTAAGGCGTTGTCGCTGAAAAACCCCGCAACGTAGACGTTCCCCAGTCCGTCCACGGACACGAGCAAGGGGGCGTTCAGCGTGTTCCCCGCGCCATCGCCCGTGGAGTCGATGATCTCGGTGATCCCCCCGTTGGGATCGATCTTGAAGGCGTTATGGCTGAATTGGCCAGAGACGTAGACGTTCCCCGATCCGTCCACGGCAATATCGCGGACTAAATCGAGGGGATTTCCGGCTCCATCCCCTGTTGAGTCGATGATTTTGCTGATGAGCCCGTTGGGATCGATCTTGAAGGCGTTATCGCTGAACGCTCCCGTGATGTAGACGTTCCCCAGCACATCCACGGCAACACCTTGTGCACTATTCAGTGTATTCCCCGCGCCATCCCCGTTTGGATCGATGATCTCGGTAATCCCCCCGTTGGGGTCGATCTGGAACGCGTTAGAGCTGTCGAATCCCGTGACATAGACGTTCCCTGAGCCATCCACGGCGACGCCCACAGGGTTGTTGAGTGTGTTCCCCGCGCCATCCCCCGTGGAGTCGATGATCTGCGTGATGGTCTTTGCCTGCGCCGCCCCAGGCACGAGCGCGATGACTATCAGCAGAACAACCACTGTCCAGACTCTGCGGGTCCCTCGTCTAAAGCACCGATAAACTGGCCACCCTGCCCAGCGACCCGCAAACGTTGAGACGGCGGCTGTCACAGGGCGAGGCACAGGGGGATCCTCCCAGGGGTTAGTCTACACCCTCCGGCGGCGGGCGATCAGGAGGGCGGCCAGGGTCATGGTGAGCAGCCCCAGCGTAGACGGCTCCGGCACCGGGTGGAAGGTGATGTTGTCGATGAAGGCCACAACGGAAGGGTGCCCGACATTGGGAAGGGAGTTCTCCCACGTGATCTCCACGTGCCCCATGCCCAGTCCAGGGCTAATTGTTCGTAGACTCGGATTCCCAGACTCGACAACCTCAAACTGTGGGAAGCTGATTGTACGCCCTCCCCCCACCGGGGCGTCTCCTAGTACAAGAGCGTGTAGCCCATTTCCGTTCCCCGATATGAAAAAGTGCTCCACTGTGATCGACGCGATACCGGTCCAGTCCACCTCCATTGACATGGACGCCCCGGCTCCCGCCACTCCATCGCCGAAGATCGCCCAGTCACCACCGAGAACCCCCGTCTGAATCCGTTGGGCGGAGCCTTCCAGGGTCCACCCCTGCAGCCCGTTCTCGAAGTCGAACACGATGGGGTCGGGGGCGGCCTGGGCCACTGGCGTTGAGAGAAGAAGCAACAGAAGTGCCGCAGGCGCGATTATACTCCGCGCTCGTCGTCGCCATCGGAGGACGGCTAGCCCGAGTACCCCGAGAGCGAGGAGGACAGCTACCGAGGGCTCAGGCACCACCTCAATCACGAAGAGGTTATCGCTCTGGATTGGGAGGGGTCCAGCAATCAGGATTCCCGCTTCTCCTGGACCGTACATCCCGACTGGCACCTCGGAGAAAATGGGCATCAGCATTCCCCACTGGAAACGCAAGCTGGCGCCAGGTCGAAGCACTATCGGGGAAATAGTATCAAGGGTAAACAACGCCAAGACATAAGCGACGTCGAGCGGAGAGACATCTCCGCCAGGTGTTCCAGTTCCCCCTGTGGACATAATTGCGTTAATAGAAAAGTTCTCGTCGGCGGACGGGTCATTGATCAGCGTCGCGAAGATAGTTATTCGAGGCCCTGCTTGATCGACTGTGATCGTCTCGTCGTCAAAGTGCCACCTAGGGATCGGAGCTGCTTGTGCTACTTTCGCGGGCAGGAGCACGCTGCCAAGCATTGCGATCAGAGTCGAGACGAGCAACAGGACTGAACTAGGCACCGAGATCCTCTCCACAGGGTCTTGTTTCTAGCCTACACCCTTCGGCGGCGAGCGAGAAACAGTACGCTCACTCCAAAGCCAAGGAGCGCCCACGTAGACGGCTCCGGCACGGGGTGGAAGGTGATGTTGTCGATGAATCCATCCGAGTGGCCGAACTGAGACTCAGGCGGTGGCGATTGTGGGATCCAACGGATATCGACAATTACCGGATCATCGAGCGGTAAGATAGTACCCCTGGGAATGTCGAAACGTCTAGTCCCAGGGTTTGCATCAGGACCTGGGAAAGAAATGGCTGAGAAGACCGCGAGAACGGAGGTCTGGAAGATGACTGAGAGAAACGTCGTCCGATCCTCGTCACCTGTATAGAGCTGGGTCCATGAGATTGCATCAATGTCGGAAAGGTTGATCTCAAGCTGGATGGATGTGTGTCGGTCAACAGAGGTATCACCAAAGATCACCCACGCTCCACCGAGAGCATCGGTCTGGACCCTCTGAGCCGAGCCGCCAAGGGTCCACCCCTGCAAGCCGTCCTCGAAGTCGAAGACGATGGGCTCGGGGGAGGCGTGGGCTGCGGCGCTGTAGTTGAGAAGGGTTACTGCGACCAGGATGATCCATCGGATGCGGCAACGGAGCATTTGATCCTCCCCTCCTCGATTCTACAGCGATCTGCGGCCCTTTAGGGAATCGATTCTCGCTATCGAGCTACGCATAGAAAGCGGGGTCTTTGGTTGGGATCGCGAACGACCTTGCAGTCCCTTGGGCGTCGACGAAGCGGCTCGTCATTCTTCCAGTCGCTGCGGACGCAGATGTGGAAGCCGCGCCGATCCCTCACATCGATCTGGCCACAGAACTGATCGATCGAGCACCCGGCGTCGTCCACCGGCTCTCTGCCTGAGACCAGACTGAGCGAGACGGCAATCTGGTCTCGCTCGAGGGTTACCTGTTCAAGCGCCTTATCGAGCTGAAATAGGACTTCGGAAGGCGCTGCATGGGAGAACGAATCGAAGAGCCAATTACGGAAGTCTATGACTACATCGAAGATGTGGACTCGGTCGCCGTCGGGAAAGAGCCCATCTCCGTCTTCATCTCCGAAGAAGAGCGCGTCTCCTGAGATGGTGATCTGAATAACCGTAGAATCCGGCAGTTGCGTGTACAGGGGCTCATGACTGCCATCAAATCGAACGGTTGGTACTCCGCCAAATGGGTCGAAATCTCCAACCTTCGCGAAAGGAGCCATCCCCGTGACGCTGCCGCCGAAGAGAAAGTCTCCTCCGGGGCTTGTATTCGCAATCCCTAGCAGCATATCGAATAGCAACTCCACCTCGGCTTGGATCGCAAAGCGCCCGTCCGCAGCTTCAATGTCCACCGCGATGAATAGCTCGCGAAGACGGACCAGCACGTCTGTGAGAAATGCAAGCGTGGCGTCCGTGTTCTCTAAGTAGTGCCGTGCCATAACAGAACTGTCCGCTGAGGTGTCTGGACAGGTATCGACCACGTCTGGCCTTCCATCCCGATCGGTATCCGACGCTTGAGGACTGCAAATTGCCAGCTCGGCCTTACACTCGCCCAGAGTAACTTGTGCCGAGGCAGCACCGGGTAGGTAGGGACCAAGGAGGAGGGCGGCTACTGAGCAGACCGCGCCGCACCGCGCTCGGATCGCCCTGGCTTCCATGGTCATCCCCCGTGGCTTACTCCCTCAGCGGTACACGGCTGAGGTACAGGGGGGAGTAGGATTAGGTAGAGCTATACCGCTCTGACTCTGCTGTCTCAAGAGGCGCTGGCGCTGCAGTCCGCTCAGTGGCAGAAAAGGTCTCCGCAGGCGTCCCCAAAACCCATTGAGCTACGCGGGCCCGATGAGGCGTGAGAAGCGTGGCAGCAACGCTCCCGTTTGCGTCAGGGGCGCGGCGAGTAGATGTAACCAGCCAATTTCATCTACTGGCCTACCGCACCAGCCCGCAGCAAGCGGGTTAGG
>Ga0255047_10001798_pt1 | contig 14873 bp, 38 predicted proteins | sample JV7_2_1_MG_FD_183640 | JGI IMG/M metagenome (GOLD analysis project Ga0255047, IMG submission 183640) | Seawater microbial communities from Jervis Inlet, British Columbia, Canada - JV7_2_1 | ecosystem: Environmental > Aquatic > Marine > Inlet | place: Canada: British Columbia | collected 2016-10-06
ACGGGATGCACGATCACCACTACGTTCAGTCCGACTGGATCATGTACCACGGTCTGGTGCGATCAGGCGGACTCATTGGGTTCCATGACATCAACTTCGCCCCTCCGAAAAACGGATGCCGGCCTTGGTTTTCAACAAAATTGCACTTGCAGCAATCCTGGGTAAACTGCAATTCCTATCAGATCCCCTGTAATCATCCTGGGTATACTGAATTAGTAAGTGCAATAGAATTGAAATAGGTATTGACATTCCTCACTTCTTCCTTAAGATGGGATAATAAACCTAACGAGAAGGAATGCCATGAGCGACAACGACCTTGAGATTAACCTGGGCGACATGGGTCCGGCACCGGGCACCGCCGACTTGCGGTTCGTGCTGAAGGGCTTCAAGGCCACAGCGCGTCAGGTATTGACCGCACACCTCGAACTGATCCAGGCCAAGGTCGATGCCGCCATTGAGAATATGGACATCGATGCCGTCGTCAGTGAAGCGATTGAGAAAGAGATCGGTGGCGTTATCACGGAGATGGTCCAGGACGAACTGAAGGCTCAAGCCGAACACGCGATTGCCAGCAACCTGGGCCGGCTTCAGGCCAGCGTGTCAGACGCGGTCGATTATACGATCAAACAACTGGCCCCCAAACTACGAGGCACCTGATGGCGAAGCGTAAGGCCAAGGTCAACTGTTCGTGCGGCTGGACGGGCAAGCGCACGAAGGTCGGCTTCGGCCAATCTGTAAAGCCCTGTCCAACGTGTGGTCGTAGTCACACCGTGCGGGCCGTGTCGAGCCGGCTTCGGTCGAGGGGGATGCTGCGATGAAAGAGATCGTCTGGCACTCGCCGACCACGGCTGAAGAGGCGGCACTCACACACCTGTACTCACGGACGGCGGCTCGACGTGGCGTATCGCCCTGCGAGGTCCGTGTCAGGCGCAATGCCGTCAACAAGGTCCACATGGTCGCATTCAAATACGTCGAGCCCGGCAAGTGGGATCGGTGGAGCATTTCCTACACTTTCGGCCGAATCAATCCTGGCGTGGAAGTCGAGGCACGAATACCTCAACCGGAGATCACGGGCTCTTGGTCCGTGGTCCTCTCTTGGCTCAGGCCGCTCGTGGGTGACCGCGCGGTGATCGAGGTCTATCCTCGTGACGCGGCCATCGTCAACACGGCTCCGTTCCGTTGGTTCTGGGTGGTGCCGCACGCTTTCCCACACACACCTGAATTCGATCTGAGGGCCGAAGTCGATGAATCGTAAAACAATCATGCTGCTCATCGCTGGCATCACCCTGGTTGGCTACGCGATGTTCTTCATCAATCTGGAAGTCAGCGATGACCACTTCGTGGCCACGTTTTGGGTCTTTTACATTCAGGCTTGGAGCTTTGCCCTTGGGGCACGGTACGCCAAGCCAGAGAAGAAAAAGAAAGGGAAGAGATGAGCGAACCTGACATTCACATCGAGGTCTTCGCCAAGGTCGCCAGAGGCAAGTCCACGGTCGCCCGGCTGATCCAGGATGCCCTGGCAGAGGTTGGGATCTTGAACGTCGAGATCCAAGACGACGAGATGCTGCCGCGCGACGTGGATCTGAAACGGCGGGTCAGCGGGCTGCGAGAATCCAAGATCGTCATCAAGACCGTCCAGGTTACCCGAAGCGGAAAGCTGTCGGACCTGTCGGAATGAACAGGGCACGAGCCGGCTGGCAGAGTACGAAGAGCAAGACGGTCCTGCCGGCCGGCCCCACGATCATTCTGGAACAGGTCGTGAGGTACGAAGGTGAGCCGGAATACGTGGAGAAGATCGCGGCGGTGACACTGCGTATCGCTGAGTTGGTGGGCTACCAATATTCTCAGCGACAGCACGCTGTTGCGATGGCCTTTTTCGAGCCAGGAAACGTTGCCGTCGAGATCTCCACCGAGAGGAAGTATGCTGAACTGACACGGCCCAGGCTTGAAGCCGGGCGCGAGGACTTGCCGGCCGGCAAGCTGACGATGACAATCATCCCTGAGCCGAAGCGATGAAGTGCCGGCACTGCAAGGGACTGGGCTACTACCAGGGTTTCAACTTTGAAGAGAACTGGCCCAAGTACATGACCAAGGCTTTCAAGTGTCACAAGTGCAACGGGACGGGGAAGATTCCTGATGTGGCTGACGCCGGAACAAAAGAAGATGCTGGAGATGGGGGTGTCGCCGGACGGCCTCCCGATCAACCCGCCGAAGGTTAAATTCACGGACCTTCTGCCGGGGCATCACAGTTATCGCCGGACGAAGTTGGTGGGTGGTAAGTACATCCAGGTAACCGAGTGGTTCACGATTCGAGAGGGGGTGGGGACATGCTTCAGATGACTGAGGTGTTGGGGTCCAGGATAATTCTGCTTCATGCCTTGATATTCAAGGCTACATCTATTTTTACAACGATGGCCAAAGTATCCCTAGCAATGGAGAGACACTCTACGTTTATTAGTCGAATTAGAATGGCAATTCGAGAAAAGTCTATTTCTAAAGAACATCTCGAACACGCCATCGAGAGTCTTCTCAAACTTTTGGAGACTACGGAATCTGAGGTCGTGGACTGTCTCTTATCCTCTGAAAAAATGGACAACATGGATTCTTGTAAAGGAATGGCCAAGTGGGAGAGGGCGTCAGTGGAACAAATCTTCGAGATTAAGATTTTGATTGAGAGAGCCACAATTAGATTCAGTGCGTGCAGGGCTTCGACTCTTCTTGGTCAAAGCGACAACTATCTTTGCATCATCAAAAAACAAATGCGAGAGAAGAGCCTTACCGCAATCCATGCCAAGAGGTGTATCGTAAACCTGAGAGACCTCATCGAGAATCTAAAAATTCAAGACGGTCCTGCGGAATCAAGCAAGAAAACGGCAACAAACGATCAGGTAGCTGAACTGCTTCTCTTTCTAAAGGCTACAAAGTCTGTCTTCGGGTCGCTTGGCAAGGCCGCGCGGTGGAAGGGGCTTCCTGAAAGACATTTCGAGTCATGGGACAGGGGCAGACTGACATCCAGAAAGGCCGAAGACTTTATTCAAAAGTTGTCTGAATGCTTGGCCGGGAAGGCGTCCGAGGACTTCGCCGAGAATCCCGTGACCCCCGCACAGATTCAGGCTTATTTGATGAAGCTTGAGAGTTCAGGTAAGCTAGAAAAACCAATCGAATTCGAGCTTGGTCCAGAGGAGCCTGATGAAGATTCCGTGTTTGATAACGGAGCCTTTCATCAGGCTGTCTCTGTTATTGATTGGATACGATCCTGCCCAATGGAGAGCGGGGTTGATCTTTCAATATCGGAAGACGGAGTCAGACTCCAAATCGATGGACACGAAGTTCCAGAAAGAATTATTAAACAGATGGAACGTGGATAAGTGCCATGAAAATCTGGTACAAGGCCGTCTGTGACAAGTGCGGCGAAGCGGCCAACGTCATGGTCACCGGCCCGGTTCACACCTTCCAGTACCTGGAGGACGTGAACGCCGAGATCCAGGAGTGGCTGCTCAAGCACGCCGGCTGTGTGCTGAGGCTCATCCATTCCGACGAACAGCTTGACGCACTGTGGGAAGCCGGCTTCAAGCGACGGGAGCGCGGCGAGGAGGGGCACGAGATTGGCCTGTGCGTTCGTGGATACCCTCACAACGACGATGACGAGGTGAGGCTCGCCCTCTACGGTTTCGTCAACTGGTTGAGTTCGGAAAAGGCTTCGTCGGTCTGTTGCGCAACCGGAGAAGAGCTTCTTTCCTTCAGGCCGCTGGGGCTTGCGGACGCGGAGTCACTGGCCGACGAGTTTCTTGAAAGGGGGGAACGATGATTGTAGCTTTTGTAATTGGTGTGAGTTGGGGATACTTCTACGCGAAGACCTCATGAAGCGATTCAAACGAAAGAAAAAGAAAACCCGGAAGAATCCGCCGCGCAAGGGAAAGAAGGCCGGCAGCTACGTGTACGGTGGCGGGTGGGACTGGTTCATCGAACAGATCAGGAGAGGTACATGAGCCGACGACATAGGCCGGGCTCACTCACACGTCAAGCGACATCACTTGGCGACAAGCACTGGAGAACCTGGGAGATGGTCAAGAATCGCAAGACCATCGGCTGCATGGATTGCTTCAGACCTTTTCCCAGGGGCGTGATGATGTTCCGGCCCAAGTCCTACGAGCCGACGCCAAGCCGGCAGCGGATCTGCTCCGACTGCGCGAAGAGGATGTGAAACGGGAGATAACATGTCAGCACCAAAAAATGCATATCCAATCGGCAAGCCAGCAAGAGATGGAGGGAAGCCTGAAGAGATTGAATCCTTGAAGGAAATCCCTAATTTTGAGTGCATCTGTGGACACTCAGGACTGGGAGAGCTTTTACTCGGTGTAGACGATGAAGATACGCTTTGGTGTCCAAGTTGTCGTAATGCTACGTGGACCTGGACGTACACAGAAGCCGAACAGAAGATTATAGATTCAGGGAATTCGGAAGAGATAGAAAAACTCACTGGGTTCACAGCAGACGAGTTGAAGATTTTGAATTCAGGGAACCCAGAAGAAGTCTTAAAGGCCGCTAATATCACAGCAGACGAGTTGAAGATTATAGAGTCAGGAGACCCAGAGAAAATAACGAAACTCCTCAGAGAACGGAGAGCCTTTGGTCATGACGACAGGAATTGAAGCCGCCACCGGAAGGTTGGACCTACGAATACATTGAGGTGATGGGGTGACCAATGACTTCGATTGACATCACGATCATAATTCTCGCTACATTTCTCGCTGCCTATCTTTTGGGGGCTTACCGTGGCTATTCAAACGGCTACTCCAATGGCTATAAGAAAGGACGCCAGGAGTTGGACGCAGACAGAATAGCCAAGCTCAAAGAGAAGGGTCTCATTGACGAGGACGGACGCATACTTCTTTCAGGGGACTGACATGGCCAAGGACTACCAGGAAAAAGCGGTGCGGATGCTGTTCGATGAATTTGGCTCGTCGGGCTTTTCTCAAGGGGCAGCAGACAAGCTGGCCGAACTTCTGAGGAAGGCCGACCTGTGGGACAAGCATATGGGTCGTGTTGCGAAGATCAAACCGGGTCACGCAAAGGAAGGCGACGGGGTCTTTTGATGAGACCTGTTCAACCTGACTCGATACGGCAGCGGGTCCGTATGATCCTTGCCACGTTCGACGGAGAGTTCACTGGTGCGGATGTTTTCGCCGCAATGAAATCTCCGCTCAAAAAGTCCAACATTCAAGCCTCCATTGCCTACTGGGCCGACAAGGGACTCATCAGGCGGGTCCGACGTGAAGACAGGGCTCCACGTCGCATAATTTACACCTACGCGGGAGACAAGGATGGGACACAAACCTAGCGGCCAACTGAAACTGGTGGACGGCAAGACCGTGGCCGACTTCAAGTTCTTCACGATCACCGAGTTGCCCCAGGTTCGCAAGCGGAAGACTCGCGACTACGAGATCACGAGCAAGCGCGGCGTCCTGTTGGGTCACATCAATTGGTACACTCCCTGGCGACAGCACACCTTCCAGCCGGCCGGGGAAACCGTCTGGAGCGACGGGTGCATGGCGGACATTCAGCTATTCCTGAACACGATCCGGGGCGTGCGGCTCATGTGCGACGGGGCGAAGCAAGAGGGCGTGAAGGCCAAGTGAACAAGAAAGCGAAGCCTATCGCGATTATGCTTCGCAAAGAAGTTCCGCGACCGAAGGGTGAATGGCATCTATGTCCGGTGTTTGATCCTCCGAGTCGTAGCACGATCCCCGCACCGCAGATCGGTGAGGTGTTGATGTTCGACTGGACGTACACGCCGCTCGACCTTCATCCGCTGTACGACACGCAGAGTCCGAACCCCGATGATCCCCGCGTGGGCATGGGGGATTTTTACGCGCACCTCGCAGCGAAGCACAAACTGAAACGGTCGAAAGCTGACAAGGCCATGAAGGCGTTCAACGACTGGTGGGACAAACAGCGTGATGTTGGGCTTGCGGTGAAGGCTATTTGGGGGTGAAGTAGGACTGAACTATTTCATCCAGTCTGGCTTCTTGCCTATCGTGCTTAATTGGCCCCAAGGGTCAGTTTCTTCCATATCATCAATGACGGGTTCAACATAAGGAATGAAGTCAAGCGGTATTTTATCAGCAAGTCCCTCTTGTTGCATTAGTTCTTGATAGTCAAACCTCGCACCGAGAGCCTCTTGTATGGTGATAGATTCGCCAACCAATCCTTCGCATTCTTTATTATAATCCAAAGCGCGGGCGGGTACAGAAGCATTGCTGAGTGTGAATAGAGATCCAAGCTCAGTCAGACGCCAGAATTCACTTCGATGTCCTTCTATTCGATCATCGTATTGCTGCTCTATAAGCCCCCACCAGCGAAGTTTATGAAACTCATTTTGATGAAGTGTCATGAGCATGTCTTTTGTCATGTGGTCTCGACCAACACCTATCCAGCCGTTTGCAATCACGTACTTTGGATCATGAGATAAACGGAAAAACATGATTAATGCACGCGCCATACCACTGTTCAATTTCCGAGTATATCTCCTGGCGTATTGGTCGCAACTTGGGCAATCCAAACCTTCGTCCAGAGACGCCATAACTTTTTCACGAATGTTGTCCGCGCTTGTTTGCATAGCCGCTTCGATCAGAGTGACCCTTGTAATATAGTCGCACTTGACACCAGCCCCCTGAGAGATGTTCCAGTCGGCTAAAAGTTGTTCAGGTGTTTTCATCGCTTTGTCCTGGGGTTGGCAGAATTGGGGTTGGCAGAATTGGGGTTGGCAGAACTACCGGGACCAACAGACGTTAGGTCGTCACAAAGACTGGCGTGTTCTTGCCGACGTAAGCGCCCTGGGTGTTGACCTCGAAATACTCTTCGGCATCCTCGTGACTCATGCCGCCGGCCACGAGGATCTCAATACATTTGTCCCGGTCGTAGACGGCGAGGTAGGTATTGAACTGCCGGCCGACTCCAATGAGCGCCTCCTCGAACCCATCGGCCAGCAGGATCTCGACCTCGTTCTCTTCGGCCCAGGTTTTTAGTTCGTCGGTGTCCATGGCTCTATCTACGAAACCTCCAGGCCAATCTGGCGAGAATTTATAACAAAACTGCCGGGTTTTCCTTGACATATCTCAACGAGTTTTGTAGTCTGTTTCAACATTGGCCCGCCCTCTCAGGAGCTTGTCTTGACCAAGAAATACGTCGTACCCTGGAGCGGTGGCGTGGATTCCACGATGGTGCTGATGCAGTGCCTGGAGGAGTCCGTCGTTGGTCACGTCCGTGCGATCTCGTTCGACTTGAATCAGATCTCAGAGCGACAGCGCAGGCTTGAACATAAAGCAAGAGAGCGTCTCAAGAAGTGGATGAACAAGACCCACGGCTATCGATTCAGTCACAAGACGATCAAGGTTGATGGCGATGCGTTCAGAGGCCAGTGCCCTCAGCCCGTTGCCTGGATCGGCCTGACTGCCGCATGCACAGCGGGGGGGGAGACGGCTGCGTTCGGTTGGCTCAAGACGGATTACGGATCGTCTGTGATCTATAATTTGAGGCAAGCCTGGATGTTTTTGGCTTGCGTGAATGGAGGCGATCAAAGTTCTTACCTTCCGTTTATGGATCAATCAAAAGCCTACGTTCAGCAGCAAGCTGCCGACCGGGGTTTCCTCAAATACTGCTGGTACTGCGAGGGGACGGGTCAAGGTCTTCAGGCCAAGTCGAACGTACCCTGCGGCACTTGCGAATGCTGCCTGAGCTTCAAGTCAGGCGAGATGGAGCGAGAGCTTCGATGGGGGAAGGGCCGACAGGTGATCGAGGGCAAACCCAAGTCCAAGAAGAAATCCAAGAAGAAGAAAAAGAAGTGAGCGACATGGTCTGCGTTCACTGCGGACGCCCGTGGGTTCCAAGCATCAAAAATGTCTGTGAGTGCGGCGGGGTCTGTTCGTGGGGCGCGAAGAAAGGTGCCCGGCCAGCCTCGTGGAAAGAGAAGGACGGGAAGCTCGTCCCGCGCAAGCCGCCGCAGAAGGACGACCAGTGAAAGCAATTGAGGTCTTCGATGGAGATGGTGACCAGTACATCGGCATGGTCCCTGTCCAGGTGTTCGACACTCAGGAGTGGAGAGAGGGCGCTGTCGCCTTCGTCTCGCAAAAGGAGGCTGGCCTGTTGGTGGAGGATCTACACAACATTGAATTCCCCCAACGGGATGTTGTTCTTCACAGGCGCGGGAAGGCATACAAGGCTGTCGGTGCCTTCGCGGTTGGCCATCACTACGACAACTTCCGGTGGATCAAATCACTGGACACCAGCGTGGCAAGCGTCACGTTGATCGGAGAATCGAGGGCTCATGTCTAAAGACACCTAACGGGCTGGCCAGCCTAAGACGGGGGCTGTAAACGTAAACACAAATAGCCGGCAGGCACACCAGCGACCGCTCGTGGACGCACGGGCAAGTTCAGTCCCCACTACTTTTTGGAGCGCGACATGATTCGCAAAGGCACTCTGGTCAGACTGAAGAAGGGGACTGTTCATGGTCCTCGTCAGAGCGACGTGAAAAACTTTAAGACGGCCAGGGTGCGGAATCGCTATAGCGATATTCCCGGCGGCGTTCGCCTGGAGCGTCCGATGGGCGGCTTCGTTTCGTGGAACGTTAAGGATCTTGAAAGGGTGAATACATGAGTCAGATGACCAAGGACGTTCGCCAGTCTCAGATTCACGCTGTCATGCGTGCGCTGTTCACGCGACTGGATGAACTGCTCTATTCAAAAATTTCCGTGCCTACTTTGTTGGACCTTGGCGTCGGCATCGATGGCGACGAGTGTGTTGTCATCGCCGAAAAACCAATGAGCCAACTGCTGCAACTCACCCTGGCCATGTTGAGAGAGGTCGGCGTGAGTGCGCTTCGCGACGGGGAGATCTTTAACATCCTTCGCGAAGCAACAGCCAGTCTGTGTACGCTCCGAATGATGGGGGACGAAACGCCCTCATGCCCGTCACGGCTCGGGGCGTTTCTGGTGGGCAAGATTGAAGAAGCCGAGGAAGCCAAATGAGAAGACGACGAGCAAGACCTCCCGACAGGCCGGTTGAGAGCCCCAGGGACATGCCGCTGGCTGAGACGGACTGGGAGAGCTATGGAATACGCGAGGCTCGCTTGGACTTGATCAAGCGCCGGCACATGGCCCTCCGAGGGAAACGATTCGGGAAGCCGAGGCCAAAAGTTGAGAGCTAAAGCTAAGGCGTGCAAGGACTGCATCTTCAAGGCGCGCTGGCCGTCGAACGGAGACTTCGTCTGCACCAAGAAAGGGACCAGGAGGAAAAAGAAGATCGCCTCGTATGGCGATCCGCTTCCGCCCGGCTCACCCAAATGGTGTCCGCTGAAGAAGAGATCACATGTCTAATCTCCCGGAAAAGTTCAACTGGCAGATCCCCATCGCAAACGATCACGTGTTCGTCAATCATGACGAGGCTTTCGTGGCCATCGTGAACGGGGACTTCAGGTACGGCCGGCTCTTTGTCGGCATCACCCTGGCCGGCAAGCTTGGCTGGGACGGCAACACCAAGCTCGTTCATGCCCTGGTCGGTCCTGACATCGTGGCCTTCAAGGCTCACCCTGATGGCTATCCCTGCCTCGCCGACAAGGAGTGTCTGATCACTCAGATCGCTCTGTATGAAGGGCCGGGCATGCCTATCTCTCGTTGGTGCGTTGTCTTTGACGACGACAACGAGGCTGTCCTGGTCCTGGAGAAGATCCAGGCAGAAGTTCACCGTGGCGAAGCTAAGGAAGGAATCTAATGGACGAACAAGAAAACCCCGACTCCGATGAACTGGCTCCGATCATCGAGGTTGCCAAGCAGAAGCTCATCAAGTGGCATGAAGGTCTCGTGGGCGACATGGCCTTTGGCGCTGCCAGCGAAGGTGATTCTCCTGACGCCCAGAGTATCGTCCGTGAGGCCATCGAGGCGGCTCTGATCCTAAAAGCTGCTGACCGTATCGCCAGGACCATGGTCTATGAGATGAGCCAGGACAATGGCTGCAAGTACGAGCCGACTGAGGAACAATGGAAAGAGCTTCGCGAAGCCATCCAGGTTATGGATGGCAACGACTGCGAGTTCACCGACGAGGACATTCTGGATCTGGTGGCCGGTGAAGAGACTGAGCGGCAAGAAAAGTACTCCAAGTTCGCGGGTTGGCAACGTTTGGACAACGCACTGGCGGCGATTTTCAATGAAGAAGACTAACTGGGTGATCTGGTTGACCGGCCTACCTGGGTCCGGCAAGACCACAATCGCCAACGCACTGCACGAGAAGTTGGACAACGCCTTCATCCTCGACGGGGATGTCGTGCGAAATGGCCTATGCTCAGACCTGGGTTTCTCTCCGAAGGACAGGTTGGAGAATGTCAGGCGGATCACTGAGGTCGCGAAGCTCCTCCAGCAGGCCGGTGTCACGGTGATCGTGGCCCTCATCTCTCCGTACAGAGGTTCGCGCGAGCAGGCCAGGAGAACGATTGGCAAGGGATTCTTGGAGGTCTTCGTGGATGCTTCACTGGAGGTCTGTGAGGAGCGAGATCCCAAGGGCTTGTACAAGAAGGCTCGCAGCGGTGAACTTCCGAACTTCACCGGCATTGACGCCCCTTACGAAACACCGGACGCTCCTGATCTGACCGTGTACACGGACGAGGTGGAACTATCTCAATGCGTTGACAGGATCTTGGTAAGCATCGGGAGATAGACGTGGGAACAGTGAACACGGCCGGCTGGCAGTACATGATCGATGGAAATATCGAATGGGCAGAGGGCCAGCCCCGGACGCTTGAGCGGGATCACACTATAGATCTCCTCAAGCTGTTGAGGCGTATCAAGCCAAGTCAGTTCGAGAAACTGTACGAGGTGGCCAAGGCGAACGAAGCAGCAGAGGCGAAACTCAAGGCCGACTACGAAAAATCTGACCAGGAACCCACCCAACCTTGATAGATAATTCTGGTTTGGGGACAGTGCGATTTCGATCCTCGTTCGCCTGGATGCCGCTGCAACCTTGAGCCTCACTTTTCGACAGACTATACCGGCCTGTGGAAAACTTTTTGGTCACCCGGTGCCCATCCCCCTAGCCGGGTCGCCTTTGGCCGAAGGCAATGGGCATTTGGATGCTGGTGCCGGGTGGCCTTTATGAGAATCAAGTTGACATAAGCAGTTCTATTTGTTATGGTTCTTTTATGGTGATCTCGTTATCGCGGGGCTGAAAACCCCTCCCGCCCCTTACTGCCCGTAGCCCACTGGGGCTATCTCAAAACTGCTGAAAACTTGCCAGAATCTTCGGCCCCGCGATTTCAGATCCGCCTAAATACAGCCATGTCCCCGGAACTATCAGAAGAAGAGCATGCTCGTCGGCTCAAGGTCTACCACGAGACAACGAGCGACACGAAAGCGGCCAGGAGGCTTGGCAACATAAGCCCGACTGGCTTCACTCGCTGGCGGCGAAGTCGAAAGCTGCCAGTCAGAGAGAAGGGCCAGGGGAAACGGTTTCGCGAACGACGAACCTGCTCTTGTGGCGAACCGTTCATCGCATACTCTGAGGGCCAGGAGAAGTGCCTTTACTGCCGGTAGATTTGATTTTAGTATTGACATAGGCATGTTTCTCTGATACGATTCGATCCACTCAAACGGAGAACAACATGGCTGGCGACCACACCGGGAAGCTTCCCAGGGGAAAACAACGCGCTGCGATTAGCAAGATGAACAACGCCAAGAGAAGCATCTTGGATGTTGCGACGGTTTGTTTCGAGGAAGGACTTGACAACGAGGCCATAGAATTGCGTGCCTTGGCCAAGACAGTTGATGACAAGACCACTGCCGTCCTTCTCCAAGAGAAGGTCGAGGAAGAACCCAATGCCGAAGGGGAGCAGGCTTGAATACCTATCCCAAGGGTCTTCCGATGAAGTACAGCAAGCCGGCCATCATGCAGGACACGCCAGAGCGTTTACGCTCGATGCGGAATCACTGCATTGGGCTCGGGGCGGAAGCCGCTCTTCAACTGGCCAGCATGTCGGACGAAGAGATGGGACTTGTAGTAGATCACATTACTCAGATCCTCATAAAAAAGCCCGGCAATGGTGAGTATTTTTTACCGACTCCAAAGTGCCGAGATATTCTGTCAGATCACATCTCCTACGTACATGGCCAAGGTTGGGTTGGCAAGGAATCGGTATTCCGCAAGGCCATGAAAGAAATGGGAGAATGGGCCAGCCAGATCTTCCTGGAAGTCTGGGTGGATCTTGATGTCATTGAACCATTTGTCGAAGGCAACGACGTTACCTTCAAAATAAACGTGGCGAAGCTGAGGGGCGAAGCGACTCAGACAGGAGCGTGAAAATGTCCGACGAAGCCAGGATCGCGGAACTGGAAGCTGAACTCACGAAGTACCGAGAGGCTGTCGGCCTCGCCTCGACGTTTGCCGGCGAGGTGGTGATGAATCCCGATGACCCTCTGGCCATGATGCAGGAGGTCGAGGCTGTACTCCGCAAGGACGCTGAGGGCTTCGAGCAACTCCATACGCAGATGGCCGGCGTTTCGGTGGCACTCAACGGGAACGCGACCGGCCCCAACGATTGCAAGCAGGGTGATTATGGCTGGTCCCCCGCCTTCGAGGAAGCCAAGAGAATGAGGAAGGTCGCCGAGAGAGGTGACTATTGTACGAACGGCCAGTGCGGAACATGTTTTCAGTGCGCAATGGGCGCGCTCGACCCTGAGTACGCGGCCCAGATGAAGACCATACGGGAGATTCAAGCCGATGAGCCCTCTCAAGAAGTTTCTGAAGGACAGCAACCTTCCTGAAGGAACCCTGCCGCCCGGCCTTGAGGGCGACCCCGCAGTCTTTCACCAGTGGCTTCAGTCGGCCTCTGCTTACGTTCTCAGCGTCTTTGCTGAGGAGACACGGCGAGAGATCGGCAAGCGACCGGCCGGCGTCCCTGAAGGCTTCAACATAGTCCTGGCCGGCTGGTACGGCTGTGTGTCCGAAGTTGGGGGGAAGAAGGGCGGCTTCAGATTCCAGATCTATTCGCCCGGCGAGGGCAAGGTCGTTGTGACGAGTGAATCGTATGACGGTCGGAGCATGGCGGTAAGTGCCATGCAGTATCACGCCGGCCGGCTTTCGTTGGGTCTGAGCATGTGAGCATCTGTAAGAGGCCGGTCACCGAGTTTCCGATCTCTCCTGGCGTGGCCGAGATGGACCTGATGGCCCCAGGCACCTTTGACTTCGAGGGGGCGTTCTGGTGGATCTGTAGGGTGTTCGTGCGACAGGGGCATCGAGAGGCCGGCATGGGCTCGGAGTTGCTCAGGCGGCTCCTGGAGCGATGTGGGAGCCACTGTGCCGTCGTGGCCCCCGGCGGGTACGGCGCTCCCATGAAGAGGCAGAAGCGATTCTACAAGAGAGCCGGCTTCGGCGAGTCAGGCAGAGAGGGCTTGCTCATCTATCCTCGCAACAAAATTATTGAATTAGTGGCCGAAGTTGATCCTGGGGAGGCGTAAATAGAATTATGAGAGTCCTCTTCTGCCTCACCTTGATCTTCATCTCCGTCCTGTTCGATATTGGTTATATACTAAAAAGGAAGAATGCTGGGTATTCGCTGGCTCGACTAAAGAGAGCCGGCACCACACCTTACCTTAGCCGTCATGGCTACCCTTCGGGGTTTGTTTGACGGGCGTGGCCTTCGGGCCACCATAACAGCCTCTTCATGGGCCAATGAGGTCGTCTGGTTTTTGTGACTGGGCGACCTCATTTCGTGGTATCTAGATGATCTGGAGGTAACGTGAGCGAGATCGATCTCAGTAAAATCCCGGCCCATCTGCTTGAGACGGAATTGGCCCGGCGCGGCCGGCACCAGATCCTACCTATTCCAGAGGTGATCGACCATGACTTCCGGCCCGGTGACGAGATCGAAGACACCGTACCGAACTGGGCACAGGGAATCGTTCGCAAAGCAGAAAGCACGGAGCTTGCGGCGAAGCTCGATTTCGTTCCGCAGCGGGGCGTGATTTTGGCTGTTGCCTCTCGTGCCGATGTTCTGATACGGTTCCACGAGAGCGGACGAGTGGCTTTCAGACTGGCCAGCAGTAAACCGGGGAAGATCAATACTGCGTCCATTCGCAAGATCGATCTTCAGAAGAAAGAACTTCCGAAGAAAAGCGCCGTTTACTGTCCGGCCTGTGGCAAGAAGTTCATCCGGCACACTGAATACGACGCTCGTTGTGACGAATGTCGGACGGGCAAGACCGGGCAATCATTATGAAACCCAACGAGATCATCAAAGGGACGATCAGACTCAAGCATATTTTTGAGAGACTTCCCGAGAAAAACAATGCGGCCAAGCGAGCAGCGGTGAAAGTTACTGTTGCCCTCCGTAGGACAGAATGGTTTCGTGGTGGCGACGAAGAACTCAGGAACATTATCGAAGCATTCGGAATCGTCTTCGATGTGAAAAGCTTCAACTTCGTTTTGGACAGGCTTTATGACTGGGCCGACGCGGTCAAGGTCTTGATCACATGATAGACTTTGGACCGAAAGTACTTGGCTCCATAATGTACAAGGACCAATATCGTATAAGACAGTACCCAATGGGATACTTTAGCCATGTTCTCGACATTGGTGCCAGTTCCGGTATCTTTTCTCTTTTTTCAACGGTCCTTCATCCGAACGCGAGGGTGGTTGGAATTGAGGCTCACCCCGCCACTTGCGAAACCGCGAAACAAAACTTAAAAAGCTTTCGTGTTGAGATATACAACGAGGCTTTGGGGCGTGGCGGGAAGGTTGGTCCGCGAGAGTGGCCGGAAAATTGGTCGCTTTTAGGTCATTCTTATATTGAAGAATTCGCGGAAGGAAGTGATCCAGAAAAAACAATA
>Ga0255047_10001800_pt1 | contig 14861 bp, 15 predicted proteins | sample JV7_2_1_MG_FD_183640 | JGI IMG/M metagenome (GOLD analysis project Ga0255047, IMG submission 183640) | Seawater microbial communities from Jervis Inlet, British Columbia, Canada - JV7_2_1 | ecosystem: Environmental > Aquatic > Marine > Inlet | place: Canada: British Columbia | collected 2016-10-06
CCTGATGTTCTGGGAAAACGTCCGGCTTGCGCTAATGTTCGTGGGTCGGTAACTGGCGGTTTTATTCTGGGAAAACGTCCGGCTTGCGCTTCGGAGGTAGGCAGGGTTGTTGGGCTTGTGGTTTTTGCGGGGCGGAACGCTACATCTCGATCACGTTTTGGGAATATCCTGTCAAATGTTTCACTCAGCGCGTTCTTTATCTTACTGCCCGCATCGGTTCCACCCTGACCAAACGCCGAAGTAATTGCCTTTCCAACTTGGTCGTATGCCGAAAACGCCATTTTGGTTGCGCGTCTGCCACGGCTACCACCAACCGTTCCCATTATTCCAGAAATGGAATTCCGTACAGATTGGTCTATTTCCTTTCCCGCAGTTTTGCCACCAGTTTTGAACGACTCTTTTAGTGATCTGTCGTCTGAGGTGACTTCTATTCCGATTGTTCCAAGGTCTTTAGCCATATCAACTCCACGCTATCTCGTATCCAATTCGATACGTGTCCTCATAATAGACCCACCCAGGGGCTTCTGCTGTTTCCATCGGAACTGATCCGCCAATCCACCTTACAGGAATGGTTGCGACACCAGATGCGTCCGATTGTATGAGTGCCTGTCTAACCTGAGACACAAATTTCAAAGCACCATAAGTTGCGTTGGTGATTCTTTCAGTAGATTGTCCGTATGAGTCAAGGAAAACCCTGACCCACACAGCAATCTTGAAATCCTCCTCAACCAACCCAATTCCGGACGTTTCTGTTTGTGGCTCTGGAACGCCGGGTATGAGTTGTATTATTTTGTCATCCGCCTGTGAAAATATAGCAACAGGCGTTATGTATATGTATTCTTTGCTTACGTTAATAGAGTCGGAGGAAACCTCATCCGCAGATGTTTCTAAATCTGCAAGAAGATTTGCGTAAATAACTCTCTGTGTGGTTGTTGCCATAACATTATGCTATCAAACTGTCTGCCGCCGTTTCACTACCATCTTCCTGATACGGGAACTGTTTTCCCAACGCCTCCAAACCCAAAAACTGATTAAGTCGTGTTTGCATAATTCCAGTTGTGCTTTTTGCTACGGTTATTTTTGCCTCGTCGTCTACTATGAAATCGTCTGCGCCGGGAACCACAGCAATATGGAAACTGGACGCATTGGTTAGGTGTTGCATCCTAAACATCTGCAACCCGTCTACATAAAGTTTTTTGGTGGTTGTGAGTGCCGTTGTCAATTCAACGTGCATAACAACTGCGGCGGGCAAATCTAGGGGTGTCGAGAATGTGAACGAGTGATGGGTCCATGTATCAACAGTATCACCTGTTAGGGTTACGGATAGCGCGGCGGAACCTGCGTCCAAGATGTTTCCTGAACCATCCTTTAACGAAACGCGAAGAACACCCCCCGTTACTCCGGTTTCTCGGTGCGTCCAAAACGAAACACCGTATCTTGTCTCTGGTCGGATTTTTACGGTTGATTGCCCGGCAGTATTAAACTGTTGTTTTAAGTGCAAAAGTGTTCCACTAACATCTCCAAGAAGTTCCAAACACTTACTTCCTCGGTGCGCCAGAGTTGATTCTTCATTTATTCCCGTTCCGGCAACTCCAACAACCAGTGTCCAGTTATCTGGTGTATCTGCAACGGAAAAATCTTCAAAATCGCTGTTGGCAAGCATGTTTTTTCCGGGTGCAGATTGTTGGGAATATGACGGATCTGAAACGGAGATAGCGTTGTTTTGTCCGTAGCCGCCCGGAAAACCTGGATCACGTATGTCCGATATGGCTTTCTCTCCCAACATTCTAAATGTTTCCCTGCCCGCAGTTCCGGACACCTGTGCATCTCTAATACAAATAAGTTTGGTTACGTCTGCTCGTAGGTTTTGGAAAGTTTTACCCTCGCCGTTTCTGTGCGACGTAATATAATAACCCTTTCCAGATGATATAACTACACCACCGTCGTCGTACCCAGTTATAGTAAAGACGTTTCCTTTGACATCGTATGATGTTCCCATTTGGTCAAACAGTTCATCAAGTGCCGTGTCTAGGTTCTTTGCGTTTAGGGTCGTGTCATCATCCACCATTCCAATCACGGTTGCCCTTGCTATGTTCGATACGGCTGTATAAATACTTGCGGATGCTAATTGCCAAGTTAGGTTGGCATCCTTAAGTGTGAAGTCTTGCGCGTATTGCATATCTGCGGAATTGTATTCATCAACCACATCTTCAATTTCTGCCGCGAGTCCCGCCGATGCGCTTGTTTGGTGCGTGTATACCCTGTCTACAACCTTGAATAGTTTTCCCAATCTTGTAAACAGACCATTTGATCCTGTTAGTGTTACTGCCATTGACCTGCTCCCGTATCGTTGCTCATTTTGTCTCTCATGGATTGAACTCTGAGTCTCACCACATCTTTCTCAGGCACACCCGCGCGTTCAGCAAGATCCGCCAACGCCTCTCCGTCAAACGCGCACCCAACCCCTTCGGTAAGGGCGAGATTTTGTATTGCCTGAACCTTGTTCATGTTTACCATCAATCCTAATTCAACCTCTCCACGCGAGAGTCCCCTTACTGGAGGACACCAACCATACAGGGCGGTGAACCTCGCGTGAAGTTTCATTCGTTTCCCAATTTTTCAATCGCCACCAACACCTTTGTACCCGCCGAAAACAGTTCGTGATGATTAAATGTCTTAATGTCTTTGTCGCTCCACGCCACATCTGACATGGCTTTTGCAATGTCCTTGGGGCTTGCATCACCTTCATTGATCCCATCAATTTCTGAGCATCGAGAAGCCAACTCAAACCCATCGACGAATACAACGCCTTTGTCTTTGATGCCAACTTTGAATACATGGTCGTCGTTCTCCGTGTCTATTGATCTCATACTTACCTCCTAGTTAAAAATTATCCTCTTGTAACACCGTAAATTTCGTCTGTTCCTGCGTGGACATCATTCTCTGCTTGTAGTGGTAGACAAACTATGCTCAACGCCATTCGTTGAGGTCGGTTTCCAAAATCTAACATCCGAACGCCCCTGTCTAATATAATACATTTTTTGAAAACGTAACTATCGCCCGTAGTAGCACAGTTGAGTTTAAGCGCGAAGTCGGTGGTATGAGCAGTATCATCTGCCGACATCCTTAAAGCCCCAACCGTACCAGACTGTCCTTCTACCACACCTGCCGGAACTGATTGAATAAGATCCTCAACTACCGCTTGGTCGAATTTAACGAGGGTTATGTTTAGATACCCCATGGTTCCAAGATGAACATAGTTTTCTGGAATGTTACCCATTCTGGTAGTAAAAACTGGTTCGTTCATATAATCCAATTCAAAACTTATCAGATCGTTGTTGTCTGTATAACCCAGATCCACAAGGTTATCCACGCCTCCGGTTAGGTCTACTTGAACCTTTGTTGGTCCCTGTACTTCAAATGTTAATGCCATTTTACACTACTCCTTTTATCGCTCTTTTGATTACTCTTGTTATTGCCTTTATATCCTCTGGTGGATTATTTGCAATAGGTCTTGGGGGTACTTTTGTATCTGCTTCGATAACGTAGTAATCCCACGTAATTGATCCGTGTTTGCCCGCCCGCGCCTCTTTCATGTTTGGTGCTTCCTCAAGAAAGTCTGGAAGCGCACTAACATCGTGGGGTGGCTCACCTAGCCACGCTACTATTCGTGCTGTTTTTCTGTTAAGAGGAACAACGACAGGACCGATGTTCTCAAAACCTTCTTGGTGTTTTAGACCATACCCAGAACCGTCCAACAAAGTCCACTTCGATCCCTTGGACGTTTTCTTGGTGTCAGAACTCAGCATGTTCATTAAATGCCCGGTGTCCATCAACGGCTTCCCGCTTTTCCTATATCCAACCCCGTGTCTTTTTGCCCACAGTTCTGGATATTTAACCGTGCTGTCTCCGCTATTTCGTATTCGCCTTTTGGCTCGATCCACAAGTACCGAAGAAACGCCCTTGGTGTTTATCCTAATTCGGATTTCCCGTGCAATGGTTTCCGGCAACTTGTTAGAGTTAATTCGTATTTTTGCCATCAATACTTCCTCGTCAATCTTGTGGGGAAATACATTTGATCCGACGGCATGTTTATATTTGAACGTACACTTGAGGAAATTACCTGAATTTTTGCCTTCCCTGCGGTGTGTACTCCCGATAGGTTAAACACCCTTTTCCCGGCACGAAGATCCTCTAACGTCTGCGTTGCTTCTCCAATCATCGCCCCCATGTCTGGTGGAACTTGTCCCGTCTTTCCCTGGAACAAATACTTCATGGTAAGGGTGGCAACCAAACCCTTTAGTGACCAATCATCTGCCGTCTGCAAGTCCGTCAAATCCGTCGCGGAATAGAGTCCTCCCCGTAGTGAGTAGGATTCCACCTCGGCGGATGCCTTCTCTATCGCGTTGAGTGCGACCGCGCTTGATGCAAGCGCACCTGAGTTGGCAATCGGTGAACCGCTATAAGACGATAGTTGAAACACCATGCGCTCATCGAACGACTCAATCAGTTCGGCAGTTGAGATGTAGGATGTCTGCGCCATAACAAGTCCTAAAAAAGTGGCGAGGAGAGGCAGAACCCCTCCCCGCCAGTGTGGTCTGGTCGAACACTGATCTTGAGATCAAACATAAGACCGATCTAACTTAGTCCCAAACGTCTGTGAGGAGGTATCCAGACAAAGGTGCAGTTAGGTTAATTGAGCAATCGTCTACAACACGACCGCGTACTCTACGGTTCCATGTGTCGTCCTCTGTCTCAACCGTCATATCTTCATAAGCGAAGATGGAGAGTGTTGAGAAGTCTGGAACGCCCTCTGTGCCAAGTTGCGCACCGGGACGTGTGACAAATACTACATCATCGTCGTATATTCTTGAACGCGCCTTTGTTCCGCCCTTACGGTTGGTTACTCGGCTTGTTGGATCAACGACAATTCCGCCTACTCCAAAGAATGTTGAGAGCAACAAGAACTCATCGAATTCTCCTGCACCACGAACGAAGTTTGCGGCGAACGGTGAACCTTGGAAATAAGTTCTGTATTCGCTTGATTCTGTAATCACATGAGCCGTTACATCGCTCATAATACAAACCATATCTTTGGCTGTTACTGCTTCGTTTGTGTTAGCAAGGATCGCTTCAACCGTGCCATTAAATGACTTTTGGATGTAGTTGTTGCTATCGGTTGCCGCACTCCACTTTCCACCACCAACATTTGTTGCTGTGTCAGTTGTGCCTGTGGGCCAGTTTCCTGATGTTGTAAGAACTGTTGCGGCTCGGTGCGCTCTAATTCTCATACACTTTGAAGCCGCCATACGAGCATGTGCCGCGACAACTTCAAAGTCCGCGTTTTGTGCCGCTTTTTGTCCGATGATAAATGTCGGGCTGTGTCGGATTGTGCGGAATTGAGTGAATTCGTGGTCTTGTTGGATGCCTTCGGGTGCATCGTTGCCGTCTTGCCATACCCAATCAGATTGGCTTACGACACGGGCTGATTCTTCCTCGTCGATGGTTAGATAATATCCAGTGTCTTGTGCCACAGGAATAAGTTTTGAATATGAATTGAGGGCGAATGACGCGGGGTTGCGTGAATACTCAACCTGAACGAGTCCAGTTGCCTCAGAGAATGTCGGTACATAGGTGTTGCCTTGTCCGGGTGCTACTTCTGCCATTTTGGTATCTCTCTATCTAAAAAGTGTTTCTATCTATTATGAAAGGTTATGTCGAATAAAGTACGGTTGCCAAAGCATGCGGATTATTTCGCCACTTGCGCCTGATTCTAATGCAAAGCCACCAATACGACGATTCGTAGTATTAACAGTTTGTGCTACCGCTTTGCCGTCTGCATCACTTTCGACTGGTCCGCCACGGGTAATTGTGCCACCGCACTCGACCATGACTATATTTCCTGCTTGAAGGGATATTACGTCACCATCTTCCGCGTGATTTGCTGAATCAAATTGACGAGTGCTTCCTGCGCATACACCGATAATAGTATCATTTGCATCTGATTCTAAACCTTGGTTGTCTGCGCCTGTGTTTATTTTGACGAATCGGTATGGACGAATTGTTCCACCCGCTTCTAGGTTTGGTTGAATTGATTGACTCATTTTATTTGTCTCTCTTGTTTTTATCTATGGATTAGAGTTTTCGTAATTCTTGTTGGTAGATTTTTTGGAAATCTGAGGATGTTAGGTTTTCATCTGACGAGATCAGTTTTACTGTCGCTTCGGTTGCGACCTTCTTTTGATCTGTACTGAAATTGACCTTGGTTCGCTGTCGCGTATTTCGGGTGTTCAGTGTTTTTTGCAACGGTGCTTTTCGCATCGTTTGTTTCCAGAACTTGATTTTCCCTGCAACATCTTTACAGTTCATCAACTCGTCGAGCATGTGGTCGCGGTGTGCTTTAATTCCGTAGCCCTGTGATGCCAACTGGTCTAGCAATCGGTTGTACTTGACTTTTTTCACACTGAAGTTCAATTTGTCGATCCGCTTTTTGTAGATGTTGCGCTGTCGCTTCACTTTTGCGTATCGAGCAAGAATCTTGCTTCCGCCTTTTGTCTTGCGAAGTTTTGAGAATTCAGATTTTAGTTCTTCATCTTCTTCATCCTCTTGGTATTCTTCTTCGCCGTCCATTGGACAGTCGAATTCCATTGCTTCGTCAAGTTCCTCATCCTCCTGCATTTCCATCTTTTCTTCGTCTGGTTGCAGGTCCTCAAGTTGTGCCTTGAGTTTGGTGAGTTCATCGTTGAGTGAACCGTTTTCGGCTCTCAGTTTTCTTAGTAGTTCTTTTTCTTCGTGTTCAAGAATGTCAGGCATGGTATATTCCTCTTTTTCCAGTTCGTCTGATCCGCTATCAGGTATGTATGTGTTTGCCGCACCGGGCGCAACTGCTTGGAAGGTCGCGGGTCGATAAAAAACCTTCTTAGCCCCTTGGCGCGTAAACTTCGTGTCTCGCAAAGGTCTTGCCGGGGTTTCCCGACCTAAAAGTGCGACCTCTGATAAATGCCCGTCTTCCCATATCTCGGCACTACGCCTGGGAAAACGATTGGAAGCAAGATATTTCTTGAAATCTTCCCTAGACATTTCGACATCTCCACAGATGCCCGCCCCCTCGTAATCTTCGCCGTCCTCACAGTGTATGTTTATTGGCTTGGCATAGACTGTAACTATGTCGCCGATTGCCTGTGTGGGCGCGTTTCCGTTTTCGTCTTGGTGCATTAAAACCAATTTTGGATTAGATCCCGCGCTCATGTGTCGCTTCGTCTTTTCAATGATGCCATCAATTGCCTCTGTGTCGAGTTCCTTGATTTCGCTATCATCATCATCGAAGCCATCTATATGACCGACGAACAACTCAAGATCGTGAATAGTTATCTTGTTACCGTCCTCGGTTATGGTGTGGGATGGTCTATCCATACAAGTAGACATATATTCATATTTTCGTAAACTTTCTACACATATCAACACAATTCCCCCCAGATTACGGCTGTGTGGAATACTGACTAATACTTTTTGGCTGTTTTCTTCATTTTCTCAAAACAGTTCTCGTCACATCTCCATTGTCTGCCAACTTTTGATGCCTCTAGTTTGCCGTCCCATATCATGCGATATATCGTTTCGTCCGATACCCGCATGGTGGAAGCAACCTCTTGAACTGTATAGAAACTAGGTCTTTTGTAGTTCTTCATCCAAGTCTCCCGCCCGTCTTGAAACCCTCGTCTGGGTAGATTCCAGACGCGATTAGCCCGTGTTGCAACGATGTGTTATATCGTCTGATTGACTCCGAATCCGCCAACCCTGTATCGTTTAGTAGTCCCATGTCATTTGCTTCATCCCATGAAACCTTGATTAGTGTGCCACGGCAGTTATAGCCGTTAGGCGGTCGCAGTTTTAGCCGATCCATTTCAATCGCCGTTGTGATGTACCCATCCATCGCGGCGTGGTGTGGTCTTGATCGGTCATCGTCTATCTCTGCGATCATAACAAGTGGATACAGTTCTTTCACATCGGGATCTCGTAGAACCGACATTGTTCCTTCGTTTGCCGACGTACTAAGGTTCGTCCGGTATATCGTTTCCAATCGGGCATCTGTGAGGTTTGAAGCACCCTCCAACTTGGCTCGGTCTATAAAGTCCGGCAACCGGAACTCCTCGTCTGGGAATATCCCCCGCACGGCATCACCTAGCAACTTCTGGATATTCACCACGGTTTCATGGTCCACATCTGAAACCCAAAATGCGTTCTTTAATGCCGCGTGTACCGCGCTAGATGTTGATTCCATGTACGGCAGTATGCCCAACCTCTCCGCGACCACCACCTCAGTTGCGATCTCGTCTGCAATTCTTACCATCTCGTCAAATGCTGTCCGGACTACTGGAACCCGCCTCTCAAGACTCTCTAGTGCCTCGATGTTAATTCCGGTTTCAAAGTCTGAGTACACATTGTCCGACTTGAATATCTCAAACATCTCATCGAACTTGTCCTTTTTGGCAAACTCCCGCTTGTGCGTTATCTTGGGATCGTCAGGGTCGAACGTGCCTTTGTTGGCTGTGGCGGATTTGATTTGGTTAGGAGAGAAGGCAACATAGACAGAACCACTAATCGAATAACCATCCATGTCGTAATCATCCAACACCTTGTCGCTTACACCAAACGCACCCATGTCCTCAACACCATGCATGATAATTCCATCGTAGTTCGTGTGATAGCCAATCGGCTTGTCGTTAAGCCCCGCTATTTCCTCGTTAATAATCTTTCTTTCAAACTCTTGGGACAACTTTTCCCAAGCCGACTGTACTTGTGGTGGCAGTTCATAATCCTCCATATCAACCCCAGAAAACAACTGCTCACTCGCTTTGATAAACTCTAAATGCTCTGGCGATGTGTATGCTTGTACAACACCCTCGTCCAGTACCTTAGAAATCGCATCCTGCCAATCTCCGCCCACTTCTATTACAAATGGCTTTTGTAAACTCACATAATGCTCATTAACATTTTCTCCGTATGTACTCGCTGTTGCGGGGGAATCGCTAAAGAAGTAGGTGGGAATACCGATTGCCTGAGTCATTGCGTTCGTTGCTTTGCTTGGTCTAAACTCGTCAAAGTCCTCTCCCAATGTCCCATGATAAACAACCATCGGCTCACCGCTATCGTCCACGACTTTGCTATCACCGAACCACGACTTAAACTCTGGCGTTGATGTTGGTGATCCACCACCGTCACCCGCGCATGTATTACCCGGCTGAAAACCTTGTGATCCTTCTTTACCTGCGCCACAGTTAGATGCAAACTCCCGCTTGTGTGTTATCTTGGGATCGTCAGGGTCGAATGAACCTTTGTTGCCTGTTGCGGATTTGATTTGGGTGGGGTCGAAGGCAACTAAGTTTGATATTTTTTTGCTTGGTTCTTTCTCAGATTGATATGAGTAAATTACCCCATCAAATCCCATATTTTTTACAACATCCCTAGCCGACAAAAATCCCCTGTCCGACCCCCCCATGCCAAACTTCATTCCTTGCATCAAGTCTCGATATATTTCTCCATTGTAATACTTCTCGTTGTTTTCAATTTTTTCCTTCGCCTTTGATCGAAGTGAGTCAATCACAGTTTCCATTGTTTCGTGTACTGAAGTATCCTTGAACTCCCAACCTTGTGGGTGGGTTTCTTCTAATGAACTTACCCACAGTTCAACATCAGCAATTCCACTTGTGTCCATTGGGTTTTCTATTTTTAGGTATACTGGATAAACCCTACCCCTCAATAAATCGGCTTCTTGCAAGTTTTCTGTCGGGGCGTAGGGTTTTGAGTAACGTCCCGCCTCATCTGGGTCGCTGGTAAAATATGAGCCAACACCAAAAATCGACCCCCGTTCGGTTAGGTTTGTCTCAAACTGCTCAAAATCTTCCCCGCTAGTTCCGTGATAAACAACCATCGGCTCACCGCTATCGTCTACCACCTTGCTATCACCGAACCATGACTTGAATTCTGGCGTTGATGTTGGTGATCCACCACCGTCACCCGATTCTTCGGTGTCCATCCCGCCAGTGTGTCCGCCTTGTCGCTTCCCTCCCTTTAGCGCATCCGGAGAAACCATAAAAGCATCTTCAGAAAAATGTCCCGGTATACACTCTTGGCACATCAAAATATCTTCTACCGGAACCTCGTAGGACACGACGGTTCTTTCCCTGCTCATATCACCCCTATTGCTCGCGGCAAATTCGTGTGCTTTGAATACATCAGTGGTTACAAACTGTGGTGATGTGTAATCGCCATGATTGTCGGTATAGTCTCCTCGATAAACCGTAATGATTTTTTCGTCTGGATACGTTTCTTTCATCCAATCTTGGGTCAATGTGTAAAAGTAGTCTTTGAGTTTCTCTACTACATCATCTCCCTCGGTGTGCCACTTGATGAGATCCTCGCCCTCGTCGTCGTACAAAACATCCTCAAACTGTGTAAGCATGAGGTCTATTGCATATTCTTTATCTTCATATAGTGCTTGAACAATATCTTCTGTATGTATGCTTTCTTCTCGTGTTCTGTAATTTATGTCCCCCATTGCCTTAACAAGATCAGTTTCAACATCGCTCAAATCTTTTCGTTCAACCCTTTTTCTTTCGCCACCACCGTCACCCGCGCATGTATTACCCGGCTGAAAACCCTTACTGCCTTCTTTACCTGCGCCACAGTTACTCGGCATCGAATTCTTCCTTTAGGTCGTACAGTTCTATGCCCCAAGAAAGTCTCCACTCGTATTCCTCTTTGGTGAACGCACCAGAGTATTCGGCTTGTAATTCCAACCGTTCTTTTAGTTCTTCAATCGTTTTTGGTGGCTCTATAAACAGTGTCATTTGTCTGTTATCCCTGGTATCGGTATTCCCCCTACCGCGTTGTAGTGTGCCATTATGTCGCTATCGTATTCTCGACCCAACATAAGACCCACAAAAGTTTCTGGTATAAATTCAGCATCACCACCTTCTGAAGCGTACTTCGATACATCTTCAGCAACCTTTTTCGCCCATGTTCTTCTGTCGTATTTGGTCGGATCATCCGCAGGATCGTACATGCCATTTTTATCTATATTATGTAGTCGTAATTCTTCCGCCATATCTGACAAATCTTCCCAATAGGAACGGAATATCTTGTTTGGAAAGTTGCCATGTTTTTCTGCGTGTGCAATAGCATCTCTTGGTGTCTTTATTTCGTTCATACCAGAATACGCGGAATCCAGATCAAGTTCACCTAGTTTGTGGTTCATATAAATTGAGGCGTGAATAACGTGAGCCATTTCGTGTAGGCATATTGCGGCGGCATATTGCGTGGCTGATCTGTAATCATTAACGGTAGACGGTCTTACTTTTACTTTTCCGCCTTCGGGATTTTCTGGGCTTTTCTGTTTTCCAAGTTCGTCAAAGGTTTCGCCCGGCTCAAAAAGTTCGGTCGCATTTTTTCCCATCCGACCTTTGTGTAAGCGGTGGTTTATTGATATGTCTGTTGGTCTTGTCGCCTTGCCACGCCTCTTATTCCCCGGATTAGATGCAAAGGCAACTGTTCTGGTGTTGGCTTTACCCCTTCTCTCAACGAGTCCAAACCCAACACTTGTGTTAGGAACCTCTACTCCTGCTTTCTCCAACATTTCTTTTGCTAGTCCATAGCCCTCCCCCCACATTATTGCATCTGGGTTGCCACCGTCCTGTTGATGAACCAGATACAAATAGTCTGCATCGTTCGCATATACCAGTTTTCTACTGTCCACAAAATCTAACAGACTGTCAAACTTAACACTTTTGTTACCGTGCCTTATTCCTTGCTCGTCCCTAAAATCCTCTTTCGGGTGGAGCCAAGATCCCTCAGTCCCCTTTATCTTGATTTGTTTTCTTACTGTTAGCAGGTAATGTGCCTCTTGCAGAGCAATGCCCCTTACATACAAATTTGAGAGTAGTCTGGTTTCTTCGTCCGTAACCGGATAATTCGCTTTATCGCTTGTTTTAATTTGTTGTAGTTGATACTGTTGGTAATCGTTCAGAGAATCCATATACTTTTTCAAGTGTTCATACACACCCTTGAAGTACGGATCTCCTGGATCAACCATTCTTTTTGGATTGTTAAGTTTGCCCCAGTACCCTGTGTGGGCGTGTAAATCACCCGCGAGTGTGTTTGATTTTCTAACAACCTCGCCCATTGCAATAATACCATTGGCTTCTTCCTGCGAGTAATCGTTATTTGTTATGTATTCAAGTTCTCGATCATCTATTGTGCTATCCCAACCCGATATGTCGTTTTGAAGTTCTTCAATTTCTTCGTTGTAATTTTGTACTGAGTATTCTTCGTATGAGTGTCCTGCCCTACCACCATACCTATCCTCAGTATGCGGTCCCACATCATACGTTCTTCCGTCTATTTCCATTGACCACTCTTTAGTCGTTTGCAAAAACCTTTCCGACCGAGTTATCAGTTCATTGCTTCGATCATAGGTCGGTTCTTCGCCCGCGCCACCTTCGCCCGCGCAAGTGTTTCCGGGTTGGAATCCAGAATTGCCCTCTGATCCTGCACCGCATCCACTCTTAGCAAACAGAAGTTTGTCTAAGTCGGGAGTGTGATCCAGTTCGGGAACGTCCTCCGATGCTTTGATCGCGTTGTAATAAAATGAGGCAACTATGGATCTGGCGAGAGAACGTCGAACCTTGTCCCACGCCTCCATGTTGTCGTTACCCTCGATGGCGGATGCTACCGCTTCACGGTAATCTTCTCGGATCTGTTCAGCAGGGGTAGGCACAATTTATTATTACCCTATTGCATCGTTGATGGATTTTGGCTCAAAGTACATATCTCGTTCCATTGGCAGACCCATTTTTCCCTTGGTTTGTCCGATCTCCCAGACATTGAAGTATCCCATTTCAGCATTGCGAGAATCGCCGCTACCAAACATATCTGCGTATCCGAACGCATCTCCTGTCGTTGGGTCATATTCTGTGAGATACCAAGTTGCCGAACCCTGTGGGTCGAAAAACTTTGCGTGTACCGTTGCATCCATTCCCTTGCCATCTTGGGAATAAAGAGGTGGAAGTGTCTTTTCTAGTCCCTTTGGCATAATTTTGTGACCACGCATACCATCCATTGACCTTGCTGTTTGTTCCATCTTTGATGGCTCGTAATCTTCGCTTGGTACATCTTCCGACCTTGCGGTTTCTTCTGGAATGGGAACATCGGTAGCCGCAACCGCTTCGCCCGCACCAACCATATCATCACTAACAGAAATGGATTCATCCATATCATCACCGATGCTTAACAATTCTTCATTTGGTATGTATTCTGATTCGCCCGCGCCTGTGTCGGCTTGCAATCTGTCCCACACCGCGTCCACATGCTCTTGTGGTACTGTCTCTCCAAATTCGTCGCCCTCGTAGTTGTATAGTGTGTTCAGGTGTTCTTCTAATTCTGATTTTTCCCCAAAAGACAAGCCCTCGCCTGTAATCATTCTTGCATCATCGTCGGCGTGTTTGTCGGGTAGCCACACATCACCGCCACCTTCGTCCGCGCCTATTGTTACTCCCGAATCTTCTAATTCTTGCTTGCGGTCACGCATTATGTCCATTAGAGGTTCATCCATTTGCGTTATATCTTCTCCTGATACACCTTCGCCCGCACCTGTGTCGGCATATTTACCTTCTGCGTACCAACCTCCGTCCTCATCTTGGGAAATACTAATGTTTTCTTGGTCAAGTTCTGAACCATACGACTCGATTTCTGATTGCAATGCTTCTTTAGAATCATAACCCGACAAAAAGAAATCATCACCGCCACCTTCGCCCGCGCCTGTGTCGGGTCGCAAGTCTGGGCGAAAAATAGCATCTTCTCGGAAATCAACGTACGGTGAATCGCTAGTTAAATCAGGGAACAATTCATTTACAACCGCATCAATGAACTTTGCATTGTACCCCGCCGCCCCCTCCGGACCATCTACTTCATGATCCTGCAACTCCGACATTACATACTCTGGACTCAAATCAAAGCCCTCTTGCTTGGATTCAGTTTTGAATTCTTCAACCCATTTCTGGACTTCTTGACCCATGCCACCTTCGCCCGCGCCTGTGTCGGCTACATCAGCACCAACTAAATCTTCGGGTAGCGTGTCTCCATAGCCAAGTTCAATAGACAATTCTCTGAGTTCTTCGATTTCGTGTTGGTCAAGACCATCGTTTTGTGCCAAGTCTGTTGCCCTGTCGATAGCAAGTTTAATATCGGATTCGGAAAGATCATCAATTCCGACAGTACGCCTCTCGTCTGCAAGGGTATAACCAACAAACTTCTCCAATGACGACCTGTTTTCCTTGTCCAAGTTAGAAACTTTTGGCTTTTCTTTTCCTTCGCCTTTGCCATCACCTGCACAAGTGTTGCCGGGTTGGAATCCACCCGCACCCTCTTTGCCCGCACCACAGTTTGATGCGTACTGATTCTTGTCCCCGTACATTTCTCGATACCAAGCGTTTGCATAGTCCTTCATTTTATTAGTCATATTTTTACCTTATTCCTTCGTACATACTATAACATAACTCGGCATGATTACTTGTGATTCTTGTAGTGATTGTTCATCTTTTTAGCAAACTTACGAAATTCTTTGTCTGATTGCTGTCCGTTAGGTGGCTGTGGCGCGGATCCCATAAGTTGAGAGAGTATGTCCTGCTCTGATCCGCCCTGTTCCGGTTGCCCTTGCTGTCCGGGCTGTCCGGGCTGTCCGGGCTGTCCCGGCTCTGGCTGTTGTTGTGCCGCCAAAACTGGTTCGCCTTCCTCTGGCTCGGTGATTCCAAGTATCTCTCTCGCTTGTCGCTGACTCACAGCACCACCCAAATTCACAAACGAGTTTA
>Ga0255047_10001801_pt1 | contig 14853 bp, 21 predicted proteins | sample JV7_2_1_MG_FD_183640 | JGI IMG/M metagenome (GOLD analysis project Ga0255047, IMG submission 183640) | Seawater microbial communities from Jervis Inlet, British Columbia, Canada - JV7_2_1 | ecosystem: Environmental > Aquatic > Marine > Inlet | place: Canada: British Columbia | collected 2016-10-06
ACTCATTCGGAGAAGGGGTTTCACTCGATGAGTCTATCGCATGTCGCGGGCGCGGGGATGCTCCCGACACCGACCGCATACGATTGGAATACGGCCCGCAAGCCGGAGACATTCAAGAAGGCGCAAGAACGTCACAAAGCGAAGGGAGTCAACCTTCAGAATCCATTGAAGCAAATGGCATCGGACGGACTGCTCCCGACACCGCAAGCGAGAGATTGGAAGGGAGCGCAAGGGCGGGCATACAAAGGGGAGGCGATGGACTTGCCGGCGAAAGCGAGCCTCGGAATGCTGCCGACACCGATAGCGGGGGATTGGAAGGGTCAGAAGAGAAAGGACGGAACGGCCTCGATGTTGTCGGGGAAAGCGAGCCTCGGAATGCTGCCGACACCGACATCGAGCATTCAGAATGCCGGGACGAACATCGAGAGAAAGGACGGAGTGAGTCGGAGGAGCGAACTCAATCACTTAATGAGTCAAGAGGCTGGGAAGAGTTCCCAACTGTCTCCCCACTTTGTGGAGGAGATGATGGGCTTCCCAAAGAATTGGACGGGATTACCTTTCCAAAGTGGCGAAAAGAAAGTCTGAAATGTTATGGGAATGCCGTAGTTCCGCAGCTCATTTATCAACTTTTCAAATCCATTGAAGAGTGTGATGTACATTGCAAAAAAACATTGTGATGCGAAGACAATTCAAGGGCGTGTGGATACCGCGCTCGATTTACCAGGCCGACATCTCATTTGCCGCCAAGTTTTTGTGGGCAGAAATTGACTCCTTTACGGGGCGTGGTTCAATGTTTTTCAAGTCCAACGAAACCATTGGAGAGGAGATGGGTTTGGGCGCACGACAAGTAGCTCGTTTGGTGAAGGAATTGAAAGATGCCTCGTTGATTGAGTTCTTGAAATCCGATGGTCGCAAGCGATTTTTATCCTCCGTGGCCCCAATAGATTGCTATGATGTCATATCAGACACGACAGATTCGGTAGTTCAGACACGACAGATTTGTCATGGCAGCACTACAAAAAATGTCATAGTAGATAAACCAATTAAGAAACCACTTAACCAAACCAATAGTATGGGTGCGCCCACTCAATTGGAGGTGAGTGAATATTTTCTTGATCTTGGAATGGACATTGATGCTTCGGAGTCTTTCTTTGACTATTACGAAACGAATGGGTGGAGGCAGAAAGGCGGAAATAAAATAAAGAGTTGGAAGTCGGCAGCTCGCAATTGGAAACGAAATGAAAAAAGATTCAAATATCAAAACAAGCGGCGCGGCTTTGACGGCGCAAACTTCTCAATTGACGCAGCAAGCGACTTCGTTAATAATGGGTGATGTCAGCGTGTCTATCTCTCCATCGTCCGCTTGGTCAGATGGAACGAACTTAAATGTCGCCGTGATGCGACACCCAATGGAAGTACGGGCCTGGCTCTATAAGGAGGTTGCGAGGTTGTGTAGAGACATTGACGCGAGCAAAACGCTCACGACAGACGAGCAATTGCAATTTACTTGCCGAGCAATCCTGGACGAATTCCCCGCGCTCAAAGTAGAAGAGGTGCATATAGTTTTCGATATGCTACGAATGGGAAAATTTGGCAAGCTATATGAGAGACTCAAGACGGCAGAAATACTGACTGCCATACGCGATTATGAAGGAGAGGTACGCGCACCAATTTTGGAAGCGGCACACGCTTCGGAAAAGGCCACGCCAATGTTCAAAGAGGCATTGCAGCGTATGAAGCTATCACACCATATAGATGAAATTGATACCACGCCTCGTGAATTCAGCGGAGAGGGTGTCGGCACACGATTAAAAAAGAAACTCGGATGAACGAAGAATACAACTGCGAAATGTGTTGGGGGACGGGAGACATCGCTCCCGATTCAAGCCCGAATAACGAGAAGTGTCCACAATGTGGAGGCGATGGTAGGGACAACTTTGATCCAGATGCGGGAAGAGATGACCTTTGAATTATCAGATTTCGTGAGTACATTGGCCGCGAAGTGTTTTGCTTCGTTTTGTTTTTTTTTCAGAGGGGAGGGGATGTTTAGCGTCTCCTCCCTAATGGCTTCAGATGATCTGGAATAATGCCGATGAAATATTGCCAAACGAATCATGTTTGGTTGTCATCTTTGACCCAAAAAAGGGCAGGCAATTCGCTTGGTTTTCGAATGACGCGGGATTTATATATCGCGGCATTGTTACACATTGGATTCAAATAGATGTCCCGGAAGGTTACGACCAGGAAGTCGTTGGTAAAGAAACTTGACACGGTGTTTAGCACCTGGGTGAGATCACACGATGCGGTCGATGGGTTTCAAAAGTGTTTCACTTGTCACAAAGTCGCGCCGTGGAAAACTCTGCAAGCGGGACATTTTCAATCACGCGCTAAATACACAACCAGGTGGAGCGAGTTGAATGTGAAACCACAATGTCCCCATTGCAATTTGACCAATGGGGGTCAGCAATTCCTTTTCGGACAGCGACTCGATTTCATATATGGTCCTGGGACTGCCGGGCGACTTCTTACGAAGAGCAACACATTAACCAAATTCTCCAAATCCGACTTACAGGAAATGATAGACGATTATAGTGCCAGGTTGCGTTGAAAATTTTGTCATAGAAGCGGAGGAGGAGTTGAAGTTTATGTGTCAGAGATTCCTCGGAAGAGACGGGAGCGATATGTGGCAAGACATGTGCGTGGAGATGCTCACGAATCCGAAATATGAAAAGCTCTGCGAAGATGGGAAACTGAGATTCTACTTGATCCGCGTTATCAATATCGCAAAGTTCTCAACCACCTCTCCCTTCCATACGAAGTACCGCAAACACGTTTACAAAAACAACTTGTATGAATTCCCGGATGGTGTTCCGATTTTTAGTGAGGAGTGGATTTCTTCGCACCGAAAATATCAACAAGGGCAAGTGGAAGAAGCGTTAAAAACGATTACCTGGTTTGACGCGCAAGTGTTCAAGATATATTACCTTGAGGGTCATACGTATAAATCATTAGCCCATGCCACAGGAATCAACAAAGACACCATCGGCCTCTCCGTCCGCCGAGCCGCGGAAGCAATCAAAGAAGAAATCGAAAAAAAAGGCAAAAGGTCTTGGCGACACGGTGGAGTCGATAGCGAAGGCGACCGGGATTGATAAGGTCGTGCAAGCCGTTGCCGGGGATGATTGCGGATGCGATGAACGCAAACAATGGTTGAATAAAACCTTCCCATATGCGCGAGCTATGAACGAGGAGGAGAAGGTGAAGTGGTCTACCGTCGTGAAACCAGCGTGGAATTCCGGTAGATTGGACAGCTATCAGATGGGGGCAATGAATGCCATATACTCAGCCGTTCTGAAGAAAAAGGCGTTGCGCACGAATTGCGGAGACTGCGTGAAAACGGCCTTGAAGAAACTGGAAAGGATTTACGAGGCATCATGCGATTGATACTTCCGGCGATCCTGGACGGATACCAAAGGAGAAAAGACAAATCCGTATCGCTTAGATTCGTGACGCAAGAAAAGAGCAGCCACGAAATTGCAGAGATAGATTCGTTGACGGATGAATTTGGGATACTCTACTTCCGCTCCGGCGATGGCCCATTAGAAGATACAGAGGAGATTGATGCAATTGACCTGGACGAGTACGACACCAGGAAGACGCAATCGCAAAGACTCAGAGCGGTGTTATACTGCTTATGGAAACAAGAAGGCGAGCCAGGACCGTGGACCGACTTCTACAAGAACAAGACGCAGAAGATTATCGAGCATTTCAAGTCGAAGCTCGAAGACTAAAAAACAAAACATGAGAGATCACCTATCCTTTTCGGCAATTAAGCAATTTGCGAAATCCCCGAACCACCTAATCGCATACGATGCCAAAATTTTCGAACCCTCAAAGGCGATGAAATTTGGGACGATGTTTCACACCTACCTCTTAGAGCGGGAAGAGTTCGACAACAGATATGAAGTGGAAGACATCGACCGTCGCACAAAAGTAGGGAAAGCAGCGGCCAAGAAAATTGAGTCGGAAGGTAAAGAGGTGTGTACGCGCTCGGACTTCTCGCGGATCACAGCGATGAGTGCAGCATGTAAATCCATCATAAACCTGGACGGCTACTTGCGGGAGGTATTAAAAGAGGGGATGATAGGAGGTCAGAAATTCGTGGGACGCATTGATGCCATAGGAGAAAACACAGTTATTGATGTGAAGACTACGCAAGACGCTTCGCCGAGAGAGTTTTCGAGAGCATCATTTCAACATCAGTACCACCTCCAGGCAGCGATATATAAAGAGTTGTGCGGAGTGGAAAATGTCGCGTTCCTGGCCGTGGAATCCGCAGCACCATATAACGCCGTATTGCACACTTGCTCCAAAGACCTGCTATTGTATGGCGCGGAAAAATTGGAGACACTCATTGCTTCGTATGAAAATTGGGATGGTATGCCCGAAGGATACGGAGACAATAATCTATTAACCCTACCACCATACGCACTATGACACAAATTTCAACCGACACATTCATCAAGCAAACGCGACTTGGAGAACTCGAAACCAAAAGACATTGGGTATATGCCCGCATCCTAAAAGGAGAGGCAGACATACACACCATCGTCCAAGACTTGAACTTCCCAATCCAAACCGTCAGCGGGAGGATTAGCGAACTCCTGGATCAAGGGATAATCTCGCAAACCGAAGAAGGGAAATTCTATCCCACCAACATCGGAATGGTCGAGTCATCCAAGATGGGAAGACAATGGGATAAGTTTAAGAAGTGGAAATCCCTCGGAGAAAAGATGGGGTACTTCGGACTGATGGAAACCAAATAAGAAATGGGCGATACTCGTTTTAAGAAAGGCCAGGTAGCAAATCCGAAAGGGCGCACAAAGGGTGCGCTCAACAAGGTGACGCAAGAAACGCGGATTCTCTTCAAATCGATTATGGAAGGGGAAGTCCCCCACATTCAAAAAGCCCTCGAAGAACTCAGAGCGGAAGGGCCTGGGCATTACATACGAGCTATAACGGGATTGCTCCCGTACTTCCTTCCCAAGCAAACGGAGATAGAGTTGAAGGTTCACGAGAAAGCGAAACCACCAACCTGGTTTGATGCAGAAGAGGAATGATGATTTACTTGCTGTGCGCCGCCATAATATTGCTCAAGCTCGCTGACCTATTGTACAAGTACAACTACTATATGCAAATCGACATGAACGATGTGGTCGTCGTCGTTTGTGCAGTTATGATCTTGTGCTTGATTTAATGCGCCCATCCATTGTCGTCGTCAAATCCCGCCATCAACACCTCGGCACTCGGAAATCTGTCCTTTGGATAGTGTGTGCTCCATTGCTCGTGCAATGCAACTATGGCTACACGGTACTGAAGAATCTTATGGTAATCCTTCATAGACCTACGAACAATTGGTTCGGGGTAGAAATAGGAGTCGATGGTGATGGGTCGCAACGATTCGATTCCGTGGCGCAAGGTGTTCTTGATGCGTGATGTTTTTCTTTTGTCTCTCATACCCCAAATATAGAATTGACATTCGCATCGCATTTGCGAAAGTGGGGAACGAAAAAGCCCCCCTTAATAGGAGGGCCTTCGGTCGTGCTACGGAAGAACACTCAACTTCCGAGCAAGCTAATGCCCACAACTATTGAATCAATTAGGGCGAGACTCTCGGCGAGAGATTGGCCGCTCGGCATCCCCACATACTCTTGCTCATTCGGAAGCCAAATGACATATGTGTTGAACTCGTCGCTATCGATATTGTACGTATCGCTGTTGGGCGTGAAAACTTGCAAGTCCACGTTCCCAATTGTTATGTACAAATTTGGACAGAGGTCGCCTCCTCCCGTACCTTCTGCGGGCGTAATGCCTCGCGTGATTAAAGCACCCTCTAATTTCTTGTAATGCTCAATCGCATAATCGTTCGTTGTATTCATTTTCCGTTTTGTTTAATACCTCAAATATAGGGTAAAATAATGAAGCAGTCAACAACCTATTACCAGGTCAAGTCTTGCACCGCGAGAATCCAGGTTCATCAAGGGGGGACGAGGAGTGGGAAGACGTACTCCATATGCCAAGCGTTGATAGAATGGTGCTATCTGAATCAGGGTTGTGGGTGGATAATCTCCATCATCCGTAAGACATTCCCTGCGCTCCGAGGGTCGGTGATGAGGGACTTCATTAACATCTTGATTGCGCAAGATTGGTATGACGAGCGCGACCACAACAAGTCGGAGTCGATGTACACGCTGTTTGGAAATTTAATCGAATTCGTAAGTGTGGACCAGCCGCAAAAAATTCGTGGCCGGAAAAGAAATCTGTGTTTTATAAATGAGGCCAACGAGTGTTCATACGAGGACTGGCGGCAGCTCATCTTGCGGACGACAGATAAAATCATCCTCGACTTCAACCCCTCCGACGAATTCCATTGGATATACGATTCCGTCATACCGAGGGATGATGCAGAATTTTTCCAAACCACGTACCTGGACAACCCGTTCCTGGATAAGAGTACCGTGGATGAGATTGAACGCCTCCGAGATACAGACGACAACTATTGGCGCATCTATGGATTAGGGGAGCGAGGCGTAAGTAAGGAGACGGTGTTTCAATTCAAAACATATGATGAAATCCCGGAGGCTGCAAAGCTCGTGGCGTATGGATTGGATTGGGGATACGCCAATGACCCCACCGCTTTGGTTTCAGTTCACAAGCATGGTGACGAGCTTTACCTGGATCAACATATTTACAGCGGAGGATTAACGAACTCAGACATCGTTGAAAAGCTCACCGAGTTGGGGGTTGGCCGCGCAGAGATTATCGCCGATTCAGCAGAACCCAAATCTATCGAGGACTTGCACAGGGCGCGTTTCCACATTAAACCGAGCAAGAAGGGGCCGGACTCAATAAGGGCCGGGGTAGATGTCATGCGAAGGAAGAAATTATTCATCCAGGAGGGCGCACTCGATATGCTCAAAGAGTTTAGAAACTACAAGTGGGCCACGGATAAGAATGGTCGCGCATTGAATAAACCATTGAAAGAATGGGATCACGCAATCGACGCTGTTCGTTATGTTTGCCTCAACAAGCTCCGCAAGAAGTCAGGTAAATATTTCATCTCATGACAATAAAGTTCACCGTCCCCGAAAACTTCTCCGAAGTCACGGTCAAGCACCACCGAGCAATAATGGATGCGTGGGAAAATCACGAGGAGAAGAGCGGGAAGATAGCCGCCGTTATCGGTGCGATCTGCGGCATCGAAACCAAGTATGCGGAAAAACTCGGAATGGAAACCATAAACGAGGTGGTGCGAACTGTGGCCTGGATGCGCACAACTCCAAATATGAGTGACTACCCTCTGCGCAAATTCATAGAGTTTGATGGAGTCGAGTACGGGGTGATTAACAACTTCAGCAATCTAACTTTGGGAGAATATGTGGACCTGGAGGGTCATGCCGAGAAGGGGTTTTATTCGGGGATGGCCGAAGTATTAGCAATCCTCTATCGACCCATCGTTACCAAGACGATGAACCAATACACGATACTCCCATACGAGGCAAGTCAGGAGAGGGGGAAGATTATGGAGCAATGCCCAATGGATGTAGCAATTGGCGCAATGGTTTTTTTTTGGAATATCGCAAAGAGATTGTCAATCGCTACGCTGCAATCTTCAGCGGCGATGAAGGTGGTCCAGTTTCCAAGAAGTGGGGATGGTACTCTGTCATCCATAATCTCGCAGGAGGAGACGTAACAAAATTTGATGAGGTTACGCTTATACTCGTAGATGTAGCATTCTCGTTTCTCGCATATGAGAACGATGTTGCCATTTCCGAAAATGTAAAAGTCGATGCAAACAGTTAAGGATATTACGGAGGCGTTTTCAAAAATCGCGGGAAACCACGCGCAGATCAACTCATTTCGCACATCATCATTTGATGAAATCGCGGCGGAGAAATTGGGCGTGGCGAATTATCCAATGCTCTACGCGCAATGCACCTCTGCGGAAATCAATGGGGGATACACGGAATTTGACTTTGACGTTATCATCGCCTCGTACTTGATTGAGGAAAAGCACGAAAAGAACGACGGTATGACCGATATTTATTCCCAACTTCTCCTTGTCCTTCAAGATGTGATTGCTGCGTTCTCTCTTTCCGCTTCGGGAGCAACAGGGTCAGCGGATTCTTCCTGGGGCCTGGACCTCCCGATAATATGCGAACCATTCACGGCCAGGTTTACGGACATGTTGACGGGTTGGTCTTCCACATTTACTGTCCGCATTCCGAACTCGATAAATTTATGCGATGCCCCGTTCTCCGCGTGAAATTAAAATCGAGATAAAAACAGGGCGCAAGGACGAGATTGAAATCACCTTCGATGAAACACAAAAAATTCTATTGGATTTCCGTAAGCGATGGAAAAGAATGGCGGCTGACGTACTCGATGCCAATGACAAGAACGCCACAGGAAATCTCAAACGAGGAATATCCCCGGTACTTTTCCAAGAAGGAAACAAATTTGGCGTGAAAATGGAGTTCCCCTCTAAGTTGGATTACGCCGCATATGTGGACAAGGGGGTGCAAGGCGCAAAGTCGAGTCGCAAAGCTCCGGATTCTCCGTTCCGATTTGGAAGTGGAACAGGGAAGAAGGGGACATTGCTTCCTGCGATTCGCGCATGGATACCACAAAAGGGTATCAGCAATGTTGATTGGCGCGACAAGGGCGGGAGGTTTTTGAGCTACGATAGTATGGCGCGAAAAATTTCGAGGTCGATTTACCTATATGGAATTAAGCCAACGCCATTCATTACTGAACCCCTTGAAAAACTATTCAAGAAGTACGCCCCGAAGCTCGAAGCGAGTTTATTTAGGGACATTAAAAACAGCCTGGTCGATGCGAATTTGAAAGATCACGGCTTGTATTTCTCTGTCGATTATACGATTTAACGAAGAGCAATGATAGAAGACGACATACAAGAAGGGAGGTGGTACAGAAATAAACGAAGCGGTCAAAGGTGGGAGGCAAATTGGGTTGACTGGTCGGAAGGCGAGGTAGTGATGGTGAGTAATATTGGCCGAACGAGAAGAATCACCTTCGAGTCTCTTCTGAATAATTGGGAAATAGCATAATGGCATTCACTTTAGAACAAACCCCGACCGCGTTAGTCGGATTCCGCGACCCCATTGTTTACGTCTTTCAGGACACAACAAATACGGGGGATAGCAAGTACCGATACATTTTGGAGGTCAGCATTTATAACGGTTCAACGTATGATGAGGTGGCCCTCCTCAAGCGATACCCAAACAACTCAAGCAACGCGGTGTTTGACATCGGGCGCATCCTCACCTCCCACGCTCGCACCACGGCCAGGGCGGATAAACCTGGATCGGGGGAATTGTTTGCCAATGCCAATGCTGCTGTACAATACAAAGTCCGATATGGATACGAGTCGTCAACAGGTTCAGACACCGCGCCCACAAGTACATGGGAAGGATACGACTCTGTGCGATTTGCGGTGGACGCTCGATACCTATCCCTTAAAAGCACAATTAGCGGCGGCGGGGTCCTGGACGACTACATCTTGGACGATGCGACAAAGAAAGTTCTGACTCTCTCAGAAAATACCGAGCAAGTGTTTCGTGTAAGCGATACAGAGAAAGGGTCGTTCACATTCATCTCGGACGATTCCATCTCCTCTGACCCCGACTCCTTCATTCTGACATTTTATGATGCCGCCGGATCAATGGGCGCACCTCAGACAATTCTCGTGTCAAGTGCGGGCGGCTCGTCGCCATCTTCAGGAACGAGAGACTCCGTTTTTCAACACGCCTTTTTGTGGCCTTACTATTTGGAAGCCACATCGACTTCAGCGTGGAAGCCTTCGAGTTACTCGGATTGGACACATTACACGGTTTATGCCTTTTCGTTGACCGCATCGCAAAGCTCGGCCCCCGTTAAATTTATTCGGGACAACGATTGCAGACCTTATAGCCCGCTCAAATTTCAATGGAAGAATCGCTTGGGCGGATGGGACGAAGTGTATTCCGACGGTAAGGTTCGGCGAAGCACCAAGTTATCACGAGAGAACATTACGGTGGGACGAGGAGATTACTATGGCGCAAGCACATCGTTCGATGTTGTGCCAGGAGATTCCTCTGTCATCACAGAGTTGACACGCGAACACCGATACAAGGTTGTTTTTCAGCCGGACGACTCGGTGCGCCAACGCCTCGTGGAATCCCTTGTGGAAACCAGGTACGCCTTCGCATGGCTATACGAGCCTGGGGGAGTGACGGAAACCTTTTACCCCATTGTCATCACGACAACGGAGATAGAGTCGCTGACCTCAGAAAACGATAAGGTTGCGAAGTACACGATTGAGTTTACAATGGCAAACGAGACGGAGGTATGATGCAGATCGGAGTTCGGAATCAATCCACCGATGCGTGGACGATGCTCGAAACGGAGGGCGTGACAATGGAACTCACGCTTTCTGCGTCCGATATTTCAGACATAACAGCGCGGAAGGCATCCCACTCTCTCAATATCCGACTCCCATTTACTCCGACGAATGACAGATTTTTCGGTCATGTGAGTGAAGTTGACATTGACAACCCAACGTCATACGACACATTCGACATCACAAAAAAAACCGAGGGACAAGTACTCGACAACGGAATACCCGTGATGGAGGGTGTATTGAAAATGCTATCCATCGACCTGGCGGCGCGAAAGTATGAATGCGTATTCTTCTCCGAGGCCGCGAACCTGTTTGAGAATATCCGTGGCAAGGGGTGGGAAGACATATTTCGGGATTCGGCAGGAGAGGTTTCTGTGGACCTGGATCACGAATTCACAGCCGCGAATGTGATAGATTCCTGGACGCTGACCAATGACATCACCAATGGCTCGGTGGGCGCGGGAATAATTGTATATCCGCTATCTGATTATGGAACGGGCGGCTCGGAAGATCAACCCGCTACCTCACCGATGTACGCCAATATCTATCAGTCGGGAGGTACAAGCATACTCTCCGGGATGTTCAACCCGGATCACTTGACCTCAAGATCACAGAAACCCGCCATCCAATGCCGATACCTATTGGACAAAATTGTGGAGTTTGGAGGCTACACGGTCGCCGAACATGGGTTTGTCGATTCGGCGGATAGCAACTTTGCAAACTTATATATGCAGCTCGGCACGGAAAGCGTCTTTGCCGTTGGTCGTTCGTCGAATGGGTTTAAGGTAGGGTTGAGTGGCGATAGGACAATGGCCCCCATCAATGCCGGAACACTATCATTTCTAAATTTCGATAACGAAGGTTCAACATTTTATGACCCTGACAACCACGTTTACGGGGGAAATTTTCTCGTTCCCTTCACGGGGTACTTTTGGTTCGGATTATATTTCCGCGTTTATTCATCTTCGGGGGTCGGAACATTTGAACTCAAAATTGTTATTGAAAAGAATGGCGAGGAGTATCTCCAGGAAACGCGAACCGTCTCATACAACACCACATATCATTGGGGCCAGGAGTTCGCCGTTTATGCAGAAGAGTCAGATATGGTATCCTGTCGAGTCGCGGCATACAACGCGATAACTGTCACGATAAAAATGGGCAACTTCACGTATTGGAAAATGCACCAATACAACTCATATTCCCCAAACTCTCCTACTTGCAATGTCATCGGAAATATGCCACGGGGGTCGATAGACAAATGGCTTGGTGCGATTATGGACAAGTTCAATCTTGTTATGACTACCGACGACGAGACGAAGGAGGTGACATTTTCTCCGTGGCCGGACTACATCGTCGATAGTTCCGTAACAAAGGATTGGTCCAAGAAAGTAGATAGGTTGGGGTCGATGATTCTGCGCCCCACAACGGATTACCAAAACTCACGAGTAGAGTTTGCGGACACCGATGGGACCGACAGATACAATAGTTGGTTTCAGACATTCTATGGGCGAGGGAAAGGGGCGACGACTTTCTATTCACCATCGGATTTTTCTGTTGGTGTAAAGGAGGTGGGCGGATACTTTCGGCCTTATCGCCAGGCGTTGCTAAAAGCGGAATGGTTGCAGGAGACGATGCTTCCAAGCGTGGCCTACGGACTGCCCACAAATATCGTATGGTCGGAGCAATGGGAGAATTGGGATGGCGGGCGGCTGACTGTGGCAACGGGTGAACCGATGCTGATGTTCTATCATGGTCCGCAGTCGATAGTTCTAAATACGGGAGTGTCCTCGGACCTGTACATCGACTCGACGACATTCTCAACATTCCCCTTGTTCACCACGAATTCGAGTGAGCCAGCAACGACAACAGACTACACCCTGGACTTCGGTCCAGATGTCCCCGACATTGTGGCAAGCGACCTGGTTGGAATTCCTGGGCGCACCTCGGCACAGAAGTTCTGGCTCGAATTCCTGGATGAATTGTACAACCCATCATCGCGGACATTGGAGTGTTCAGCATTATTGACGGCATACGACATTTCCTCACTAAAGTTCAATGACAAAATCTTCATCGACGGAACGATATATCGAGTGTTGGAGATTTCCAACTACCAAGTCGGAGAGCGCAAACCTTGCAACTTGAAACTGATGAAGTCGCTCACCGCGTCTGATTCTACGTGTGGTCTAATTCCTACTATTGAGGAGTCGGGAGAAATATCGTGGGTGAGTGCGGAAACGGGAGCTGCACAAACGTCCAATGCCCTTTGCTGTCGCAAGTGGGGATACACTTGGAATGCGGCGACGAGCGAATGCACATGGGTGAATGGTCCAGTTGATGGTCCCGATGGTTCTGGATCACGGGGGATGACTGGCGATTATTCTCCTCCTCCCCTCGTTCCTGGTGCAGTTGTGCGCGGGTTTGGGTCGTCCGTAAAAATGGGAAAGGGCGAAGTGCATAAATTCACGATGAATGCACAGACGGTGGGAACGGCTGTCGCCGAGGCAAAAACTGCGCTCGGACAAACGGCGATAACCCTTCCCCCGGAGAAAATCGCGGGCATAAAAGTCAACTACATTTCAAACATCTCATCCGGAGCGAATCGCGGAGACTCCACGTATGGGGAAAACGTCTTTGCCATTCGCACCGTAGACCTAACGGGAGGGAAAGTGTCCACGGGGACAGGGCAGATATATGCAAAGGGAAGTGTGAGTGGAACGGATTTGGATGTCGTCGTCACAAGTGGGGATACCACTTCCTTTGTTCTTGAGGCAACAGGGGTGACGGGGGAAAACCTGGATTGGTTCATTACCGTGGAGGTCATGCTATATGATGCAGACTATCAAACATTCGATGAGGTGTTTGCCGATGCTGCGTGGGAAAACGAGGACAGGATAATGTTCAACGATAATGATATGATGTCATGGAATTAAAGAAATCAGAATTGGAGAAATGGATTGATGGGGTGGGGAGAACTCTGCCCGCAATAATCGACATGTCCAAATCCAATGTGCAATATGGTTCTCCCGAATTGGGGCAATGGTTTGGGTTATGTGATCCCCGCGTGAAGTTGTGGGACAAACTAAAAATGGTGTGGAAAAATGGCTAAACCGTTCGAGACAAAAATGGATGTGGACGCAACTCGTGTCCATAAAAAACTTGAGGAGGTTGCGAAGGACTTTGAGCGAGTAGGGCGACGAGCGCAGGATAGTGCGCGGGGAGCAAATAAGGATTGGTTCGGTGTGGCGAATCTCTTCAGCGATATTATGCCTCGCGGCCTGTCGAGAACGATTCGCAAATTCCAAAGCACGACACGTTCTGTTGGCCGACTATCAAAAGGCTTCGGAAAACTCAAGGGCGCAATCGTTGCCACAGGGATAGGCGCACTAATTGTTGCCCTCGGTTTACTTGTTCAAAATTGGGACAAGGTGTCGGAAGCTCTCAGCGGGGTGACGGCAAAACAAAAGCGATTCAACGCCAGTTCTAAGGCGGGAAGGGAGGCTGTCCAGGAGATGACTTTAGCGACCGAGAATTATTTGTCCGTGGTCAATGATAACTCGGCAAGTCTCGAAGAGCGACAGGCCGCGCAATCGGAGTTGTCCAAAGTCGTACGCGAGGCTGCGGAATATGACATCGATTCTGCGGAGGGGTTGGAGCGGTTGAATCGCGCCGTCGAATTGAATATCGAATTGACGGGTTTGCAAGAAGAGATGACCGCACAGCGGCAGCAACTCAGAGTTACCCGCGAGCAAATCGAAGCGTCACGGGAGTTGCAATCGTCATGGTATTCTTTCATCCTGGATAAGAAGGGCATGAAACAATGGGAACTGGACCGGATTTCTGATTTAACGGAAGGGGAGGAAGAGTTGAAGGATATGATGGCCGCACAGCTCGTTGTGGTCCAGGAGCAGACTGCCGAGCGGAAGAGGCTGACGGAAGAAACTCAAGCCCTGGCGAAAGCGGAACGAGAAGAGGCGGAGGCTTTGCGGGAGGCAGAGGCAGAACGCAAAAGGATAGCGGCGGAGAAGCAAAGGAGTATGGAATACGAGGCTGCTCTTCGCGGCGAGTTAGATCAATACGAAGAACTGCGAACGCTTGATAAACACGAGCGCGAGGAAAGGCTACTCATGATTGCCCACACTCGTCGCGTGGCAGCGGCGGCAGAAGAAATCCAAGATCAGGAAAAATTGGATGAGGCGTTGCTTCGGTTGGACATGAAGTTCATCAACGACCAAAAGGCAATGGGTCTCCGTCACGAAGAGGAAGATAGGATTGCCGGGCTGCGAACACACAAGTTGAAAATAGAGAGGAGTGAAGCGGCCTTCCAAGATTTTCTTAAACGCGGAATGGCGGAGCAGGCATGGAAGGATGACCAAGCAAAATTAGACTTGGAC
>Ga0255047_10001803_pt1 | contig 14845 bp, 27 predicted proteins | sample JV7_2_1_MG_FD_183640 | JGI IMG/M metagenome (GOLD analysis project Ga0255047, IMG submission 183640) | Seawater microbial communities from Jervis Inlet, British Columbia, Canada - JV7_2_1 | ecosystem: Environmental > Aquatic > Marine > Inlet | place: Canada: British Columbia | collected 2016-10-06
TATTCCTCAGTTAGTGGGGTTGCTTGTAGCACGCTAGCGATCCAACAGCCTAACGATCTTTTTCCAGCTCTGAAAGAGAGCTTAGCATGGTTATCAACTTCAGCCTCTACGATAATTAATCCTTCGGCCTCACTGATGATTTGCGCTAATACTCGCTTACCGGCTTCAGTGTTAAATACTTCTCTGAAATCCTTGAATCTATCAGCCTTCCTATAACCATCCCGGTTAACTTTCACCGGAGTTAGAGAGTCATAAAAAGCCTGTAAATCACTTGTAGCCTCTGTCTTAATAAACTTATAGGGCATCTGGTGGAACCTCTTTCATTACGTCCGTTACTTGTTGCGCCATACCTAAAGACTCCTCGGCAGTGGCCGCTTGCTCTCGTTGCGCTCTTAACTCATCCCGCTCCTCTTTGGAGCGCAACCACTCTACGGGAATTCCGAATATATCTGGGGTATCTCTTGCGATCTTATCCCCATCAAAGTTATCCATTACGCTTGGATCTGCCTGAACAAATGGAGTGATAATCTCTATCGCCCTCGCCGCACCAGCCGCTTCAATCTGCTTTCGAGCCATCTGAATAGGGGATTGTAATTCAAATTTAAAATCTTGTCCTTGCAAAACTTTAGGAGGCGGAGGGAAAGCACCAGCGCGAAGCATAACCCCAAACACACGCTCAATAATAGCCCCTGTATAATCGGTTTCAAGACGCCCAAACACTGGTCCAATTTCCCTGATAAACTCATCCTTGCGCTCCAGTATCTCAGTAGCTGTCATCTGGGGACCTTCGACTGGAAGGTTAAACACATTCCTGAAAAACGCAGCCTCTACAGACTTCCGAGTATCGTTCTGCATCTCACGACCCAAAGGTATGTTTGCCCCTGTATTTAAAGGCTCTACAGGAAATCTACCTATCCCTCTTGCGGCCTCAACGTCAATGGTAGTGATACCCCCAGGGAATGTTCTAGCAGCACCGATAATAGCGTCATCATATGCGAGTAAAGGCGGGTCAACAGCTTTCTGGCCTGCGACCAAAATAGTCTTTCCCATAGCCTGCAAAGTCTTAGCATCTGGTAACGCAACCATGCCAGGAGAACGTCCATATTTTTCACCAGTCCCTGTCTCCCATCGCGGTACGGCAAAGGGAAACTCATGATACCCACTTTCCTCAACGGAATGTTCTGAGTCCTTATCGATAATAAGCTTAGCCCAAGGCAAGTCAGTATTCGATAATCCTTTTGTATTCCTGTCCTTTCTTGGGAATACGCAAGTTATAAATGGGAACTTCTTTTTATTGCCCTCACTCTTAAGAGCCTCATGAGTTAACCCACCAATGTTAGTTCCATATAATCCGAACGCCTGACGTGCCGTTAATCTCTGCTCGAAATAAAGCGTATCAATAACCCCATCACCGTCCTCTAAAATAACAGCGTCTTTAGGGTGTAATGAGGCAAAATGCAGAGTCTTTAACTTCCTTGATTCACCAGTAAAGATAAACCCAGTTCCCAAGGCCACGAGATCATTATCAACCTCACCAGTTCTTTGAATGAATCGGGCATTACGAGAATAAATCGCAGTCCACATTCTGTTTTCTACAATACGCGACCACTCTCGAACCTCATCATTATCGTTCAGCTCGTCGTCAGTTGCACGACCGAAAAACCACTTGGATGTTTTAGACTTCAACAGTCCGTCCATAGCAGTAGCTAAACCACGCCTAGCCTGCATAGGGGTGCTGTCGTAAATAGTTGGAGAGATACGATCTTCACCTGGAATATACCCTGACGTGATATCAGCCCTCTTGGGTAGAAGAACATCGGCCAACTCCTGCCAGTAATCCTCCCACTGTTTCCTTGCGGTTTTTTCAGATGTAAATAGGGATACGTGATCCTGTAATTTCATGATAATAGGCTCGGTCTTGTAACGATTCCTGTCTTACCTCCAGTAGCGAGTAACGTGCTACTTAGACCCTTTCGCCTTCGCAATTGTCTTTGCTTGCGGGCTACTGTCTTCTCAACCGGGACAGGAGCTAACGCCTCCTCCGCCAAAGAAACATCATCTGACGCTTCCTCTTCCGGTATGTCTGGGATAGCACGACCGGCCTCTTTAAGAATCTTCTTGTTCACCTCAAGGTTAAATGATGCATCTGGGAATAATATTTTCTCTGGACTCTTGATTACTCTCTTTGTTTCTTTCTCAAGCTTCCGCCCACCCCTTTTAGCTTCTTTCACTAAAGACTTGAGACCACCCATATCAACCTCCGAGTAAGCTAGTTAGTGCGTTTCTGTTCTTCTTCCTTTTAAATATCGCCTTACCAGCAGGCTCTATTCCCTTGCTCGTATTCCCTGGAACATCCAATGCGGGAACATCACCCCCATCTGCCGGGGAAAACTGTTGTGATACTTTCTTACGTTTGGCCGACTTAACGGCTGTGCTCAATTTACTAATAGACTTTAAAAATGACATACCCACCTCAATTATAAGCTGCACAATTCTCGCAAACCGTACCGCATACATTTTTCTTTAAATGCGCCTTTCGTAATTCTTGGAACTTGTCGCTATGCCAAGCATCCATAAACGAAACATCATTCAAATCACCCATCTCAAAATCATGCTTATGATCAAAACAACACGCACTTAACATCCCGTTATAAGTAACTCGCGCTTCAGTGAATACAGCCCAGCAAGGCAATGGATCACGCATATTATCAGCCCGCCCTGGATTGCCAGCTCGCACCTCCCAGCCTCGGATAATATTCTCGCCACCTGTTAGGTCAGCTTGAGAGTACAAAGGCAAGGCATACATCTCATCAACTAAAGGCTTAATCTTTTTGATCACGTTATTCATCTTTGCGCCTTGATCGCCATCATACCTTATATATGAAGCATATAAACCACAATTATGATTACCTTCAGCACGAACAGAAAACGCATCCTTAATGTTCTTTAAAATATCATCAAAGTAAGATTCTTTAACTTGAGCAATTTCAGCAAACTGTTTTGAATCAGCATAATTTAAAGAGAACTTCAAAGAATCTAAGCCGGCATCCATACAGGCCTTAACCTTATCCCGCGACGCCAACGATCCGTTAGTAGTAAGAAATACATATTCAAAACCAATATTCTTGGCCTCTTGAATCGCTTCGGGTAGCCAGTTCAATAAAAACGACTCGCCCAGATAGAACATCCCAACCTCTTCCACGCCACTCGCTTTTAAATCCTTAAGCAAGGCAACATAGAAATCCCAATCCATATCCTTCTTAGTCCGTAATCCGTAACCCGTAGCGCAAAAGGCACACTTGAAATTACATTTGGCCGTTAACTCGATCTTGACCGACTTCGGACACGGAGGCTTAACCGTTAACTGAACATCCTTAATCCCTGTTATTGCATCTATCTTGTCAGTAATCATCTACCACCTATAAGGGTCATAATCGTTGTTAGTCTTTGTAATCCTTGGCGCAACAGTAAAAACCTCTACATTCCTACTCTTAATATAGTCCGTTAAGGTTTTGGCTGTCCATCCATTAGCTTTTTCTGCCTCGCTCGGCTCGATAAGCGGCTCCTTGTGTGGCACAACCTTTTTCGGCTTGCGGGTGTACTTCTGTTTCGGCCTATCGCGTTCCGCTTTTGTCTTGGCTGCACTTTCCTTTATCCTTTTAGCTTTGGCTTCTCTAATCTTGTCTACATGACTAGAATTAGCTTTAGTTGGACCGGAGGATTTTTTCGGCGGTTTGTCTGCCATTGATCGCTATCACCTGATCTAAGTTATGAGTCGGTAATTCCCGTGAACCTGGATGAGTCTGTAAATAAACCCTTTGAGTAGCCGCACGTAAAATCCGCTTTTCACTCTTAGGTAAAGCACTAAACCACACCATATCAGGTACACTCATTTGAGATTTGGAAATAACCCGAGCTTCACCAATAATTAATGTCCCTTCAATATCTCCTCGCTCCCAAACACTGGGCTCACGAAATTCCACAGGACTAAAGACAACCTCTTCCTCGTAGGCCTCTTCTTTAAATAACTGCTCTATCGTAAGCCGAATCATAAACTCAGGCCCACTATAGAACAAACAAACTTGTCGTAATTCCCCTATCTCCATACACCTCACCAATTATGCGGTTCGTAATTTGCCTGCGATTGTATAGGCTGACGGCTTTTCTTGTCCCGGTTCTTAGGCATTACAGCGTGTAAATCAGGATCTTTCAACCGAGCCATACAATCCATAATATCATCGTGAACAGATACCGGAAAAGATTTAAACTCCTCAACCGCATCTGCAACTAAATCATATCCCTTCTTCTCTAAATTAACCTGGCGAATGTGATTAGGAAAATATAACTTACCCTCTTCCATCGGACCCACCAACCTTCTAATACGATCCTCTTTCGACATATTCCCACCTAACTCGATTATGTCAAAACGATAATTATCCCGGTCCTGTACTTCCTTTATATGCTCAATGTCACACTGCATACCATACTTCTCATATCCAACCTTGTTAGGCATCCACTCACGATGTAATCTCAACAAAGTATTTGTCCGTTCAGTTAAATTCATTCTGTCCCGAACACCATCTAACAAATAATCGTTACCATCAGGCGCACAGCCCATCACTAACATAACAGTATAGTCAGATCCCCTCTTCTTGGCACTCGCAGGGTCAACCAGTAAATAGCGATTCATATGAACACCATCTTGATATCCACAAAATCTAAACCACTCTTCCTTAAACCCTTGCGCTTGGTCAGCAATTGGATCTAGTAAAATCTGACAAGCAAATACGTAACTAGAAATAGCTTCCTTACGCTTCTGCTTATACTGCTCATCAGTCATTAAAACAGGCTTACCGTTCTTCTTACCATTATGAGTAGCAGGATAAAAACGTAACTTATACGCATCTAACTTTATTAACTGTCGGTACGTGTCGTTAAAATGATAAAACGTTCCCACTATCCGCTTAACTCCACCTCGGGAACCTAAGTTATACGACAATGCCATCGCTTCAGTAGTCTTATTTATCATCTCAGGGGTCGTAACAGATTTATCCGTAACAACATCGTCGTATAATAAAATTGTATAATGTCGAGAGGTAGGCATACCATCAACTAACCCATACGCCTCTACAGTCTGCTCCCTTCGGTTATGCTTTCTCTTAACACATATCCCATCATCTTCAGACCACTTCGAACTTTCCCTCTGAGGATTTAAATAAAATATATCCGGAAATAAATCCTTTAAATATTCATTGTCCTCAAACTCAGTCTTTATCTCTCGTAAAAATCCCTTAGCAATAGGCCTAGTATGGGAAAAGATCCCCACACACACCTCTTGACCTCCCCACTTCTCCAACGGATAATCACCGTGTGAAGATAGAATATCCTGTATAGTAAGACCGTTAGTTATCACGGTACTTTTCATATGTTCACGCGCCCATATATCTATACAATTATTCGGCTCAGCCTGTACCTCTCGACAACGATCAAATATCCACTGGTGCTCTATATACGGTTTATTCAAAACATAACGAATTAAAAAATATAAATCCGTCCGAGCCAAATACCTCAAAGCACCCTTCTTCTCCTCGGGCGGTATCTTAGCTAATGTCTCATTCAAAGACTTCGTGTAATCAGTTAGAAGCATCTACCACCATACAATTTTCATTGTGCCGCCAGGCATAAGACGCCCATCCAATGTCAGACAAAAAGAAATAATCCTCGCCATCACTCACAACCTTATCCCGCATAGTAGTATAATCAGGGTGAGCCACATCACTGTAGCCAAGATTCATATCGAAATAAAACTCAACCTCATCTCCAACATGAATACGATTCCCAGCCTTGTCATTCAATCCTATGTATTCACTCATAAGCTAGCCTTGCTGATATCCCTAATCACAGAGTCACTACAAATAATCTGCTTTGCCAACTGCTCTGCAACATCCTTATAAATCTTCCGAAGAATTACCTCTCTATCATACTTTTCGATCTCAACCCGACTCTCACCCCGCAACTTCTTGCCATTGATAGATCCAGCGTACCTAAAGTAGGTTATATATTGATTATAATCCCTATAAATAAACGCCTTAAAATTAAAAGCATTCTCCGATACCTCAAAAGCATCAATGATCGAATCGTAAGCTCGCCTCTTAAACTCCTCGTATAACTTTATACTCTCATCGGTGGGAGCCTTATTAATCGTTACCGTCTTTGCGTAAGGGACAGACTCGTTCGTTGTGTGAAATACCTTAGTGTCAAACATCTCAGCCTCCTAATGGGGTTATCTGTAAACAAAGTATACCAAATATAAAATTATTCGTATTTTTCAAAAGCCCAAATACTAAAAGTTATAAGCGCTTTGGTACTATCCCGTGATTCCTGGCACTTAGTAGACTTACCGATTCGTTATGTATATGTAAGCAAGGCCATATCGTATAGAGAATATACCAAATATAGGCTGGTTATAACATAGAGGAATATAGGCCTGATTTGAGATGGGATGGGTTGGGGGATTTTTAGGCTAAAGCTGGGGGGAAAAATGATTTACGGCGTGGGAGGAGGCTTATATACATCTGACAGAAGTCTGAAATCCCGGCCCCACCCCTCCTGTATCGCCGTTATATCGATTCAAGCAATTTGTTTTCCAGGATTTAATAAACCATTAGAGTCTACAATAGCAGTGTCTAGCCTTAACCTAGCATCGTTTAAGCCTGGTATAGTAGAGCATTGATAGCATTGGATAGGTAATAGATAGACAGTTATGTCCAGTAACTTAGGTTACTGGTCTTATCTATTGGTAGCAGGAAGGGTAGGTTATACGCTTGCATAGTAGGTTATTCGGGGTTATCTAGGGCTTTAGTCTCTGGCGTTACATCGATGACCTGACCTATGTTACCCAATAATGAGGTGGTATTAACGGTTATGTTATGCTCTATCTTGATGGTATCTACTTCGCCCATGTATCTATGTAAGTCACCGTATTTCTTAGGCTTTTTCTTGCTAGCAGTCCATTTATATATGTCAGCAGCTACTCTGGCTTGGTTAGGGTCTAGATCGCCGTCTAAGACCATCTCAGCTATCTGATCCAGCTTGTCTTGATCTGCATCTCCACTATCTTCTTTCGCCTGCGCGTAGATTGCCACAGTCTCGGGGTGCTTATGAAACCACTTATAGATCACTGATGTTGAAGGCATATCAGGTTTTGAGCATGTTTTGGCTAGTGAATTACCTTCCGCGATACTGGCGCATACTTGAGCGAATAGGTCTGGAGAGTAATCAAGGGAGTCGTGTCTAGTAGCCATATGATTGCCTCGATAGGTTAGGGCTTAATTGGACTAATTATAGACAGGATAGGAGCTTGGTTAAATAGGTCTAGGATTGATTCTAAGCTGTTTAGAGCGTTATTTCTTTATATTGGTATGTTTGGGTAGGTTAATGGTTAATTATCTCCATGAATGAGTAGGAGCTGGTCTATTTGTTGGTAAAGCTCGATCAATACGGTTAACAGTCTTTTCAGTTAGGTAATGGACAGTAATTAGGGTTAATCCGAATATTGGGATAGATATTGGTCCTAGCATTAAAGCTATGTTGAATAGGTTGGAATATATGCTTGCTATGAATTCTAGGATATTTATGGCAATTACCTGATTGATCGGCTTTACCAGGTTTAAGCCAGACGCAATCCTTACAATTAGTGATATTCATCAATCCACCTAATAACAATAACTTAGTCCTAATTATAGCCTATTTAATGGCTGATTTGGAGTGTTTGGCGTGTATTAACACTAAATAACCCTTGCATTGTGACAGTCACGGGTTTATTGTTAACTCATGCCCGCTATTACTGGTGAGGCCTTAAACCCCAAATTGGAGTGAATCAGATGTTTACTAAACAAGATTGCCTAGACAAGTTTAGCAAAGAATATGCTACCCCTACTACTGAAATAACCTGTATTGGTCATGGTGGTGATGTTGTGATTATCCATTATGTCTTGGAGGAGGGTATGGACGGCGAACAGGTACAATATTGCCGACATTGTGGAGAAGAAGGCTTTGATGACTACTGGTGTGAGGAATGTGAAACAGAATACACCGATATTTAACCTTACCTGATCGACATAAGCTCCTTAGTTGGGGCTTTTGCTGGTAGTAGTATAACATTTTTACAGCCAATTTTGGCAATTAACCCTAAGTAAGAGGTATATAAAATGTCCATAGTAACTGATATTTCCAACCGAACAAGCGGATTAACAATCACCCATAAAGAGCAAGAAGCCTTAATAATGGTCAATCAATTGTTTGATTCTCGAAAGCTAGTTTTTGAACTAGGTAATGATATGGCTAAAGCTCAGGTATGTCCTAATTTCTCTGACGGTTTCCAGGGTACATTTCATGGTCATTCAAAACGATTTGATGAGCTATCAAGCGCCATCGGCTGGGTGGTTGATCAGCTAAAAGAGCATTGGGCCAAAAAGATTGATCAGATTGATCGGTTTGAAACCGAAAGTAATATCTCTTTGTTAGCCCTTGGTTTTGAGCGTGAGACTACTTTCTTTCCTATTGACGAATAGTAGTATATTTAACCACTAGCCTGCTTAGTTGCGGGTTTAGTGGGTAGTGCCAATCCACTATTGCCCCTATAGGAGCGCAAATAATGCCCGATTATCTAGTAACTGGTAATGAATATCTGAAACCAGTTTATGTATTTTACCCTAAAACTAACCAATATAAAGCTGCTTTGTTTGACTCGTTTAATAGCCTGATTATCGGCTTTAATAAGACTGGGCCATATCATCCCGTTGGTGGGATGCAAGCTTGTATTGAAGTTATTGAGACTGGTGGTTTAGTTGTAGATAGTGAGTTTTTTGGATTTAACTGTCGCCATTGCCATAGTGACGTATACCGAATAGTTGCTCCATTCATTAGTCAGTGTAGGAGTGCATAACATGAGAATTACCCAAAAAGACCTTAGAGCTAAGATTGACCGATTAAACAATTGGTTAGGATTTGAATCTAATACCACTAATGCCCTTCAACTAGACTGTGCTTATGGTGGTTATCGAGTAGTCCAGTTAACCAGCGATAAGGGATCATGCCGGGATTTATCTGATAGAGATACTGCCAGAGAATTGTATGAATTCCTTTGTGGTATGGAAGCTACTCTGGACGTTATCAACCGAGCTAAAAGCTTACCTTACTTTGCTAATCCGTTGGAGAAATAACATGAGAACTAGGCAATTATCTTGCTCGTGTTGTGGTAACAATGTATTCGAAGGCTATCAGCATTATAACCATGATATTGGCTATGGAACATGTAAGTCATGTAAAGAATGGATTATATCAAGAAACGATACGCCAAACGATCAACAATATAAAGAAACTAAGGTGAAATTATGACATATAGAATAATGGCAATCCAGGAAACTGGAGAAGAAATCTGCTTGAAAAATGGTGTTAAGAAGTCTGACATCAACCGATTGATTGAGCAATATCAGTCTGAATATATAGAGTATAGGGATTTTTGGGCCGAAGATGAAAGCCCTAACTATGGTTCTGGTTATCCTTATTTTGAGTATTAGCTATTAGTCAATTGGGCATTCCTTAGAGTGCCTTCTTGAGTACTAGCCAATAATGGCAAATAACCCTAGAAATAGAGGCAATATCATGAATACATTAACTAAATTAACCCGTCCAACTCCCGTAGAAGATCTTTATTCCGTCGATTGTGGCTGGTTTGTACCCACTGGTGCTGACTTTGATTTTCCTGAAAAGGGAGATAGAGTACTCACATTAACTAAGCAGCTTAAGAAAAAGCTTCAAACCCTTTGTAAATTTTCTGGCAATCAAGATGTTAGATACTACTTAAACGGTCTTAAGTTTGGTCATGACCTAATCATAGGTTGTGATGGGCGTAGACTTCTACAAACTGCCAATGATACCGGATTAGTTCCTACTGATAGCCAAGACTTGATTATACCATTGGTTTTCCTTAAACAGCTTTTTAGATTGCCTGTTTGGGATAATGGCAAATTGTTTGTTATTAATGGCTGTTCTAATGCTTTGCGAATTGATTTAGATGATGGTTCATTGGTGGCTAATACCATCGATGGGAAATTTCCAGATACAAAGCGTATATGGGGCAATAAAGCTTCTCCAATGGGAACATTTACTTTAGATAAACCATTGGTTAAGGAATTAAAAGAGCATGCCAAGCTTGAGAAAATAATCAATAGCAAGGGTTTTGATAAATACCAGGGCATTAGATTGAATGGAAATATCGAGTTCCCGAGTGGTAAGTGGTTTGATTATGCCAGTACTGGCGACAATAACCAGGATTTTAAAACTGGCGTTAACTTTACCTATCTTTTAGATTTTCCCGTTGGTGGCGAGTTTACCGTAAAAGATGAACCGGCTATAGGAAAGCAAAAGTATATTCAAAACTCTGTTCAATATGATAACGGTGAATTTCAAGGCTTACTAATGCCTATGCGATTGTAACCTTTCTACCTTATGCCCTGGCTATGCTGGGGCTTTCTTTTACCCTAAATTTAAGAGGTTAGACTATGGCTATGACAGATAAAGAGCGACAGCAAAAGAGTCGTAAACTTAGGCGAGAACAAACCCTTGAGCCAGTTACCATTTGGGTTAGGCCTTGGCATAAACAAAAGCTAGTCGATTTAGCCGATAAGCTTAATAAATTGGACGAATAAAATGGATCACATAGACTTACCCAAAAATCCTAATGCTGGAGATTTTCACATAGTAACCATTGGTCAATACGCAATTCCTTTTGTTTGTTTTGATGGTAAAACATGAAGTATTGTTATTGATCAAATTAAATAGTTAGTTAAAGTTTAACCATAATCCTGCATATTTAGGTATGCAGGATTTTCCTATTACCCTGAAAAGAGGCAAAAACATGATCTATATAGATGATAATATATTCAATATGGTTATTTTTACGCTCGATAACTGGCGTATAAATCAGAAAATCAATGTAAACCTAGCTAGGCAACTAAACCGTATAAAATTAAACGGTATCAAACTGCACTCGATAACCTCAATAGCCCATCCACCTAATTTAAATAATTCCAATCAGGAAGGCATAGCAAGGTCAATCCTATTCTTGAGAGCGGTTAATATCCGAGTAGCTGATAGGTACTATAACAATTCCAGAGACTACTATAAGCTTCCGATAGGCTGGAATTATGAAACCGTTACCCCCTGGCAATTGATGAAAGCCTTAGACTTGATAGCCGAGAACATAAACGATGGACTCTATTCCCTATTCCGATCTCAAGCGATTGCTATAATTGATCAATACCGTTCGATAGTTTTTGAGCAAATTAAGCATGATACAATCGAATATCAAACAGCCATTTTTGAGTAAGTGCCGAATTATCAAGGTCGCTGAACCTCTGAATTTTTGATGTTTCGCGGCCTATATCCGTTGATGGTGTTTTTTATGATCCCAGATTCAGTCCGACATAATCCAGAACCTAGTTATATTCGTGAATTGCTAGACCTTGCGAATATTAATCAGAGGCAAGCTTCGAGAGTCTTAGGCATTCCACCTAGAATGATGAGATATTATACAACTACCAATGGTCCAGAGTGTCCGTATTCTGTTCAATATTGCCTGGAACAATTGGCAAGTGCCGAATTAAGTAGTGCTGAGTGATGCCGTTGGTGAGCCTTCCATAATATCCCAGGTGAAGTAGTATTGAAGACTTGTAGCGGCGAACCTCTTTACTGCCGGCATATTAGCATCCCAGATTAAATTGTATCCTACCGTGTCGCCATTGGTTCTTGCATAGAGTTTTAAGTGGCCAGCATCGTTGGCGACACACTGATATTGGATGGTGATCGTAGCTGTTCCGACCGTTGGTGAGCCTGACCCATCAAATGCTACCGTTCGATCTTTGAAAATCTCTGTCATGAGCACACCTCATCAATTATTTCTTCTATTGGCTCCCAGATAATCTCATCTATCGTATTGTCCAGATCAAACTTATCGTCTATCACTGCTGCCGATGCCCCTTCCAGCCAGTAGTTGTCTTCCCAATAGTTTGTGTGCCAATAATTGTCATGCCACATCGGTCAATACCTGTATAAGTTTATCACAATCATCGTATGTTTGAGGTGGCTCGATACCGTTCAATCTTAAGTACCGCATTTGAAAGTCAACACCCTTCAAATTCCCTGCCTCGTAATACTCCTTTAGCCGTTGGACATTACGGATATACTTTGATCTCTTTTTAGCCTCAAATAATTTCTTATCAAAAGGGCTTTTCTTTTTCCACCACATATTATGAACTCGGGTTAAGGGTCATGGCTGTTCTTTCGTTGCTGGCGTTAGTTGTCGCTGTTATTCGGTTAGCATTACCGTTTGGTGTCTCAAGTGTAGCACCACCGTTTGAAGTAATCCCAGCACAGGCCGCTAGGAGTATGCTCATTACTTGTTGAGCTGTGTAGGTGCCTTCAGATTCAACCTGAGTTGCCCAAACTGCCGTTGCCACTGCTGCTGCCGTTGGATCATTAAGAGCTGCTATAAGCCCTGGTACGTCATCAGATTGAAGTTCGTTTGTATCTGCTAGGATTGTCGCAATCTCTTTTAAATCCTGCCCATTATCGTTTATTGTTCCACCACCGTCTGCGCTGACAGCTCCATGTAATCCATAAAGATTAACCGTACTGCCTGCTAAAGCTCCGCTCACAGTCACCGCGTCATAATTTCCATAAACATTAACCGTTCCGCCGTTCCCTGTGATTGTAACTGGACAGCTAGACCAAACGATGACATTAGTGGTTCCGCTTCCGCTTGTTGCCACCACCACCGCTTTAGGCGCCCCTCTCAGCTCGATATCACCACCACCTGTTGTGATTGTGTGGGTTCCCCCACCGGCCACCTCAATAGATGCTGTACAGTTTGACGTGAATATCCAAATACCACCACCGTACCATTTTCTCACGTTTATATTGGTTGTCTTGGTTACCCCTGCCCAAGTATGTGTGGGGGAGCCACTTCCAGCGACATTACTAAAACTGTTCAGTATATCTACGGTATCGGATGACACACCTCCAGTGCTTGCCCAAGTCACTGCTGCCGAGAATGCACATTTTTCTATAAAACAGAAAGCGTCTAAAGTTGCGGTTGCTATTTGGCACTCTTGAATGGTGAAAGGGTTTCCGTTTGTTCCGGTTCCTGTGCCGAATATATTCGTACTTTGGAAAATATAACTGCCTGAAATGTCCTCTCCACTTAAATCTAGGGTCCAGTTATGACCCATCAGGTTAGTGTTAACTGTCGCGGCCCCCAAGGTAACGGTTGAACCGTTCGCAATACCTGAAGCCGCTTGTGTGTAAGTGCATAAAACTCGGTCAGTCGCAACTACTGTCGCAACATCACCACCGGAGCTTTCAAATCTTAATCTAACAATTCCGACATTCGCGCCAACTCCAACATGATCAGTGGTAGCTATAAATGTCTCAGTTTGATCAGTTGCACCGACAGTACCCTCTATTGTCCCTACTTGCTGCCATTGTGTATTGGTCCAATCGTAGAAATAAACCTCTACATTATCATTGATAGTATTTACATAACCTATCCACTCGCAGGAGATAGGAATACCACTCGCACCAACATCAAACTGATAGTAAAACTCTATAGTCGTAGCAACCGCCACCTCATGATAGCTGGAATCTAATGCTGGCGTAGCTGTGTAAGTTAGGGTTTCTGTACCTGTAGTAACCAGAGTATTAGAATTGGCAATTGTTGAAATACCGCCAGATCCAACCGCTAAATTATCTACACTGGCTACACTTGTCACCTCAGTTGAAGTTAGTGCGCCACTAGCAAAATGTTCGTTAGCCAGGGCATTGTCAGCGATTTTAGCCTCAGTTATGCAATCCGCACCTAACGCCGCCGCTGGAATTACGCCTATATAATCAGTGTAGTTTGTAGCCCATGCATCCCTAGTTGTATTGTAGTTCGTACCAAAGTCAGTTTCGAAAACTATCTCCATATTACCCGCAAGGCTTGCGTTGGTTATCGCGCCATTTGCAAGTAAAACACCTGAAGCTTTAGCTAATGGGGTTAAAGTACAACTACCAACAAAACCAGTTGGATTCTGACTGTCTACCGCAAGGGTGCAAAATACAGCGAAGGTATCATTGGCGGCAAAACCGTTTGCCGCTGTTGCTGCAACTACTATCTCATAACATCCCGCTGGGTAATTGGCATGGCTTAATAGAGCTGGAGAGCCTGACAGTAAAGGTATTGCGCTTGCAACTGCCCCCGCCTCTCTAACATCATATAAAGCTGATGCTCCATCACCACCGCTGCCGCTTGTATCGTTAGCCGCAAACCAAAAATAAACACTGTCCTCTAAGGTCGCTGTCTGATGCCCGCTCATTGTATAGTCCCGTTAAATAGATCTGCACCTAAGTTACTTGTTTGGATTTGATTCATTATAGAGGCCTCACCACCTGCGGGCGCTGGATTAGATTCGTATATCTTGCCATTGATAATGAATTTCTTGCCCTCTTCATCATCTTCAAAGATTTTACCATTAATAATGTATTTTTTATTAGCCATTATGGAGCAACCGCATCAATCGTTGTGTCAATATAAACCACTGCACTTGCTACTGCGATAAATACTCTAACTAGAGCAATCTGATCCGCTGCAACATCGTCAGCCGTTGTTATGTCCATCTGATATTGGGTTTCGCCGGATGTATTATTCCATATGCTTGTTACGTCAGTGGTAATAGCGGTTCCTGCTGAGATTATAATGTCTGCATTCCGATTGCTAAATGTGTTTGTTACCCAAATATTAGTT
>Ga0255047_10001805_pt1 | contig 14840 bp, 22 predicted proteins | sample JV7_2_1_MG_FD_183640 | JGI IMG/M metagenome (GOLD analysis project Ga0255047, IMG submission 183640) | Seawater microbial communities from Jervis Inlet, British Columbia, Canada - JV7_2_1 | ecosystem: Environmental > Aquatic > Marine > Inlet | place: Canada: British Columbia | collected 2016-10-06
CCCGGGAAAGGTCAGACGATTAACCGAATTGTATCTGGAAACCCGAAGTGATATTCTTGTGGCATCAGGCAGTAAAGTATCAAAGCAGATTATTGATGAAATCATAAGCGGGAAATATACCAAGGCAGAACAGATCGACAGAATCAAAAACCTGATAGATGGCAAGATAAATAATGCACAGACTATTGCGACCACGGAGACTACGGTTGCTTATAACTCCGGGCGTATGGATTCAATCAGGGCAAGCGATTTTCCCTATAAACAATGGTTTCATGCCGGGGGTGGAAAGGTTGACCGTGACCATCATATAATGGATCAAATAGTAGGGAAGGAAGAAAATTTCACTTTGCTGAATGGAGTTGAAATGTTTGCACCCGGTATCGGACCAGCAGAGGAAGTTTATAATTGCAATTGTATAGTTGAGCCGAGAGCAACGGCAGAAGGATAAGGAGTAGAAAATGAAAACGATATCGATAAAAACAAAAGACGGTTTCCAAATGCAATCATTCAGTAATACAGAATATGTGAAATACTTCAAAGACCGGATAAATGCAAAGGGGGAATTGCCCGATGAAGTGGTATTATTTAAGGATATGGAATTACAGGTTAAAGAAGATAAGATCGAGTTTATGCTTTCCGATATGGGTCTTGATAGAGATAATGAAAGGATTGATCCGAAGGGTTGGGATCTGGAAAACTTCAAAGGCAATCCTATTATCTTGTGGAGCCATGATAAGTTCTCACCCGCAATTGGTATCATGGAAAATGTCAGAGTTGAGAAGGGCGCACTTGTCGGCGAAGCTAAATTTGTCGGCAAAGAGATTGATGAGTTTGGCTGGAGTATCGGTGAAAGGGTCAGACAGGGATTCCTCAAAAAAGGTTCAGTAGGATTTATACCGAAGCTGATGGAAATAAGCAATGACGAACAGGACGAAGATTTTGGGGTGCTGATTCACAAGGAACAGGAATTGCTTGAATACTCAATTGTCAATGTCCCTGCGCTGCCGACCTCCGGGGTAAAACAAGACCCGATGGAAAGATTTTATCAGGAGACCGGGGTGGCAATGATGGATCACATTGACAGTGAACTTATGGCGGTAGACCTTGACGAAATCCCGAAAGAGGAATATAATGTCAATAATTTAGATTCGTTGTTTAGTACAACGAAATCAGAATATGTGGATATGCTATTTAAAGAAACCGACAATACCAGCGGTGATGAAAACTTTGGAGAGCTATTCAACAAGAATAAGGAGAAAAAATAATGCCAGTAAATATTAAAGACAATAAGGAACTGAATGCATACCTTGATGAAACCGAAAGGAAAATCGGGGAAATTGCATTACACGCAGTTAAGGTTGATGACATCGACCTGATAAAAAAAGAACACGAAGATTTAAAAGTGATAGCCGAAGGGCTTGTCAAACGGTTTGACGAAATAAAAGAGGTGCAGAAAATACAGTACCTTGTCAAATCAGAAGATGAACGCAAACACGAATTCGGTCGCTTCCTTTTTGCAATGCAGAACAACGACATGAAAACCATTTATGAAATGGGCGGTCGGTTGAACATGAATTCCAAAACCGATGAATGGAAACCAAAAAAGGAATGGAACGTCGGTGAGAAAGCTGCGACCAACCTTGGAACGCCTTTACGTGGTGATGCTGTGACCGGGTCGATTCTGATACCGGAAACCTTCACCAGCGAAGTATTGAGAATTCCTGAAGATGGTAGCGGTATGATGGGGAAGGTGCGGTCTATACCGATGAACACCAGAATAATCCATTTACCGAAAACCCTTGCCGGGGTTGCTTTCACTTGGGTAACCAATGAAGTAACTGCCAAGACAGAAGATAACCCTACCTTCAGCGAAGTTGACCTGGAATGCGAAACTGCTGCTGCATGGGTAGCCTTGACCGAAGAGTTTATGGAAGATTCCCTTGTCGATATGGGAGCATACCTGTCAGAGCTATTCCGAGAAGCATGGCAGAAAGAATTTGATACCCAGGTGCTTGTTGCTAATACTGCACCCTTTATCGGGATGACCAGAGCAACCACAGTTAATATCGTAAACATGGCAGCCGGGAAAACTTCATTTAGTGATGCAACCGCAGATGATATTCTTGATCTTATTCAGGCACTTGATACACAGACCAAAAGAGCAGGGGCGTCATTCATAATGCATACTACTGTACTGGATGATTTCAAACGGCTGAAAGATGACAACGGCAATTACCTTTATGCCAATCCGGGCGGGGTACAGCCACAGACCTTTTGGGGATACCCGATTATATTTTCCGATGCAATGCCCGATTCCGCTTCAGATGCAATCAGCACCGGGTTTGTAGCTTTCGGGAATCCGAAACAATGGCTGCATGGAAACCGTGTAGGCTTGGAATTCAGAATGTTTAGCGAAACCTCTGATGCCCTTGTTTATGACAGGAACTTTTTCAGAGTTAGATTACGCCAGGGCTTTATTGCAGGGAATCCGGAGGGAATCTCCGTACTGAAAACTCCCGCAGCGTAGGTTGTCACCCTTGAAAGAGGGGTAAACGTAATATGGATATGCCGGGGGACATTATTCCCCCAAATATAAAACCAGACCTGAAATACTGGTCAGACCTGAAATACTGGTCGGGAGAATATTATGGGAATAGATGCTTACGTAAGCGGATATACATTTGTTGATTATCACACAGAAGCTGCGAACACAGTTATTGACGAAGCAATACAGGGAGTAGACGGAAAGAGACTTGTTGTAAATGCTTTCGAATATTTAGCTGCAGCGACAGCACACGACATTTCAATCATGCATCCAGGTTCAGCAGCCGGGAGCAGAACAACTGCATCGGCAGCCGCAGCCGCAGCACAGAAAGATTTGATCTGTACGACAGCACCGGTAGACCCGGCAGGGAACGCAGTAGCGAACCTTGATATACTGGCGTATAAGATTACAGGCGGGGCATGGGAGTTTAATATTGCTGCATCTTTGGCAGCCTCAACAATTACTATGACCACGAACATTGCTGTAATAGTTCCGATACTTGCACCTATCAGAATCTTTGGTGTAATTGCAGACGGAGCAGTACAGACAATCCATTGTTTAGCATCGGTGGTGACTTCAGGGGCAGACGGCATTTATGCAGCCAACCCCTACAAGGGTGACCCTTCTTATGTGTCGGTTGATAATGCTACCAATGCCGGATTCTTAAACCGGATGGTATTTGCACATATCAATAAATAAATAATGTGTGAGGCGGGTGGTAGGAGTAAAATTGTCTGCCCCCGCCAACCACTATTTTAAATGGGAGTGAGAATGACCCAACAAGAACAGATTACATTTTTAATTCAGTTGAGAAAGCGTTTTGGAAGTAAGCGGGGCAGCTATGAAAATAAAGCTGCTCTTGTAAAATATATGGCAGACTGTGACGAAGCACAAAAAGAAATAGTTGTCCGATATATGTCGGAATATTCTGATAAGATGTTTACCGGGGGAGCGTTAAAGTAATGGCGGACGCTAACGACTTAACGACATGGGCGAATGTCCAAGCGTACACAGGGGCAGATACCGAAGAATCAACTTTCTATGCATTTTTAATTACTGCTGCCTCCAAATGGGCGAACAGGTTTACCAGTAGATTATTGGCCTCCCGAAGCTATGCTACAGAAACAATCGATACTCTTTACGATGGAACAGGCGGGGGCAATTACTTAATGCTTCGACAATATCCTATTACCGCAATTGCTTCAGTTTATGAAGATAACGACAGGGCATTCGGTTCAGATACCTTGATTGCAGCAACGGAATATATATTCTACTCAACCACCGGACAGTTGTTATTTCCTGATGACATTTTAAATCCAGGGTTTCAGAATTACAGGGTTTATTATACTGCGGGTTATGTATTGGCAACCGTACCGGAAGATTTAGAAAATGCAATAGTACAGCTTATTGACTTTTGGCAGAAATCTTATGACACCCACCGATTCGGGGTAAGCTCTGTCGGAGTAGATGATAAACGAATAGTATATGAAAAGGGTGTTCCACAAATAATCGAAGAAGCCCTTTATCCATATAAGAAAGTGGTGATGGCATAATGGCGTTTCAAACAGTTGACCAATGGAAAAATAAGATTACACAATGGGGGAAGAAATACCCTGCTGCTGCATTCAGGGCATATCATAAAGCTGCCCCCGGATTACAACGGATGATTAGAAATGATTATTTATCCGGACAAGTTCTTGGAGTTGTAAGCGGAAGGCTGAAAGCATCAATACGCCCCGACATTACAAAGACCAGAAGGAAGGCATCATTTCAGATTGGCACAAATGTTACTTCTCCAAAGGGATTTCCTTATGGCACGTATTGGTTTAATAGAGGTCGAGACTTTTTAAGACCAGCCATCCGAAGAGACTTGCCGAGAATAGCGAAAATGGTATTAGATGAAGTAATGCAAGCATATCCAGGGGGTACGAAAACATAATGGCAGATAAAATCAAGATTTCGGAAATGACTCCTGCGACTTCAATAGTCGCAACCGATACAGTTGCCGGGGTTGTAAGTGGAGCATCTAAGTCGATAACCGCAGAGCAGTTTGTAATGGTGCAATCTTTGACCGATACACGGTGGGTCGATTTAAGGTTTCCGCTTGCAAGAGACAAACAGGGGGCAACACAGAAGCCGGATTACGATTATACAAATATGGGGCTTTTGTTTCCGAAGAATGACACAGCAGAAATTGCATACTTCATAGGGCAGATGCCTCATTATTGGAAAATCGGAACAGACCTTTACCCGCATGTTCACTTTACTCAATACGAAGATATTGCAAACGTTTATAAAATAGATTATCGGTGGTATGTTTTAGGTGGTGATCCTACAGGCGGGTTTACCACATTAGAATTAAGCTCATTTGTATATACATATACAAGCGGGTCAATATCACAGATAGCTTCTTCAGCGACAGCAATAGACGGCAGTGGAATTACCGGGGTTTCTTCGATAATCGAAGTGAAGTTATACCGGGATGATAATTTAGGTTCAGGGGATTTGCTTACAAAAGAATTTGATATTCATTATGAGATAGATTCACTTGGAAGTGACACGGAGTTTGTAAAGTAATGGCAAATATTTCTTCGGAAACCGATGTAAATATCACGACAGAAACCGGATTGATTTTAATAACTGAAATTGTTTCAATCCGGGGAAAGATATTACAGGAGTTTATCGACAGGCTGGAAACCATCAGTCAGGCGAATGGTTATAATACCGATGTGAATTATGTATCCTCGAATCTATCAATAAAGCACCCGGAAGAATTAGACGGCGACCAGTACCCGGCATGCTTTCCGATTGATGATACAGAGCAGAAAGAAGGATTTGCAATATTTAGTGACACCGGGGATAATCTGGACACGAAATCTATATTGACAGTATTTGTCACCACTATTATAAAGTCGAAAACCGGGGATACTTTTGATCAAAGACATTCTTTAATTCTGGATATCGAAAGGGCAATTGTTACCGATACTGTACTATTTGACAGAACCACAAGTACCGGGCTATTATTAGAACCAGCAATGCCCGCAAGCGTGGAAACTGATAAAGGATATTTCGATGGATTTTCAGTATTCGATCAAGCATTTTTGTGTGAGTATGCATATAACCATTCCACAGGGGGGAATTAAAAATGGCGATTAAAACGTTTAAGGTCGGTAAGCTACAGATTGATAGTTCAGATGCAGGGGAAGTAAACAACCTTTCACTGGCGATAACTATTGATGCAGGGGAAACCACAGAGGTCGGGGATTCTTGGAAAACGAATCTCGGGCTTGGTAAATCTTGGACATTATCAGGTTCGTTATATTACGATCCGGACGATACCGTCCAAGCTGCATTACGGACAGAGTTTATAAGTGGTGACGGACAATTGGCGGATGTCCGGATGTACGAAGATGCCACAAAGTATTTCAGCGGGGCTGGATTGATAACCAGTTATGCGGTGACCAAGGCCATCAACGCTACCGATACTCTGGCAATCACAATAGTTGGTGACGGGGCGCTCAGCTACACGTAAAAGGAGATTATCATGGCGATAACTACAGGCAAGGTCGGTTCATTACAAATTATTAATGTCTCTGCTGCTTTTACAACGGAAGCGACAACCGAGGTCGGGGGAACAGCAGTCTACACAATTGATGATTCTGGAAAGTTGCCTTGGGATCCGAACGAACCGATAACCGTAAGCACCGGGACACTTGACCGGACGTATATGGATGAAGGCGTTAACTGGTTTACCGGGCAGGTCGGAATGACAGCATCGGGGCTTGGGGCTTTAACGGTGACAGGTAAATTTGTCACGCTGCAAACGGTGGCAGAAATATCAGGGTGGTCATATGCAATGAATACCGATGCAGGGGAAACCACAGAGGTTGGACAGAGCTGGAAAACGAATCTTGCATTAGGGAATAGTGCGACTCTGACATTAAACAGATACCGCTTTGACACACTCTTTGACCATATTGCTGATGAAGATTGGATTTTGATAAAGTTGTATGAAGATGCAGACAGTGGATTTTGGGTAAAGTGCTTCAGGGGGAATATTGCATATACCAAAGCAATCAATGCGATAGATACTGACGCAATAACATTTGAGGTTAGCAGCCCGATTTCGTATTTTAGTTAGGAGATATAAATGGAAATCTTAATACAGCGGGAAGAAATATTTATCCCGAAGTGGAACGACAACAAAAAAGAAAAGACCCCGGTGGAAGTAATAATCAAACATTTAAACCCGGCAGAGTATACCAGTATATTGGTTTACACAAACGGAAAGGTCAGACAGGATAATACCATGATGGTGAAATTGGCAGTTAAAGACATTGCCAATTTATCAGTTAAAGATGATATGGGAGCAACCGTTGAAATAAAAACAGCAGAACTATTACTGGAAACACCAGGGCTAAACGATTTGTATTATGAAATCGCTGGACACATTAACGAAATGGTGGCGAGGGTAGACCCAAAAAATTAAGAATCGCTTTCCGGTGGGTGACGGAAGGCGATAGAATAAACTGTGCAGATTGTACAGAAACGGAGAAGGCTGCGAATGGTTGCAACGGTGAAGAACGGTGGCATATTGGCGGTCTTTTTTTGGATAAATGCCCGGAGAAAATGTTGATGGAAACAGGGTTAGAAAGTTTGGTGAATGCATACTGGATGTCAAAAAGATGGGGCTTGCCCTTCTCCCCTTTGGGATGGGCTGAACATCCAAAGTATATTGTAGATTCTTTTGCAATATGCGGTAATGAACACGAAGCAATGAGAAAGGATAAATAGATGGGGCGATACCGAACACGTAAAGAAATATTAATACAACAGGCAAGACAAAAAAGAGAGTGGGAAGTCTTGCAGCGAAGAAAAGGGTTGAAGATAGTAAAAGCCGGGGAGGTGTCCAGTGCCCGTTCGTGATAAAGTATTTATTGACATAGAAACTGCTGCACCGAAAGCAGCCGGGACATTTAAGAAGATTGCCAAGGGTGCTGCAATCGCCGCTGCTGCAATCGCTGTTCTTGTCAAAGTCGGCAAGGAAGTAATTGAGGCTTTCAAAGTACAGGAACAGGCAGAAGCGAAATTGAATGCTACCCTGAAAGCCACCGGATTCGCAGCAGGATTAACAGCAGATGAATTAACTAACATGGCAAGTGCTTTACAGAAGGCAACCACCTTTAGTGATGAAGCGATTATCGGTGGGCAGAATCTATTACTGACATTTAGGAATATTGGGGAAGATACTTTTCCAAGAGCAACCGAGGCCATGCTTGATATGTCGGCAGCTATGGGAACAGATTTAAAATCATCAGCGATTCAACTTGGCAAAGCATTAAACGACCCCACGATTGGAATGTCAGCATTACAGAGAGTTGGTATAACTTTCACAGAACAGCAGAAAGAAACGGTTGCCTCGATGTTAGAAATGAATGATATTGCGGGAGCGCAAAATGTAATATTAAGCGAACTTGAAAACCAATTCGGTGGGGTTGCGGTAGCTGTTGGGGAAACGGCAACCGGGGCATTTGAAAAGTTAAGCAATGCGATCGGTGATTATAAAGAAGTTTCTGGCGAGAAATTAGCGGGAGACATGCAGCCCTTTATTGAAAAAATAACCGAGGCTCTGGATATCGTAAATGACTATGAAGCGAAATTAAACGACCTGGATAAAGCACAACAAATAATTGCATCGGGGAAGTCAGCCGGGGATTTGACCAACGAATTAGAAACACAATTAGTAACCATTCAAATGATGGAAAAGAGCTTTGATGGTCGCTTGGGATTAAATAGAAAACTTGTTCAAACGGAAAAAGATTTCTTTGATATTCTTGTTACAGAACAGGCACAGTATTTGGCAAACATAGAAGCGACAAGGGCACAGGCCGAAGCGATAGAAGATGTTGCAAAAGGTTGGGACGAAATACTCGAATTGCAAATGGCAAGCCTTGAAGGTGTGCCAGAAAAAATGTTGATTGTCCTGAATCGGCGAAAAGAAGAAAAGGAATTATTAGAATCTCAAACAATAGAATACGTAAAAATTGGAGAGATGGCAGAGAAGTTATTGGAAACAGAAGAGAGCAGATTACAGGATCAAATTGATTTATTAAAATTATGGTCGGGTGATGGCGGATACCAAACGCAGATTGAAAAGGCTATCGAACTTTTAGAATTAAGAAAAGAAGCCCTGAACACCGAAGATGAAATTATCACAACCGTTGCCGAGGAAAGCGAAGCCTTTGATCGTCTGTATGGAAATATCAATGATCTGATATCGACATATAATAATGGCTTAGATGACACAAGTACCAAGTTGGAAGATATTGCAAATAAAACCGAAATCGTAAATGACAAAACTCTAACATGGGAGAGCTATTTACAAAATGTATTCGGAATAACCGGGAGTATTCAAAACCTTCAGCTTGCAATGGGTGCGATAGAAATGCAAATGCTTGAAGATGCAGGGCTTGGGGCTGAAGAACTGGCAGCAAAGAAATTAGAACTGGCAAAAGAACAGGCTATCCAAAACAAGGACTTTGCAGTTTTTGAGGCTTTGCTTGCTGTGCCTTTGGCGATTCTTGGCGGACTGAAAGCAGGTGGTCCAGGGGGTGGGTTACTTGCAGGGATAGCAGCGGGGATACAACTTGCAGCAGTTATCGCAACACCAATTCCGGCAGCAGCAGAAGGAGCAAACTTTGAAACAACCGGACCACAGTTAATGCTTGTGGGAGATAACCCCGGAGGCCGTGAACGTGTTAGTGTATCTCCAATCGGTTCACCGAATATAAATGGACCCGGAGGATCAACGATAAACGTAATTTTGGATAGCGAAATAATTTACTCTATGGTGACAGACGGTACCGAGAATGGAGATATCAGAATTGACAGAAGGAGTTTTGTAAACTAATGAGAATACTTTGGAACAATTTATTAGTGAGTACTCTGACATATACACCTTCAAGCGAGGATGCAAACTACCCGGTTGAAAATATTTTCGATGTTAGATTATCCAGGCAGTTTAGAACCACCGGGGATACTTCAGAGCAGATAGTGATTGATGCCGGGGTGGGGAATACCCTGGACATGGACAGCTTTTCTATTTCCGGTCACAACTTTACCTCTGCAGCTACCGTTAAAATCCAGGCAAATGCCACCGATGCATGGGGCGCACCGACCCTGGATGAAACAATGACTTATGGCCCTGAAACTATGGTTGCCTTTTTCACCGGAACAGATAAAAGGTTTTGGCGTTTGGATATAGCAGATGCAGCCAACCCGGATACTGTAATAAAGATCGGCAGATTGATGGGCACCGATTACTTGCAGATAACCAAGAGTACAAAGCGGGGGATGACTGAAAAGATTAACGATACAACACAGCCTTATATTTCAGGTGGCGGACAGTATTACGCAACCCAAGGTTATCGGTATCGCTCATATACCTTCCCTTTTCCCTACTGGACAAATACAATGAGGGAATCTATTAGAACAATGTTGACAGCAGTACAGAATACTTCCCCGGTAGTGTTGGTAATTGATGAAAACAATACGGACAAAATATATCCTATGTATTCAATAATCGGCGGGGATTTCTCTGTGACCGAATTGCAGAAGTCGGGATATAATTGGGCGGGTAATTTAGAATTTAGGCAGGTGTTTTAAATGGCATTATTACAAAAGAATACTTACGGAGTAGGGAATACAGATTTAACGAACCTTATGGCAGTTGTGGATATGCAGCGAAAGGGGCATATAAACATTGAAGTTGATACAAGCAATAAGCAAATCGAAGCCGGGTCTGTTATTGATATAAATGGTGGGTGGTTTTATACGGATAGTGATACCAATATATCAGACAACGGCACTGCTTGGGCTGCCCTTGCGACTTCATCAATTTTTTACGTTTATGCAGTCGGCGGGGGAACAGACGAATTCCAATACTCAACAACCGTCCCGGCATATTCGTCAGAACTTGGTGGGTGGTACAACGGAACAGATCGGGCAATTATAATAGCATTTAAAGACGGAAGTGACAACTTTGCAGATTACGGAATCTACGGAATAGACAACGACAGGGATGGAGTCTTTTTGCTCCGAAAAGAAGTTGACATCGGTGATTGGGATATGGATGCAAGCTCAGGGCCGAGCGTTGCTCACGGGCTTGGTGTCTTGTGGCTGAATACAAGAATGATAAGTGTAATAATCAGGGATGACGCCGACACAGAGCGAATCCCTGTCAGTCAGTTTTCAGAACCTACCGGATACGCTGCGGAAGTAAAGGTTATGACTTCCACAGTACTCGTTTTGACAAGGGAGGCAGGGGGATCATTTGATGGTGTCCTGTATAATGCGACATCATATAACAGGGGGTGGATTACAATATGGTACGAATTGTCATAGTAATAATGGTTTTGATTTTGTGGTGTACTTGTGACTTATCACCGCCACAGCCGAAAGATGAAAACCCGACAGAAAACGAAGAAGAAGAAAAGGAAATGGTGACAATCACCATAAAGTTGTAATGTCATTAGCAACGGAGCTATTAAAACCAGTTAGCGAAAAAACTTTTATATTAAATGTCGCATTGGATATTTCACATATCACCTGGATTAATTATGAACCGGGAATCTGGTATTATACTTTGAATCCGGAATCGCCGGTGATAGTTGATGCCGGCGGTGGGGATGATTGGACATATACAAATATGTCAAATGTCACAATCAATGTTAGTTCTGTAACGGTAGATTCAACAGCCTATACTTCCACTGCATCCTTAGCAGGGTTGAGATCACAGAACGAAGGTTTCATGTGGGATAATATCGGGGCGATAAATGGAACAGCACAGACCATTTATATGCACTTTGACAGCTTTTATCCGTATTATGTTTTTAGTAGCATAAGACTTGGTGCGGATGCGGGATATGCAAACAGAAGTTTTTACGATTCAAATGACACATATTATGAGGGGCTTGTTCAGTCTGTCCCGAATATCTCAATGAAAAAAGACCCGCTATTTTTTGGCATTGCATCTTACAATGGCGGTACTGTTGCAATGTCAAATGTTGAGGGAGACTTTGACAACTTTGATATATTTGGGAAAACGATTACTGGCAAGTTCGGATTCAGAGATTTAGCAATTGCGGATTGGTCAACAGTATTTGAAATGTACGCAGAGAAAGTCAGGTTCGATTATTTTAAATCTGGATTCAAATTGAAGGATAAAAGAAAATCATTGTCCCTTGAAATCTCTGATAATGTATTTGACGATACCACATACCCGGATATTTCAGATGACGATAAAAACAAACCGCTACCGTTGGCATGGGGAACAGTTAGAGATTGCCCGGTGGTAATATCAAACAGTCAGGAAGGTGGGGGCCCTGCATGGGTTGTTAAATTATGCGATACTTCAAAACACAATATCAAATCGGGGCAGACTCCGGTAGTCTATGTGGATGGAGTTTCGGAAACTATTTCTAATTTTATCAATACCGCAGGAACGTGTACAATTGCGAATGGCAGTTATGACCCTGCAGAAAGCCAAGAGGTGACTGCTGATTTTATCGGACAGGTAGATGGTTCGGATGACCCGATTGTAAATGGTCAGGAAGTTATAGAAGATATTTTAAATGAATATTTATCATTCGCTTTCACCGCTGCCAATTATAATCTCACAGAATGGAATGCAGAGAAGGCAACCAGCTATGATGTATCATTATTCTTAACTGACAAAATGAAAATCAGCGATATCATTGAACTGGTATCAATTTCTAATGCCGGAATATTTTTAATACAAAATGATGGGCTTTTCACTTTCAGAACCTATGATGAAAACAGGGAGATATCACAGACAATAGAATATGACGAATTGTTAGGTTCAGGACAGTACCCGGATTTGTCGGTTGAGTATCCGACAGACCAATATTTAACTGATGCAACAATAGGATATGACCGGGGGTGGAGTAGTGGAAGGTTTCGAACTGTAGTTAATGATACCTACCGGGCTGCGACATTCCTTGAAATAGGGGTGTATAATTCCAGGCGGTTTGATACCATTTTAATCAATGAGGCAGATGCGATTGAATTGGCAGAGACTATAATGTCCAGGGCGAAGGACGTTGACCCGACTATAACGGTAACGACACAGGCACAAAGTATGGAAATCGAAATAATGAAGTTTGTGGAATTGTCAACAACAGGAAATAGCAGAACACTCTTTGGCAAAATAGTTGCGGAAGTTGTCGGATTTAAAAAGAACATGCTAACCGGGACGGTAGACTTAGCTGTAAAATATGTGAAAGATGCATTGGGTACTGCTTCACGAATAATCCCCGCGGGAAATCGAAGAGTAACACCCGAAGGCTATAACCGGGTAGTAAAATTTTAGGAGAAGATTATGGCAGTAAATAAAGAAATAAATGAATTGGACGCAGCAGCAGCATTAACCGGGGCCGAACTAATAGAACTTGAACAGTCAAGCGGTGGGGTCAAGGCCGACATAGATGATGTAATAGAATACGGCAGAGAGAAATATTTACACGTTAGCGACCTGAAAGCTGATGGTGTGGTTGGCGGGGGATTTACAAAGGATGCATGGCAGACAAGGGTATTAAATACTGTCGGGACAAATGAAATCACTGGGGCAAGTCTTGCCACAAATCAAATAACTCTCCCTGCTGGAACTTACAGACTTGCTGCCTCTGCCCCGGCACAGGGGGTCGAATTCCATCAAGCGAGGATACAAGACACAACCGGGGCAGCGACACTGTTGCTTGGAAGTAGTAATTATACCTCGAATGCTGATGCAGTATTTAACCACTCTTTTATAACAGGACAATTTACCATAGGGGTTGAAAGCGATATAGAACTACAACATTATTGTTCACAAACGAATGGGGTAAACGGATTCGGTCAGGCGTGTAGTTTTGGGGTTGGAGAAGTTTATTCAGTTGTTGAGATATGGGAAATAATATAATAATGGATATAGACTTCAATGCCATATTAGAAATACTTCTCCCGGCAATAATCCGAATTGTTTTTATAATGCTTGCCACCCTTGGAGTAGTTTATATGGCAGGGCGGTTGTTGTTTCCTAAGATGAAACCAAAGGGTAAAAACATTGTTGCCTTTTTTGCTCTGATAATATTTTCGTATGCGATAACTTTGGTCGCAGATTACCCGGTAATAATATTACGTACAAATGTACTTCCCCTTTGGGAATATATAATTTATAGTTTTGTTTATGCTGCTATCGGAGCAGTACCATACATAATTTTCGGATGGCGTTTATATTCAAGAATGGACGATTGGCAAGACAGAAAACTTGGAAAAGATAACAGGAGAAAAAAGTGAGCGACCCGCAAGTAGAGCGAAGAAAGTTTATACCAAGCGTGCAGTACAATGCAGTATGCAAAGAGGAATTTAAGAAACTGAAAAAAGGACAAAAGAAACACGCTAAAGGAATCAAGGCATTAAAGGACATAGTTATGAACGGGCACACTACCTCTATAGACAAACTGCTTTCACAGAATAAATGGATAATGCGAATGCTTGTTAGCATGTTTTTTGTTCTGCTGGTAGGAATGCTGGGTGTGATATTAAGAATGGGGGTGACACCATGAATGTAGTTTTTAATCCAAATATAAACAGAATTACTTTATCGGATGATAATCACAATACTGAAGTGTATGCAGACAGCAATGTCCGTAATGAGCTGAACGGTGACAGGTCAAAGAAGAATCCACAGGATGTAATATATTCAATACCGATGAATGCATGGGAAAAAGGTGTTCCGTATATGCCCCGGCCTTTCCCGAAGGGTGATTTTTTAATTACTGGCATTGAAGAAACCGACCACCCATATTTGAAACCGTATTTCATCAGGACAAATGCACAGCCAATGGTTCAGGTGTGGACTTTAAAAGCAGACGGAACATACGGAGCCAAAACCGACAAGATGGTAATTGATACAGGGTACGGCATTCACTTTGGGCGTGGGATTTATACCATTGGATGCATCAGAATTTCTACCCTGGATGATATTGAAATAGTTGCAGAATTGGTGAAGCGGGATTTATATATTAACGGTACAATCCCCCTGAAGGTATTATGAAAATACGGCACAGAAAATTGATGGTATATATTTTACAGCATATTACTTTGACAATCTTTTATTTGCGAGAACAGGAAATCGAGGTCAGAATATTACTTGTAAAACTAATTGTTGCAATAGGTATAATATTTGTCGGGGGTGCCGTGGCAAACACCTTCATTAAGTCAAAACATTTTCAGC
>Ga0255047_10001806_pt1 | contig 14838 bp, 2 predicted proteins | sample JV7_2_1_MG_FD_183640 | JGI IMG/M metagenome (GOLD analysis project Ga0255047, IMG submission 183640) | Seawater microbial communities from Jervis Inlet, British Columbia, Canada - JV7_2_1 | ecosystem: Environmental > Aquatic > Marine > Inlet | place: Canada: British Columbia | collected 2016-10-06
TCTAATGCGTTAATTGACTTAGAAGTTGCTTTCACTTCCTCTTTCTGACGTTTAAGTAGTTGGTTATAATCACTTTCTAACTTATTTGCAGAAGGATTAATTATATTATTATAAGCTACATATCTTTCAAACATATCACTTGTGTCTCTTCCACCGCTTTCCCAAAATTTGACTTTTTGAGGGTTATCTTTTTTTATTTTTGTTAATTGCTTTTTAGCGTATCCGCGTAACTCATCAAGAGTATAATCAGCTTTTCTTTCAGATGGATACCCCATACCAAGAAGCTGTTCTTCAGTAGTATTTAATTTTTCAAACGCATTATATGTAGCATTCAAATCTCCCTGTACTTTTCCTTTTAATTTAAAAAAGCTATCTTGCTCTTGCTCAGCCTTATGTATTTCGCTTAGCACCGCTTGGAATAAGGAATTTATTGGAGGCATATGTATCTTTAATTCTAAAGCTTTATTAATCATAAAAGACATATGCTCAGGATGTAAAGTTTCCATAGAGCCATCTGTAGGATTACTGGTTGTGAAATGTAATAAAGTTTTCTCTATAGAATTTGTACTTTTTAACTTGTCTACTATATCCTTTTCTTTAAGTCCTGTGTTTATTTTAGTCACTGTATCTGCTTGTGCTAGACGCTGCTGTTCGTTTTGTTGCCCAAACATACTACGTAGTATAGGCATTTTTTTATACCCCTCTTCTTTTAATTTATCAAGCTCTTCGTCTGTTTTATTTGGTAAAGCCTCTGTACGTATTAAACCAAAAGCTGCTGCCAACCCTTCTTTTGGATTATCTGCAATAATAGAACCATCTGAAATAATATTACTATTGACTTCATTTTTTAACTCAGTATTAGGATTTACGTTTATCGCAGTTAAAGCTTCTTTTGTAGTAACGTCTACAGTACCTTTATTATTATCAACAACTGTTACCTCACTAGTTGGTTGTGTTGTTTCTAAAGAGGCTATATTATCCTTTAATCTAAAGTCTATTTTTTCACCTCCAACTACAACAGTAGCTGTTTTTAATCCATAAGAACTAGAAGATTTATCTGTACTTTCTCTAATCTCAGTAACTCTAGCAGGAATACTTTCTTTATCCGAAGCTTCTTTTAAAGTTTCTACTAATTCTAATGCAGTTTCATTTTCTTCAGAAGTTAAATCAATTCCAAGATTTTCTACTGCCTCTTCAAAAGTATTATACCCTTTATCATTTTGAGTTCTTGCCTCTCCTTTTTTATTGGCAGTTTCTGTTTTAAATTTAGTTTTTTTAACTCCATCTTTTTCAGTGGTTTCTGTTGTTACAGTAACCATTTTTCCAGAACCATCATTGAAAGTTTTGTAAGGTTTTTCTAACGCTTCTTTTCTTCTTTCTATATCAGCTTTTTTAGCCGCTACCTCACTAGTTGGTCGTGTTGGTTTAAGTACAGGTTTACTTTTATCAAAATTACTTATTGCAAATTTTGCTACTCTACCTGTTTCATTGCCTAGATTCTTCTGAGTAGCTACACTTTGAGTTAATAACGCTTGTGCTTTAGCTTCTAATATTTCTTTAAAATCTTCTAAAGTAGCACTAGAATTTTCAGGAACAGACACAGATACTGCTATAAAACCTGGTCTCATTGCAGCAGCATATTCTACTATATGTTTACCATTAGGCATCTTAGTAGCTATATATCCAAATATTTTTTTACCTTTTTTAGTATCAGTATGAAAAAAGTTTCTACCTCTATTTTTACTTGCAATACCTCTTATATCTCCAAAAGCATCAGATTTATTACCAACTAAGTGATTAAATCCATCTGTTATACCATTTACCGCAAATTCACTTACTTCTTCATTAATTTTAGCAATTCTTTTAGTCTCAACATCTTTAGTTTCATCGGCTTTCTTAGTATCAACCTCACTAGTTGGTTGTGATGATTGTTCTAAAGCAGCTTTTTTAGCTGCTTCAATTTGAGCATTTACTTTTTCAAGTTCAGCTTTTTTAACCTCAACCTCATTAGTTTGTTGTTTAGCAGGATCGTATTTGTCCACTAGTTCTTTGGCATCTTCTTTTGAAGCCATTCCTTTAGCAAGTTCGATGTCCTCGTCTGTCATCTCCTTAATCATCTCAGGAGTGAAGCCTAACTTATTAAGCTTAGCCTGAGCCTTTTCAGAAAAGGCAGAACCTACGTTCATCGTATTCTTTTTCTCGATTTCCTTATTCAGTTCCTCAAGTTCTTTACCAATCTCTTTGATACGTTCTGCTCGGGTCTTCACAGCAGGATCTACTTTTAGCTTATCTCTTCGAAGAACTTCTCTACGAAGGGCAAGTAATTGATTAGCAGATTCTCCTGGAATGAATGTAGGAAGTCTCGAGATGAAAGTCTCTTCCCCAGTCGACGGATCAACATAGATTACTTCTATTGGGAAGTTATTCTCATTAAGTTTGTCTTGATTCTCTTGAGCCCATTTGTTATTCTCGATAGATTGCACACGGAATTCGAACTCATGGGTAGCTTCGTCCAACATCTTGTTGTTCAAGAACTCAGGAGAGTTTACCTTATTAGGGTCCAATGGATAAGAAGGGTCAGCCATAGCAGGATGTGGCATAGCTTTACCAGTGTCCTCATCAATAACGACTTCATTTTTAGAAATCAGTTTATCATTAGTATTCACAATAGTGTGAGTACGGTTAGAACGATTGTTGAAAGAGAACATCCCTTCCAGAACCTGCCCCTTCACTTTTTCAAATGAAGGAGCTTCGGTTGGATCTGTGGGGGAGGCTTGATTCATGTCATCTGCAGAATCAAATTCCATAGTAGATGCATTGGCAGCAGCCATAGCATCAGCTTCTTTTTCAATCAAGGCAAGTTCTTGCCAAAGTCCTTTTAGTATGTCATTCTCTGGAGAAGAAAGCAGCTCAAATTCTTTGGCCACTTTAATTCCACGAACAGAGTATCCTTTCTCTTCGAGACGTTTTTTCACAAGAGCAAGGAGACCAGGGTTCTGGTCTAAAACTCTCAGTGTGTCTGCCTGAATCATTTCTCCAGGTTGATACTCTTTATCAATATTTTTGATTGCTTCCACTCCTTTCAGAACGTCAGCATTAATTCTTTCATCTACAACTGGAGATTCTCCTCCTTTCAATGAGCCTTCGTTACGAGCTTCATTCTCAATTGAAGCATTACGTACATTGTCAGCAGCAGCTTGAACAATCTCTTCTAACTTAGCAGCACGTTCAGCAGCAGAAGCTTTTTCAAGCTGCTCAGTAAATCGTACAAAGTTCTTAGCTCCTTTAGGAGTAAAAAGTCCTTGATACATTTTAGCTGCTTCTCCTCTACGAACCTTCAGCTTAAGAATGTCATCAAGCAAAGGCTCTACTTCTGCTACATTCAAATGGTATTCGTTAGGAGAATTCTCTTTCCAATCTTTCAAGATCTCAGCTTTTACCTCCTGAGCTTTATCGATAAACTCAGCTTTACCTGTAGAAGTATTTACTCCTACAATCTGAGCAACAATTTTATCCATAGAATTGTACGAGAATCCATGGGAAGTCTTTTCCTTGATTTGCTCAGCAAGCTGGGCCTCTCGAGTGATAGTATTGTTTACAGTAGCATGCAAGTAAGCCATCTGCTCTTTAAGAGCTTCAGTTACCAAGTGTGGATCCAATGCATTTCCTTGTGGATTCTTTCTAAGAGAATCACGGATAGCTCCAGAAACCTTTCCAAGAATATCTTGCTTTGGCTTGTTGGCCAATGTCTGTACAGCACGGATAGATTTCTGAGCATTCTCAACAGTCTTTCTTGCTTTGGCAATTGATTTAGCTTTCGAGTCAGCATCGTAAGCATCGATACCTTCAGTGGCATAAATTTCATTGAATTCATCTACTCCCATTTTTTCAAGAGCATCGAACTCTTGATTGAAAGCTCCTCCTAATCCTTCTGCTTCACGCTTGTGGATTAGAGAGAACAACTGGTCAAACTCCTTATTCTTGAAAGTATTTGTATCGTCTTCATTAGCTGCAGCGTCCATATCTCTTTGGACAGCCATGTGACGTACAGAGTTCATGAAGTTGTTTCGAAGCTGAGGACTCATGTTCCCTTGGTCATTCAACCATTCAGCTTTTTGCTGAGCTTCTTGGAATGTCTTCTTAGCCTCTTTGAATTCCTGTACAGAACCACCAAAGTTTTTAGTCTTCAGAGAGAAACCAAATCTGTTTTGTCTGTTCCTCATTACTACTGGAACACGTAGACCAAGAAGTCCCATAAGACCTCCTAACGTCACAGAGTCTCTACCTTCAACAGTGTTGAGAGAAGAGGCTCCTTGTCGTCTCATGGCTTCTAACATGTCCATGTAACTACGTGTATCAGGAGTATTATATGTAGCTGTGTAGTACTCAGCCAGACCTGCTTGCATTGCACCTTGAGCATACTCTTCCCAGGCTTCAGAAATAGGTCCTTTCAATAATGCTTTACCGTATCCAAAAGTTTTTAAGGCTTTATTAGTTTCGGCTGCAGCAACATATTTGCCTTGTGAGTAATTAATCTTTCCTAATCCACGAGCAGCACTTGCTGACTTGTGATTACGTAAAAACAAACGTGGGAATTGAATCATATTTGACATTCCAACCAACGGAACGTTCAATGAGAATGCCATGTTACCTGCATCTGATGCAGCCTGCTGAAATTCTGCTAGCTTCATATCACTAGGAGCTTGACCATGTTCGGCAGTATATTGATCAATAAGATTTTGCATTACAGCTTCTTCTGTATCATTAGCTATAATAGCTGATTCGTAAGCAGATGAACGATACATAGAGCTAATTTGGCCAATACCTTGACGGTATTTATTAGTCATGTTCTGAAGCTGAGCAGCTTTTGCAAGGTCATCCATGTTCTCTAAACCTCTAAGGTAGCGTAATGACTTACCAGACCTAGCCATACGATTAGCCCATCCTGCTCCTCTTTGAAGACCCTGAGTTCCTCTGGCTAGTCCTGCAGCCATTGTTCCAGCACCTAGTCCTCCTGTAGCTGCTGTGGCTATTCCTGCAATTACTTCTTGACCCACGATACCTGCTACGAATGACGCAGTAGGTATGATGTCAGCATTCAGAGACTTCATTGGGTCACTGATAAATCTTGCTAGGAAGTCCTTTTGATGGAAGTAATTTCCATCAGGGTCATTGGGTTTAAAGTTCCAGTAATCAGATCCACCGTAAACTACACGGCTTTTATCGACATCTTCTACCATTTGGTCGAGACCTTCCCACCAATCATTGTTCCAGAACTTTTCATAATCCCAATTAACAAGTGCAGAGAAAGCTCCGTAAATTGATCCTCCTAAACCACCAAAGACATTCAGGAAAGTTTCTCCCACAGCTTTACCAACTATGTTCCCAACTTCTGAATACCAGGCTTGGTTTTCGTCTAACTCATCAATGAATTTCTTTACAGCGTATGGATATTGTTTTTCTTTGAACTTGTAGACATCTTCGAGGTCACGTTCGAAACGTACTCCCACAGAATTCTCGTCAAAGAGTTCCACCATTTTCGTACCATTCTCAGATATAAACTTCTCACGTTCATAAGCATCAGGAATACCTTCTGCTAAATCTACTTTGGCATAAGCATCTTGTAAGGCTTTGGTATTGATTGAGCCTGTGAAACCCTTAATGTTGGAGCTCCCTCCTTCTGCAGCTCGTTCTGAAGCTGCCATATTAAAGGCATCCTGAGCAGATGTAGGATCTCTAAATTCTAAGGCAGGAGTAAATTTTCTATCTGAAGCACGGACAAAGGTGTCCTTCTTCTTTGGTGGGTCTGTGTCATTTCCTGTAACGGTATTGATACCTTTTGTCTCAATTGGTTTGTCGTCTTTCAAATCCTCTGCCATGGTGTAAAGATATTAAATTAGAATAACTTTCTCTGTGCAAATGTAGGATTGTATAATGCAGGGATGAAGGGAGTCTTAGTCATTTCTGACGAATCGTACACTACATCTCTCTCACTTCCTACTCCGTAGAAAATATCTATTCCACGAATTGCTTGAGGATTTATTGATCTCATAACTCTCGTCATTTCGTCTTGCTCTAAAGGCTGATCCTCTGGAATACCTCTACCACGGGTAATACGTTTGATGTCAGCAACAATAGCTCCTTCATCTTCATCGTAATGATAATTGATACTGAATCCAGTGTAACGGTCAGTAGCTGCATCATAAGTCCAAGATGCTGGTCCTTGATGGACAGGCATGTTAGAATTTCCTAACTCTAAGGCCCGTTTAAGAGTAGTACTCATCTCACCATAGTCAACGTGTCGAGCATTGTTTGACAATAAATCGATAGCAGCATAACCATCTAACATAGTAGAAAAGGCTTGTGGAGAAGAGACATCGTTAACTTGCATGATGTCTTTGGCTTTAGAGGTAAACGTTTGCTCAGCTCTTCCATGGATGTTGTAGCTTGTTCCTTCAGTAGCAAGGTAAAGTTCACGAGGATTGTCTTGGTTGAACTCTTTGATCATTGCGTTAGTAATCTCATCCTCTTTCGTAAGACCTTTATTTTTACGAATAAGAGCATTACGAGTAGCCTTTGGAATTTCAGCCATGTTGTATCTCATAATGATACGATCGTGTCCATCGATTTGTTGAGTACCAACGTAATCAGGAATACCGTAGTTATCGAGATTATAGTTTATGTATTTACCTGAAGCAGAGTTGATAATCTTCGAAGCTTCTCCAGTTCCTGGATCATACTTCACTGTAAGTGGGGCTCCTGAAGTACCAGGTTTCTGGTTCTCGTTGAAGTCGATCAAACGTTGGAATTCTCCTTGAGTATATTTATCAGCAGCTTTATCAACAGTTACTTCTACTGGAGTAGCACTGTTCTGAACTGTCATAGCTTTTTTCCATTCTTCCATAACTCCTGGCATAGGCATATCTAATTTAGCAATCTGTCTATCTCTCCAACGTTGGTCGTACGCCTCGTGACTGAAACTAAGTGTTCCAGAAATATTTTCTGAGTAATCAGCATAACCTGCAGCAGCTTTACCTTCTTCTCTTTTCTTGAAGTCTTTGAATTCAATGTTACCCATTAATTTTTCATGCTTCTCACCTGTTTTGTGATCAGTCCAAGTAACTAATGTAGAAGTAGAACCTGGAATACGGTTCTGCAAATCGAGAATGCTAGACTCTCCATTAGCTACTTGCTGCTCAATGTTTTGCATAGTAAGAAGGTTAAGGTTGTAAGCTGTTTCGTATACAGCAGCATAACGTTGTTTAGCAGGAATGTCAGAGTCATTCAATATCTCGTTAATCCATTCATTACCGTCTTTGGTAGCAGCTTTATCGATCATTGTATTAAATAGGAAGAATTCTCCTTCTCTAGCAATTCCGTTCTCGATAAGATCTCCTTTAAGACCGCTAATTTCACTTTGTAATTCTCTACGTTGTTCTGGAGAAAGTGTTGTGCTAAGCAATTTCTCTTCATCAGCAGCAATTGTTTTACGAATCTCTGCCTCTGCTCTATCATGCTTAGCAGATCTTTCCATCATAGAGTGAAAGTCTTGGGTAGTTTGGGTAAGACGATTGAACACTTCTACACCTTCCTTGTCAAGATTAGTTCTTCCTTTATTTTTTTTATGAGCAGTCTCCAAAATTGTTTTAGCGATAACATTTTCAGGAGCCATCACATCTGGAAGCTCTTTCTGCATATCTCTCCACAGCTCTTGTTGGTCACCCCAATGAGTTTGGCTAAAGTTCTTTCCTTGCTGAAGTTCACTAGCTGTAGAACCTCCTCCTGCAATCCATGGAGTAGTACTTCTTCGAGTGATCCCTGCATGAGTATTAATTTCATATTCAGGAATATCTTCAATGTTTTTCTTAGCATTTCCGTACGCAGAGTTCTCTCTAGTACTAGGAGTCATAGTAAGGTTGGTCACATCGTAAAGATCCGCAGCCTCGTAACCCATGTTAGAAAGTCTATTTGTTATAGCGTTTTCTTTATACACAGCTTTAGCAAAGTCTTCCAATGTTCCGTTAGCTTGAGCTCCTAGAAAGGCATTATTAAACTCTCCCATTTTAACGGCAAGTTCTGCAGACTTCTCAGCAGCAATTGCTTTATCTTCTGCACTGGCAGTAGGAGAATTAGCCACAATATCAAAGAATTGTTTTCCTTTGGCTAAATTATTTATTCCTTCTTTCATGGTTCTGTCAGCAAAGCCTTCTTCGTGACGAGATTTCCAGTAAAAATCATACTCAGATGTTTCGTCTACCCAATTTTGGTAACGATCAGACTGACGAAGTAAGTCAGCTACTTCCTTGGCAATACCTTGGTGTACCATGTTTCCGTTCTTATCTGTCTGAGGATCTAAGTAACGATTCTTAATCAAAGTCTGAACTCTTTCTTGAAGCCCTTCTTCTCCTTGAAGCCATCCTGACATATACTCTTTCACCTGCAAAGGAGTTCCTTGGGCAGCTTTCATAGCTAAATCTATAATTTCAGATTCAAGGTTGGCTCCACGCAATTCTGTGTTTACAGAATTATGTTGCCCAGTCTCACGGTTATACCCTAAACCGCCGTTATCTCTGTATTCTCCAAGAGTCTTGAACTTCCAACGTTCATAATCTTCTTGAGTATATTTGTCTCCGTCAATACGCTTTCTCATCTCCTCATCTGCAGCAGCAAAATTTGCTCGTTGAGTTCTGATAGCTGTAATTTCTCCATCCTTGTTATAGATGTCATTCAATTTTTTCAATCTACGAGTAGCATCACGGTAATTAGAAGTCTTATCTAAATCTGCTAATAAAGCAGCTTTGTGTTCTTCCAATTCTTCCATAAGCTTCTTCGAACTTTCATCATCAGGAGACAATCCTTTGATGTCAAACTGAGCCTGATCTACAGCATCAAACACTTGGTCAAAGCGTTGCTGCTTCTGAGCAAGAGGTTGTGCAAATGCCTCTAGTCCTAAAGGTTTGTATTGAAAAGGAACTGCTTGAGTTCCTGGCATCACTGTGCCTAATTGAAATTTATTGCTCATCTCTTAATTATTTAGTAGTCTTCTTTTCCCAAGGACGAAGATAACTATAAGAATATCTATCTGAAAACATTGAATTATAATCTGCAGCTAAATCATTTGCTTGGTTGGCTTTAGCCATTTGTGCAAGTTGCCCAACTCCTGTAGAAACAAGAGCTTGCTTAGCAGCAGCAGCTTGCTTATCGTACATTTGCTCTTTCCCTTCTTGCCCAAGATTAATCTGTCCTACTTGCAAATTCATACCTGCTTCTTGATTACCAATTTGTGTATTGGCGCTATCAACATTAGCATGGATTCCTGCTCGAGCTTTTTGTGCAGCATTGAAGATTGATTGAGCATTAGCTCTGTAGCCACCTCCAGAAAGTCCTTTGTTTCGTTTCTGTGCCTGAGCAGCATCGTATCCTAACTCGCGTAACTGTTGGTCAGCATTGATTCTTCCAAGCTTCACCTCATCCATTCTGCTGAGGTTTAAAGAGTCTTTCTTACCGAACAATCCTTGACCAATATTCATTAAGGCAGGAGCCATCTGCATAGCGTAGTTACCCCATCCTTGTTGTCCTTGAACATTCCCAACATCTTGCATAGGATTATATTTTTCAAGCTCTCCAGTATTACCTTCACCAGTATTACCTTCACCAGTATTGGATGTTGTGCCTTGTGTGTTAGGCAAAGTTAAAGACTGTCGCATATAGTCCATAAAAGCAGGATTGTCCACATACATATTAGGATTGTATTGATGGATGTTTCCACCAAATGCTCTCTGCATTTCCGAAGGATACTCCTGGGCTAGGGCTCCCATTTGATCTTGGAAAGCAGACATTTTCTCTGCCTCTTTTGCTTGAGTGAGAGCTTCGTGAGCATTGATGAATCCTATTAAATCTTGTTGCTTAGAATTCTCTTCGATAGAATCTCCATCTCTTCGAGAACCTTTACGTAACAATAAGTCAGCAGCTTTACGTACAGATTTACCCACAAACTTCTTAGGAAGATCGTGTTCTGTAGCAAGCTCTTTAGTAATTTTCATATCATCTTGTGCAGATACAATGAACTTAGCTTTACCAGACGGATCACGAGGATCGTCAATTTTAAGCTCACCTTCTTCTACAAGGTTGGGTTGTCCATTAGGACCAGTCCCTTGAGGGATTCCTCCTAGTGGATTCTCAGCATGTGTTCCTCCTGCATTGAATTCCGTCACTGGAATCTCATTCATGGAATTCATTCCGAAGCCTCCGTTCTGGAACATGTTTCCTCCACCTGCAAATGCGTTCATAAATCCACCACCATAAGTCATGGCATTAGCATTCATGTATTGCGTAGGAGTTTGTCCTGAAGCTTTGACTCTTGCAATTTGTTCAGGAGTCATAGTTTTTAGCAATTCTATGTTAGCTTGTTTCTCATTTTCTGTAGCTTGTCTAGCATTGATGTTCTCTAACTTACGAGAGGATAATTCCAATCCTTGAGAGAATTGTACATCTTGAGAACCGTCTTCTGGTCTACCGTAAATGGCAGGATCCAAAGGCTGTCCTGTATGAGGATGTAAGTACGAAGCCTGACGAGGAGCTGCTGGTGTAGCAGGCGTAGGGGCTTGAACCTGTTTAGCAGGAGCATCAAAGTATTCTAAGAACTGTTGAGGTAATCCTGTGTTAGGATCTACCATTGTTGGATCGTACACTAATTTGTTGATATTCAGTCCTGCTTGTTTAGGGAACATTTTATCTCTATTGGCAGTGAAGTTGTCAAGTAAAGCTTGGTCTGCAGTAGCAGATAAACTAGCTAGTGGAGCGTTACTTAAAGATTGTTGATACAATTTATTTTGCTCTGCGTAATTAGGATTATTGATCATTGCAGGGGTAGCCTGAGCAGTTCCTGAAGGATTTACCGATGATTTAGTTCCTGTGACCGTTACTCCAGGTAAAGTAGTTCCTCCATTTTGCAAAATGTTTCCTCCGTATTCAGCAAAGTACCCTAATTGAGCAGAAGGTTGTTGTGGAATCATTTCGTCCATCATTCCCATTCCTTGTTGAGCAAGAGGGTTTTGACTAAATTGTTGTAAGGTAGAAGCTACCTTTCCAGTAGCTGCTTCACCAGGATTTATAAACATTCCTGCTATGTTTCCTGCTTGTCCTATCATATTTCCAATACCAGAAACAGTCTCGTTGCCTGTTTTACCCATGGCTCCTTGCACACCTTCTGCCCCTTCACCGATAGCACTTCCTATTGCTGCTGGATTAATTATTGCTCCTGCAACAGCTCCTCCAATATTGGCTACATCACGAATTCCTTGAACTCCCTTATCCGCATTTTGAAACATAGCTTCGTATCCTTTATCTGTAAGGCCATCTGTAAGGCCAAACGTTAAAGTATCAAGAGTACCTTCCGCTAGTCCGTATGCTCCTGAAGCAATACCTGCTCCAATATTACCTCCATTTTGATAGGGGTTTCCGAGAGGACCTCCGTAAGCATGGAATAATTGTCCTTGACCAAATTGAGGAGTTTTCTGAGGAGTAATATTATCCACAGGTAATTTATCTATGTAAGCATTTTTCTTTTTGGTAGCCATATCAATTTCGTATTGTACTTCGTTAGCATCAGTGGTTTCTTTTTTGTAAAGAGAATCCAGGACATCAAACTGCATTTCTCGAGGCATGCGTGTCACTAAACTTTTCTGCTCCTTCGGTATTGTTTGTAGGGTATTCAAATGCCCTGAATGTAATTCCTTCTTATTGAATTTCTTAAATTCTTCCTCATCTATTAGAGGCTTAATCGTGTTTCCGATACTTTGTATGTATTCAGAGCTAGTAGCGTATCCTGCTTCTTTTATTTTTGCTGCAAAATCATACGCTGTCTCTGTTTTCAAAGCGTCTGCGTATCGTTTATTCGTTTCTAAAAAAGCTTTGTGTCCTAAGAAAGCTCCAACAGGATCTTCGAAGTTCAAGAAGCTGCTTTGAATTTTACTACTTTTTCCAGACTTATCTTCTTCTCTGGTACTCACAGGATCATTGGCAGAAACTGTTAGACCGTATTTCTCAGACAATCTTTTTCTTGTTGCAGCACTATGAGATTTAATTCCAAAATAATTATAATTTCCTCCAACACTTTTTCCTTTGGCAGATTCTAGTGCCCATTGTCCTGCTACTACTTTGGCATGGTTGGGAGAATATCCTACAGCCTCTGCAAGTAATTGAGCATCCTCTATAGAAGTAGGAGCTTCTTTTCCACTGGCGAACCATTGTTGAAGCTTTTCTTTATTGACTCCCGAAGTGTTCAAATATTTTTGCTGCTTTTTTTCATCAATAGGCACTACTGGAGGTTCTGGTTCGATCGTAGGTTGTACTTGTGCTGAAGCATTCATACCCCCTCCATTCTGAAGCACTGCTGGAGTCTCAGTAACAATGCCATTGTTAGTAGGGACTTGGTGCATTCCCGAATAAGGCTGTAAAAACACTCCGTTTGCCATAAGAGGCATTCCTGTTTGGGACATATCTATAAGTCCTTCAGGAGAATGAATATCAAGACTTTTAGCGTTGCGAAAAGGAGAGTCGTCTCTATAGCCCATCTCTGAAACATTTCCTCCAAATTTTTTCACATTGTTATTTATCACTGTGTTTTGATATTCAGGAAATGCAGGAGAAACTTTTTTATAATTTTCTGCAGCAAAGTAATCAGCGTCTGAATTTCTATCGAATCTTATAGCCTCATTAGAGTTAGAACCGTAATCACCTAATTGTAATTGGCCATTTTCATTTTGAATTTGAGGTACAGCAAAGTTATCCATACTGCTCATAAAATGCGTTCCTGTTTCACCGTTACCAAAATCGTATGATTGATCGGTAGGAGCTACCATACGTTGTGCAGCAGGATTGTTGAATTCATTAGCATACGCTAATTTAGATTTCATCATTGCGTTCATAGCGTCTGTATTCACAAATTCTATTGCTCGAGGGCCTGTTTCAGGTAGGTAAAAATTCGAAGGATCAACAGGAGGACGTTCTATTGGAACAGGAACGTTTTCTATTTTTGGCAATGTAGGAGTAGGGTTAAGTTTTTCAGCTAATTTTTCGCTTTTCAGTTCTCCCCAATATTTAGAACGTTCTTTACCATAGTTCTCATTTCTTTGCATAGGGCGGTAAAAGTCTGCTAATTTACTGGCGTAAATAGGCTTTCCTTCACTGTTTTTAACTGTGGCATACCCAGCATTTTGTAATTCTTGTGCAAACTGTTTGGCAGTTGTGGCCTTAAGTGCTTTTGAGTATATATCATTGGTTTCTAAAAATGCTTTATGTCCTAAAAAAGATTCTATAGCATTATTAAAAGTCATAAAACTATCGTCTATTACTTTTCTTCCATTACCTAAAAATTCTGCCGTTTTTGTTTGGGGTCCTTCTCCTACTTCTATTCCGTATTTATCTTTAATACGTTCTTGTACGCTTTTATTGTGGGATTTAATTCCAAAGTAATTATATGGAGAAGATAGTTTTGCCCCTCCTCCAGACTCGAAAGCCCATTGAGAAGCTACTACCAAAGCTTGTTCTGGAGAATACCCCACGGCTTCTGCAAGTAACTGAGCATCTCTTAGAGACTCAGGCTCAGATTTGCCCATTGATAACCATGTTGCCATTTTTTCCTTATTAGCACCTGGAATATTTAGATACTTATTGTTTGTGGGATCTGGTTTCACAATAGGGTCTTCTCCTATATTTTTACTAAGTTTTGCCATTAGAATACTTGAATATCATAATAATACAAAATTCTATTGAGAATCAACTCACGATTCGATGTATTATCGAAGTATAAAGTTAACACAAAATGAGTACTTCTCAAACGATCTTTCCCAGGATTGTTTATATCTCTAGGTAAACGTACTCTCCATTTGTCGAATCTACGCTTAATTCTTCCTGAAGAAAAAGCAATCTTTCCTGTATCTTGGAACTCATTCTCTACTCGGAAACCAGTGATAGTCTGAGTTCGGTCTACATTCTTATTGTTGTCACGTACCACAGAATTAAATTCTAATGTACGAAGGATCTTATTGATGTCAGCATTCTCATTAAGAACTAGCTTAATGTAACACTCTGTCTGCTCTCCATAAAATTCTCCCCAATTTCCTTTGTTGTGTTGGAAGATGTGATCTTTATCATCAGGAGCTGGAGAAAGTAAAAGATCTCCGTTCTCTATCCAAATAGGAGGAGTAGCAGAATACATTGAAGAAAAATTGTTAGCTACCTCATCAAATACCAAAGTTTGATTACTTTCTAAAAAGTCTTTTGTAGGAACAGCATTAGCAAAAAGCTCATCTTGCATTTCTTCTTCTGTAGTAGAAGTAAACGTAGTAGTCACTTCGTAATACGTTTTTCTTACTAAAACTATCTGTCCTACAGAGTATAAAGTACTTGGCTCTAATGATAAGGCTCTCCACGTTCCTAAGAATGTAAACAATACTTCATTATTGATTCTATCTCTGGTGATATGTACTCCTTTTCCAATGATAGGATTGTCTCCACCATTTTCCTTACGTAGAGAAATATCTCCTTCGAAACCTTTCAAAAGTCCGTGCATAGCTTTCATTTCTGAAATAGGTTGATTGCCTTGGCCAATTTTGAAAATCTTTTTGTGGATTCCGTCAAAGTAGTAAATCCCTGCATCCGTTTCTTTTACTCCCCACTGGTGAATTGCACCGTGAGTGGTAGAAAGATATTGATGATCTTGAAATCCTTTAGCAGAACCAAGCTCTGTAGGAATACCGTCATCTGTAGAAGTCACAGCACGAGGGTTGATAGAATATTTTCCTGAAGCAGTGTCCTGGAAATAATAAACATCAT
>Ga0255047_10001807_pt1 | contig 14838 bp, 17 predicted proteins | sample JV7_2_1_MG_FD_183640 | JGI IMG/M metagenome (GOLD analysis project Ga0255047, IMG submission 183640) | Seawater microbial communities from Jervis Inlet, British Columbia, Canada - JV7_2_1 | ecosystem: Environmental > Aquatic > Marine > Inlet | place: Canada: British Columbia | collected 2016-10-06
AAATGACTACTGGCACTTCGTCCTAACGCCGAACAATGGCACGTACGCGTTTGTATCGATCACGTTGGATCTCAACAGTGCGAGTACGACGTTCAGCGGCGCCGGCATCATTCCTAACGGATCACAATCCGACAACGTCTTTGTTCGTGTTCCGGATGGATACACCCACGCGTCGATCGTGAAGATCGGGTCGTCGGCTGAGGTCACGCCGGCAGTTTCCGGCGGGTCCCCGAAATTCGTTTTGTCCCATCTCTGCGACGGCACGACGACCACTACGACGACGGTTCCGACGACCACTACGACGACGGTTCCGGTGACTACGACGACGGTTCCGGTGACCACGACGACGGTTCCGGTGACTACGACGACGGTTCCGGTGACTACGACGACGGTTCCGGTGACTACGACGACGGTTCCGGTGACCACGACCACGGTTCCGGTGACCACGACCACGGTTCCTGACCCCACGACCACGGTTCCTGACCCCACAACCAGCACCGTCGTTTCTCGTGGGCCCACGACCACGGTTCCGGTGACCACGACCACGGTCTCCGTCGCTTCCCGTGGGCCTTCGACGAGTGTTGCATTGGAACTGCCGAAGACGGGTTCGAATCTGCCCGGTGGCCTCGTGCCGGCCGGCGTGGCGATGCTCGTGTTGGGTGGTCTGCTCCTCGTGACGAGCCGCCGACAGAGATTCGTCGGCTGACTAGACGTTACGGTCGACCCGTCGTGCCAAGTCGTAGCTGCTGTACTTGGTCGACGTACACGCGGTTCTTCGGCGTGATTCGTCCGGACGGAGCGCCGCAGGTGCTTCTACGCACCTCGAGGCCTGCGAGATCAGGACAGGGCCAAACGTAAACGTGGTCGAACACCGGATTCACGTTGCCACACCCAAGAACGGGCGTTCCCGGTCGATCAGGCTGGATGTCCGCCCGACCCTCCCTGACAGCGACCGGTCGATCAGGCCGTCGATGCGTTCTTCAGCGCCTCTACACGCTCCCCGAGAGCGGTGATTTCGTCCGATGTCAACTCTGCTCGCAACCTTGCGAACACCGATTCCTCCTCGCAAGCGAAGTGGCCCTCAACTTCCTGCAGGAGTGCGCTAGCGCGCTTGACGAACGCGAACCCACAGGGATCGAGATCGCGCATCTCAGCGAGCAGTTCGTTGAGTTCTTCGTGCTCGCCGATCCGCCGGTCGAGCGTGTCGTCGCCCGCCTCGTCGAGCAGGGCGCGGAAAGCTGGGAACACCACCTGCTGCTCGACGCTTTCGTGGGCGAGCAACTCCTCGACGATCTGCACGTACAAACGGCGGATCTCCTCGGTGTCGGTGACCGAGTCCAACCTTTCGGCGAGATCGTCGATTCGTCGATGGTCGCTCTCGAGAATCTGGATGACGTCGACATCAGTGGTCATCGCCTTTTCCTCTCTATCTGTGGAGAAACCTCAATATCATCCTCACGCCTTCCGTCCCGGAGCGACAGTGCCGAAAGTCCATGCGCTCCGGATCACGCGCTCCAGGTCAAGGGCGCAGTATCCTAGTTATGGGTCCTAAGACCCGGTTCAGCGCCGGTCGAACACCCGTACCATAAAAGGGAAGCCCGAGACCGGAGCAATATCGATGAGCGAACAACTAACCACGCGTGTACCCGGCACTCCGGGGCACGAGGTGATCACCAACACGCAGCTGTCGCTCGACGTGCACAAGCTGGTCGTGCGGGCGCCGCTCGTCGCGGCGGGGCGGCAACCGGGACAGTTCGTGATCGTTCGGCTCGGAGACGGCGCCGAGCGGATTCCGCTCACGATTGCAGACAGCAACGCCGACGACGGTTCAATAGTGCTCGTGATCCAGGCCGTCGGCAAGAGTACGAACGACCTGGTCGCGCTCTCGCCCGGTGATCGCATCCACGACATCGCGGGCCCGCTCGGACGACCATCGGACCTCGTGGCCGAAGGCACGGTGGTGTGCGTCGCCGGCGGCGTTGGTGCCGCTGTCATGTTCCCGATCGCTCAGGGGCTGGCCGACCTCGGCGCCGACATCATCACTGTGCTCGGCGCACGTACCGCAGACAGCGTTGTGTACGCCGACGAGTTCACCGCTCTGGGCAAACTGATCGTGTGCACCGACGATGGCACCGCGGGGCGCAAGGGCTTCGTCACCGATGCACTCGCCGACGTCCTGGACGAACGATCCGCCAACGTGGTGTACGCCGCCGGGCCGGTGGCGATGATGAGTGCCGTGGCTGAGACGACCCAACCACACGATGTTCGCACGATCGTCTCGCTCAACCCGATCATGGTCGATGGCACCGGAATGTGTGGTGGTTGTCGAGTAACGGTCGACGGCAAGATGCGTTTCTCCTGCGTCGATGGCCCCGAGTTCGACGCCCACGGAGTCGACTTCGACGAGCTCGCCGACCGTCTCGGCACCTACCGTCATCTTGAGCGGCAAGCGACAACGCACACGTGTCGGAGCGCCGGATGACCGACCAACCGCTCTCAAAACGTGCGCGAATGAAAATTGCTCGACAGGAGATGCCGAGCAGCGACGTAAGAGTGCGCTTGGGATCGTTTGCCGAGGTCAACCTCGGCTTCACCGAGCAGATCGCCCTGCTCGAGGCGCAGCGGTGCCTGGATTGCAAACGTGCGACGTGTGTCGACGGATGCCCGGTCAGCGTCGACATCCCCGGTTTCGTGGTCGAGATCGAACGCGGCGACCTCGCCGCCGCAGCCCGAATCCTGTTTGCGGACAACGCCCTGCCCGCCGTGACGGGCCGTGTCTGCCCGCAGGAGACCCAGTGTGAGGCGGTCTGTGTTCTTGGGCGCAAGGGGGCGTCCGTGGCGATCGGCTACCTGGAGCGCTTCGTCGCCGACTGGGCCCGAGGCCAAGATCGTGACAGCGCCGTTGCCATGCAGCCCTCCGGGCGACGGGTGGCGGTGATCGGCGCAGGGCCAGGTGGGCTCACCGCCGCCGACGAGCTGACGCGCCGCGGCCACGCCGTGACCGTCTACGAGGCGCTCCACCTGCCAGGAGGGGTGCTCTCCTACGGGATCCCCGAGTTCCGGCTGCCGAACGAGATCGTTCAGGACGAGGTTCGCCGGTTGGAGGCACTCGGAGTGCAGATCGAATGCAACGTTGTGATCGGTCGCACCTACACGCTCGAACAGCTTCGAGCTGAGTTCGACGCCGTTTTCGTGTCGGTCGGCGCCGGTCTGCCAGTTTTCCTCGGCATCCCTGGCGAAGGCCTCAAAGGTGTGTACACGGCTAACGAGTATCTGACGCGCGTCAATCTGATGCGGTCGTATGCCTTCCCGGATGCGGACACACCGGTTCTGCACGGCGACCGCGTGGTCGTGATCGGTGGCGGCAATGTTGCCTTCGATGCGGTTCGCACGGCGCTCCGACTCGGCGCCCGCACGGCGACGATCGTCTATCGGCGCGGCCGCACCGAACTGCCGGCGAGAGTCGAGGAGATCGACCACGCCGAGGAGGAGGGGGTCTTGTTCCAACTTCAGGTCAGCCCGCTCGCGATCGAGGGCAACGAAGACCGCTGGGTCACGGGCGTGCGTTGCGTCGACACCGAGCTCGGCGAGCCCGACGAGTCTGGCCGACGCCGACCCGTGCCGATCGAGGGATCCGAAAGGGTGATCCCGTGTGACACGGTCGTCGTGGCCGTCGGCACACGCGCCAACCCTCTACTCACCTCGTCTGCGCCGAATCTCGAAATCACCGATCGCGGTTATCTGATTGCCGACGATCGGGGTATGACCAACATCCCCGGTGTATTCGCCGGAGGCGACATCGTGCGCGGTTCGGCGACCGTCATCTTGGCGATGGGCGACGGCAAGCGGATCGCCGGCATGATCGACGAGTATCTCTGTGCCACAGAGGTGACGGTCAACTCCAAACCGTCGGCGAGTACCGTCGCAACGGAATCCGAGTCCCAGCAGTCGCTCACAGACGCCGTTCCGTCTGTCGGCGCACAGCAATGATCTGATCTGCCCGCCTCGGCCTCGGCCTCGGCGATGACGAAACTCACCGGGCAGATACGAGCAGTTATTCTGGGCATGGTTTCGACTCGTTCGGGGTTACCCCGTCGAGTCGGCAAGAGAACCGGTACAGGAGGACCAGCCGTGACGACAGCGTTCGTGCTCTCCGGGGGAGCAAACCTTGGCGCCGTGCAGGTCGGGATGCTGCGGGCACTCGACGAGACCGGTGTTCGGCCTGATGTACTGGTCGGTTCGAGCGTCGGGGCGATCAACGCCGCGTGGTTGGCGGGCGCCGACCCTGCCGATGGAGTGGAGGGCCTGGCTGACGCTTGGCGGTCGATCCGCCGCAGCGATGTCTTTCCGTTCAGTCTGCGCACCGGATTGTCCGGATTCCTCGGGCACAGGGCCAGCCTGTTTGACATCGGGCGGCTCAAGAGGATCATTCGTCGCAACATCGCATTCGACCGACTCGAGGACGCACCGATTCCGCTGCATGTGGTGGTTTCTGATGTGATTCACGGCCGCGACGTCAGACTGGCGTCAGGGGACGCCGTCGAGGTGATCGCCGCCAGCTCTGCGATTCCCGGTGTCTACCGCCCAATCGAGATCGACGGCCGGCTGTACATGGACGGTGGCGTCATCAACAACACTCCGGTCTCACATGCCGTCGACCTCGGTGCCGACACGGTGTACGTCTTGCCGACCGGTTACGCCTGCTCGTTGCATGAGGCGCCCAAGTCCGCGCTCGGCATGACCCTGCACGCCGTGTCCCTGATGGTCAACCGGCGCCTGTCGTTGGAGATCGAGCACATCAGCGGGGCCGTCGACCTGCGGGTCATACCCACGCCGTGCCCTCTCGACATTGGGCCCACCGAGTTCGATCGCGCCGACGAACTGATGGACCGCGCCTACGAAACGGCCTCGATCTGGCTTAGATCGACGGGCACGAGGCCGATCAACACGATTCGGGCCCACGTCGACCGTCACTCCGCTGCACGCTGATCGATCGGTCGGCGTGTCGAGCGCGGCGTAGGAGCGGACTCAGCTTCCGCTCGACGCGTCGCTCAGTTACGACCGGTCCGGTGCCGCCAGGTTGCGCGCTCGTGTTTCATCGTGACCTGCGGCCGCGCTAACTTTCCATTCACCACCACTAGTCAAGGAGGCACCACATGGCCGGTAAGTTTGAGCTCTATCAGGACAAGAAGGGCCAGTACCGGTTTCGTTTGAAGGCCGGCAACGGTCAGACGATCGCCACCGGCGAGGGCTACACGACCAAGAAGGCGTGCTTGAACGGCATCGAGTCGATTCGCAAGAACGCACCTGAAGCCAAGCTCGACGACCAAACCGCCTGACTGGCGGGCGCGTTCGTGTGCGGCCGCTTCGTGTCGTCATCGACACCCGAACGAATCGCTGCGTACTTCGGCGCTGATATCGCCGTCGAAGCGCTCGGCGAGAACTTCAACGTCGCTCCAACCAACGACATCTATGGCGTCGTCTCCACCGGTGCCGACGCTCTGGAGGTGCAGGTCTTTCACTGGGGCCTGATCCCCGTATGGGCGAAGGAGCGCAAGATCGGCCAACGCATGATCAATGCGCGCTCGGAGACCCTCGCCGAGAAGGCCGCTTTCAAAGGAGTCTTCAGGAAGTATCGCTGCATAATCCCGATGGACGGATTCTATGAGTGGGCGGCCGGAGTCGAAGGCGGTCCGCTCACCAAGGCCGGCAAGCCTGTCAAGCGGCCACACTTTATTCATCGCGTCGACGGCGAACCGCTTGCCGTGGCCGGGTTGTGGTCGATGTGGAAAGACCGCACCGAAGGCTCCGACAGCGAGTGGCTGCACAGCGCAACCGTCGTCACCACCGGTGCCAACGACACCATGCAGGCGGTCCACAACCGCATGCCGGTGATCTTGCCGAAGGCGATGTGGAACATCTGGCTCGACCCGGCCAACCACAACATCGACATGTTGTCGAAGCTGCTGGTGCCGGCGCCCGATCACTTACTGACCATGCACGAGGTGTCGACCGACGTCAATAACGTCCGCAACAAGGGCCGCCAACTGATCGAACCGCACACATCTGAACGCCGGCAGAACCTGCTCGATTGATTCGGTAGGGAGCGGCCTGGTCGAACCCCAGTCGAACCTCAGTCGACGAGTGCCTGGTACACCAGCTGCTTGAGCTCCGATCGGAGAGGGTATGTACTCGACGGCAGCATCTGTGTCAGGAAGACCACTGCTATGTCCTCGACCGGATCGCAGAAGAAAGCCGTGCTTGCAGCCCCACCCCACGCATACTCGTGCGGCGAGCTGAGGATTCGGTAGGCGGCGGGATCGAGCAACACCGAGAAACCGAGCCCGAAGCCGACCCCGTCGAACGACGTTTCGGCGAACAGAGGTCGCCCGAACGCTTCGAGGTCCGCTCCACCGGGAAGGTGGTTGCGGGTCATGTAGTCGACCGTGCGTGAGCCGAGCAGCCGCACGCCGTCGAACTCGCCCCTACCCAGCATCAGGTGGCAGAACCGCATGTAGTCCTCGGCGGTGCCCCACAGTCCGCCACCACCAGAAAGCGTCGCTGGTGGGCTGGTGGCAACGTAGTCGAGCGGGCTGACGGCCGCCTCGCCGGTGGAAGGATTCGGGCCGTACAGGCGAGCGACACGATCAGTCTTCTCCGGTGGCACAAAGAAGCCCGTCTCGGTCATGCCGAGCGGACCGAAGATGCGGTTTTCGAAGAACTCGTCGAGCGACATACCCGAGACCAACTCGACCACCCGCCCCAACACGTCTGTCGAGACGCCATAGTTCCACTCGGTACCCGGTTGGAAGGCGAGTGGGAGTGCGGCCCATGCGTCACAGCACATCTCGAGGTCGAAACCCTCCGGCTGGCCCCATTCGAACCCCGCCGTTCGGTAGAACGCATCGGTGACGTGCTGATGATGGAAGCCGTAGGTCAAGCCGGCCGTATGGGTGAGCAAGTGCCAGATCCGAATCGGCTCGTTGAGCGGTTCGGTCAGGGGCCTGAAGGCGGGGCCACTGCGGTACACCTGCGAATCGGCAAACGAGGGAATGAACTTCGAAACGGGATCCTTGAGCTCGAACGCACCTTCCTCGTAGAGCATCATCGCCGCCACCGAGGTGATCGGCTTGGTCATCGAGAACATCCGAGCGATCGAGTCGCTGGTCCATTCGATCCCGGCCTCGAGATCGCGATGGCCGGCTGTGCTGTGATGCACGATCTGGCCGCCGCGGCTGACCGCGATCTGCCAGCCCGCCAGGCGACGGTCATCGATATAGCGCTGGAAGTGGGTGTCGATGCGTTCGAGCCGCTCGGGGTCGAAGCCGTGCTGTGCGGGGTCGAAGCCGTTCATCGCTCGACCACCTCCTGTTCGTGTCCGTTGGATCTGAGCGCTTGTCGGATCGCGGCAGCTGCGGCTTCGAGAGTCTCAACGTCAATCGAAGGTGCAGCATTGGTGAAGGAAAGCTCTCGCATCTCATTGGTGGGGATGACATGGATGTGAGCGTGTGGCACCTCGTAGCCGGCGATGATCACGCCGACCCGTTCCGGCGAAAATGCGTCACGCTGGGCCTGGGCAATATCGCGTGTGACTTCGAACAGGTGGTTCGCCAGTTCCGCCGGAGCCTCGAACCAGTGATCGATCTCCTCGATCGGCACGACGAGCGTGTGTCCGTATGCCATCGGGTTGATCGACATGAATGCCGCACATCGGTCATCACGCCATACGAAGGTGCCAGGGATCTCACCATTGATGATGCGCGTAAAGATGGTTGCCATGGGCGCAATCTAGTCACGCGTCAACCGCCTAGGCTCGCTGGGGTGACCGACCACGTCGACGCTCCCGAGAAGCCCGGAGAAGTCGACACGTTGTGGACAGTGCCGAACCTGGTCACGCTGATCCGGCTGCTGCTTCTGCCGGTGTTCGTCTGGGTTTTGTTCGGCGTTCCTTCGCGGCAAGCGGCCGCCTGGATGCTGGGCGGGCTCGGATTGACCGATTGGGTCGACGGCTATCTGGCCCGGCGGTTGGGCCAAACCAGCGAGTTCGGCAAGAAGTTCGATCCGACCGTCGACCGGCTGTGGTTCGTTGTCGGGGTCGTGGCAATCGTCATCAATGGCTCGATTCCGATCTGGATTGCTGTCGCCGTGCTGGCCAGGGAGGTGATAGTCGGGGTCGCCGTAACGGTTGCCACACTGGCGTTCGGCATGGAGCGCTTCGACGTGACCTGGTGGGGCAAGACGGCAACCTTCCTGCTGATGTTCGCAGTTCCTGGCTTCTTGATGGCCGAGAGCACCGTCATTGGCGCAGGCGGTTTCGAGGTCGCCGCATGGAGTTTCGCAATCCCAGGGCTGATCCTCAGCTACTACACCGGTGTTGCCTACATCCCCTCGATCCGCGAGGGCATCCGAGCGGGGCGCAACAGATGATTCACGCATGCTGGGGTGGCGTGTCAGAAGCGGTACGGTGGGACTCATGAACGTTCCCGAAGAGCTGCGCTATTCGGCGGAGCACGAGTGGACCAGGCGTCTCGACGACGGGTCGAGTGTTCGGATCGGCATCACCGACTACGCCCAGGACGCACTCGGCGACGTGGTCTACGTCGACTTGCCAGCGGTCGATACGCAGGTCACCGCTGCTGAGTCGATCGGCGAGTTGGAATCGACGAAGTCGGTGTCCGAGATGTACGCCCCGGTTTCCGGCACGGTGTTGGCGATCAACGAGGCACTCGTCGACAACCCGGCGCTGCTCAACGAAGACCCGTACGGCGACGGCTGGCTGTGCGAGATCGAAATGCCGGATGCAGCCGAACTCGATGCCATGATGGATGCAGTGGCATACCGGGCCCTCACCGAGGGTTGACACGAGCGGACGCGAGGAAACCATGGCGTATACATATTGCAACCAGTGCGGTCACCGGAATCCGCCCGAGAGCAGCTTCTGCTCGAGCTGTGGCTCGGCGCTCGACTTGCTCGACGACCGAACGATCACGCTGACTGCCATGGATCCGTTGCAGGATGCGCCCGGCTCCGACGATGACCTGGTGATCCCGATCGGCGAGCTGGCCAAGGGTGTCGGTGTGCTGATCGTGCGGGCCGGGTCACAGTCCGGTGCCCGGTTTACTCTCGACACTGAAATCACGCGTCTCGGTCGCCATCCCGGCGGCGAGATCTCGCTCGACGACATCACGGTTTCGCGGCGGCACGCCGAAGTACAGCGCACCGCTGAGGGATACGCGGTAGTCGATTCTGGATCGCTGAATGGGACCTACGTCAATCAGGAGAGGGTCGAGCGCACCATCCTCCGCCACGGCGACGAGGTCCAGATCGGCAAGTTCCGCCTGGTGTTCTTCGAGCGCTCCGATGGCTGACGTCCTAGACACGGGCTATCTGTCGATCGGCGAAGTGCTCGGCCTGTTGCTAGAGGAGTTCCCCGACATCACGATCTCGAAGATCCGGTTCCTCGAGAGCCAGGGCCTGATCTCGCCAGAACGAACCTCGTCGGGCTACCGCAAGTTCTACGAACCCGACGTCGACTTGTTGCGCGTGATCCTCACCGAGCAGCGCACGAACTACCTGCCATTGCGAGTGATCAAGAACCGACTCGCGTCTGGCGAGATCGATCGCACGGGTGAGCACCTTCGTCCCAACGGCGACCAGCCTCAAGACGACCAGGGTGCCGATGCCGAAGCGGAAACGGTTGCAACCCAGCACGACGCCACAACCGAGGTGCCGACCACCAGCATCAGGGCCCATCCGGCTGCTCGTCACCAACCCCCGACCGCTGATATGCACGAGTCCGACGTCGAATCGGTAGCGCCCGACGAGGCTGATGAGTCTGTCCAGGTTGAGCCGATCGCGTCGACTCAGCTATTGCCGAGTGTGTTGTTGGATCGCGGCGAGTTGTGTGGCATGACCGGGATGACCGACGCCGAGCTGACCGAACTCGAAGGATTCGGAATCCTCGCCGCCAACACGAGCAGCGGAACCCCGCTCTACGGAGGCGAAGCGGTCGAGATCGCCAAGACCGCCTCGGAGTTCCTACGGGTCGGTGTCGACGCCCGTCACCTACGCAACTGGCGAACCTCGGCAGAACGCGAAGCGTCGCTATACGAACAGCTCGTGACGCCCAAGTTCCGCCAGCGCAATCCGGAGGCGCGGGCGGCCGCCCTTAGCGAGCTCAAGCGCCTCGATCAACTCGGCGCCAAGCTCAGGGCGGCGATGACGCGGCAGGCGTTGCGGCACCACTTTGATTCGTGAACCGATCGCCGGCCCGCGATCGTGTGGTGACCGGTCGCGCGAGTTTGCCGAGGGGTAGGGTGACGTCGTGACACCGATGGAGCTAATTGGAGTGAGGGTCGAAATTCCGGCCAACACCCCCATGCTGCTGCTCCAGGAGCAGGACGGCGAGCAACGCCTGCTGCCGATCTATATCGGCAGTCCGGAAGCATCGGCGATTCACTACGCGCTCGAGGGCATCGAGCCGCCGCGCCCGCTCACCCATGATCTTTTCCTGTCGGTCGTCGGGCTGCTCGGCGCCTCGCTCGACAGCGTGGTGATCACCGAGGTTCGCGATCACACGTTCTACGCCGAGATGCATCTCGCCACAGCTTCGGGTGAGAAGGTGATGTCCAGTCGGCCATCCGATGCGATCGCGCTAGCGGTGCGTTGCGATGCGCCGATATTTGCTTCCGACGATCTGCTCGACGAGGTCGGCCAGATTCCTGAACCTCAACCAGAGGAACAGGCTGAGGAGATTATCGGCGAATTCAAGGACTTCATCGACAGCGTGAGTCCTGACGATTTCGCAAGCTGACCAGGGGTTTCTCAACTCCTCCAAGATCGAGCGTTGACGCCGCGCGCTCTCTCGCGTAGGCTCACAGGTCCGTAGTTACACCGGTGTACGAAGCACAACCGGCCGTCACTTCGAACTGGTTGGGCAGGCAACTACGCACCGGGCAAACCGGGCGCAGTACGACGAAAGCGGAGGGTAGAAATGAGTGACGGCTTCAGTGGAACACATGCGGCGAAAGTGGTCGGTATCACCTATCGCCAACTCGACTATTGGGCACGGACCGATCTGATTCGGCCCTCCGTCTCCGATGCCTCGGGCAGCGGCAGTCGACGGGTGTACAGCTACAAGGATCTGCTCGAACTGCGAGTGATCAAGACGCTGCTCGACGCCGGCATCAAGCTCGAGTCGGTGCGCGAGGTTTTCGAATATCTCCGCCGGCACGTCAGCACCGACATCTCTTCGGCGCATCTGGTGATCAACGGCAACTCCGTCGTGCTCGCCGAGGGTGAAGATCTGATCGACGTGCTCGCCAATGGTCAGGGCGTGTTGAACGTCCTGTCGCTTGCCGGCGTCAAGCTCGAGGTCGACGCCCAACTTGTCCCGCTCGGGTACGACGTACCGTCCGCTCTCGCTCTGTAACCGTGAACAACCGATCACCGCTCGACGCGATCCACCGCCGACTGGGGGCCAAGATGGTTCCGTTCGGCGGTTGGGAGATGCCACTCGAGTACAGCGGCACGATCGACGAGCATCTGGCCTGCCGCTCCGGCGCCGTGATGTTCGATGTCTCTCATCTGGGAACCGTGCGCCTGACAGGCCCGGATGCCTTCGATGTCCTTCAGTCAGCGCTGACGAACGACCTGAACAAGATCGGGCCGGGTCGGGCGCAATACACACACTTGCTCGACGACGCCGACGGCTCGGTGCTCGACGACATCATCGTGTGGTGGCATCCCGGTGATGATCACGTGTTCGACGTCATGCCGAACGCCTCCAACACGAGCCGCGTCACCGACGCCATAGGTGGCACCGACGTCACGGCCAGCCGCGCCGTGATCGCGGTCCAGGGGCCCGATGCTCGCCAACGCGTTACCTCGGTGTTCCCGGAGGCCGCCGCTGTCGGCCGCTTCAAGGTTGCTGGATGCACCTGGAACGCCACGCCGGTCGTTGTGGCCGGTACCGGCTACACCGGCGAGCCAGGGATCGAGATCGCGGTTCCAGCCGACGCCGCGTCCTCACTGTGGCAGGCGCTCGCCGGCGCCGACATTCAACCTGCCGGACTCGGAGCGCGTGACACACTGCGGCTCGAGGCCGGTCTGCCGTTACATGGCCAAGAGCTTGGGCCCGGCATCACACCACTCCAGGCCGGTCTGTCGTGGGTCGTCGCCTTCGACAAGCCGTCTTTTCGAGGGCGTCGTGCACTGCTCGACGAACGAGACCGTGGAATCCACCGCCGGTTGCGTGGCATCACCACCGCTGGCCGTCGCCCACCTCGAACCGGCTACGCCGTATTCGCCGGCGATGCCGAGGTCGGCTCGGTCAGCTCGGGCAACTTCTCACCTGTGCTCGAACACGGAATCGCGTTGGCCTTGCTTGACACGGCCGTCGCTGTCGGCGACTCGGTCGAGATCGACGTGCGCGGCTCGCGCATGCCCGGCGTTGTGGTCAAGCCGCCCTTCGTCTGAGGCCGGCGTAACTAGGCGCTGCTCTTCTTGGCGGTCGTTCTCTTGGCCGGAGCTTTCTTTGCAGGGGTTCTCTTGGCAGCGGCTTTCTTGGCCGCGGTCTTCTTGGCCGGAGCTTTCTTTGCAGGGGTTCTCTTGGCCGCGGTCTTCTTGGCGGTCGTTCTCTTGGCCGGAGCCTTGCTTGCCGTGTTCTTCTCGGCGGGGTCCTTCTTGCCCGAGCCCGTGGCTTCGGCTTGCCGCTCGGGGGCGGGTGGGGTCACGCGCGAACTGCCGGTTCCGGGCAGCTTGAAGCCTCCGAACAGCCCACCGGCGTTCTCGGCGAACGCCGTGAGCGGGCCCAGCCGTTTGGACATCTCACCGAGCGCACCCATGAAATCACCGAGCTGATTCGGGAGGGTTGCGAAACCAGGCGAACTGAGCGCCTCGACGACTCGTTCGATATTTGGGGCTGCCGCTCGGATCGGTGCCTCGAGCAGCTGTGACATCTCGTCGGCAGCCTTCACCGAACGCGTGATCTGGGGCATCATGGCCCGGACTGGCTCTTCGATGTCGCTCAACAACGCATTCACTCGCGTCGCTGCCTCATTCAGGTTCTTGATCGTGCGATTGAGGTTCTCGATCGACTTCAAGAGCTCGTCGGAACCCTGCCGCATCTGATCGAACATACGGATTCCGCCTGCCAACGGAGTCGCCAGGAGATTGATCACATCGGCTAGGCCATCGGATCGCCCAGAATCGTCGCTCATCGCTCGCAGACTAGTGCCAGGTCTCGGGGAACGTTGGAGCAGGATCCGGCCGTCGGGTCGCTAGCGGCTCCATGCTGAGCAGATCAAGATCGGGTCGATCACAACGTTCTGCCGAACCTTTGCACGAGTGATGCGGACTCATCAGATCGACGTTGCGTATGCCTCGAGCGGTTCACAACTACAGACGAGATTTCGATCTCCGTAGGCGCCGTCGATTCGTGAGACCGGCGCGAAGTACTTGTCGAGTCGCAGTGAGGAGACGGGGAACGCCGCCTGTTCGGCCGTGTAGGCACGATCCGAGTCGGCGAGCAGGTCGGCGATCGTGTGCGGCGCATTGCGGAGGGCGCTCGTCTCCAGCTCGACCGTTCCATCGGCGATCTGATCGATCTCGGCTCGGATCGACAACATTGCGTCGCAGAAACGGTCGAGCTCGCCCAGATCCTCGCTTTCGGTTGGCTCGATCATCAGCGTGCCGGCGACCGGGAAACTCATCGTGGGGGCATGGAACCCGTAGTCGATCAGACGCTTCGCCACGTCGTCGACGGAGACCCCGGTGGTGTGGGTTATGTGGCGCAGATCGACGATGCACTCGTGGGCGACGCGGCCGTTCTCACCGGTGTACAGCACCGGAAAGGAGTGCTCGAGGCGGCGCGCAACATAGTTCGCCGACGTGATCGCGATCTCTGTTGCGCGGCGAAGACCGGAGCCTCCCATCAGCTTAAGATATACCCACGGGATCGGCAGGATGCCCGCCGAACCGTACTTGGCAGCCGACACCGGACCGACCGGCTGGCCGGCGGTGAGCGGGTCTCCGGGCAGGAATGGAATCAGGTGCTCACCGACACCGATCGGGCCGACGCCGGGGCCGCCACCGCCGTGCGGGATACAGAAGGTCTTGTGCAGATTGAGATGGCTGACGTCGGATCCGAATCGACCGGGCTTGGCCAGGCCGACCAGGGCGTTCAGGTTGGCCCCGTCTACGTACACCTGTCCGCCCGCCTCGTGCACCATTGCGCATAGATCGCTGATCCCGAGCTCGAACACCCCATGGGTCGAGGGATAGGTAACCATGATCGCCGCCAATCGGTCGGCGGCGGCACGGATCTTGGCCTCCAAATCGGCGAAGTCGATATTGCCGTCATCGTCGCAGCTGACCACCACCACGTCCATGCCTGCCATCACGGCGCTCGCCGCATTGGTGCCGTGAGCGCTCGCCGGAATCAGACAGATGGTGCGCTGCTCGTCGCCCCTGCTGCGGTGATATGCGCGGATCGCCAAGAGGCCGGCAAACTCGCCTTGGCTGCCGGCATTCGGCTGCAGGCTGACAGCGTCGTACCCGGTGATCTCGGCCAGCGTCTGCTCTAGTTCGGCGATCATGGTGCGGTACCCGACGGTCTGGTAGTCCGGTGCAAACGGGTGGATGTTGGCGAACTCCGGCCAGCTGATCGGTTCCATCTCGCTGGTGGCGTTGAGTTTCATGGTGCACGAGCCAAGCGGAATCATCGTTCGGTCGAGCGCCAGATCGCGGTCGGCGAGTCGACGCAGGTAGCGCAACATCTGGTGCTCGCTGTGATGCATGTGGAATACCGCCTGCGGCAGAACCTCGCCAGAACGGATC
>Ga0255047_10001808_pt1 | contig 14836 bp, 15 predicted proteins | sample JV7_2_1_MG_FD_183640 | JGI IMG/M metagenome (GOLD analysis project Ga0255047, IMG submission 183640) | Seawater microbial communities from Jervis Inlet, British Columbia, Canada - JV7_2_1 | ecosystem: Environmental > Aquatic > Marine > Inlet | place: Canada: British Columbia | collected 2016-10-06
ATTGAATTTTGTAGAGTACATTCTTCTTGTATGGAAGGTTGTTTCTTATTGTCGGGAAAACGACATCCCTTTGGGGCTGGGGCGCGGCTCTGCCGCTGGAAGCATGGTGTTGTTTTTGCTTCAAATAACGCAAATAGACCCGGTAAAGTATGGTCTATTTTTCGAGAGGTTTGTTTCCAAAGCCAGAGCGAAGAAGAAGGTGGTGGATGGAGTAACCTACCTAGACGGTTCTCTTATGTGTGATGTAGACATTGATGTATGCTACTACAGACGAGCGGAAGTTCTTAAGTATCTGGAGAATGAATTCAAAGGAAGCACCTCTAAGATTCTAACGTTAAACACTTTAAGCGGTAAGTTGGTAATGAAAGAGTGTGGTAAAGTGGTCGGAGGCAAGGAAGAGTCCGAAATGAACACGGTTTCGTCACTCATACCGAAAGTTTTTGGTCAAGTAATGGATATCAAGGAAGCTTGTGATGAAGTGCCAGAGCTTGCAACATGGTGCGACAAGAACCCAAAAGTTTACAACATAGCACTTAAACTGCGAAATTTAATCAAAAACAAAGGGGTGCATCCTTCGGGGATCTTATTGTCTTACGACAAGATGATTGAGAGTTGTCCTTGTGAACTGGACTCAGGCAAGGAACCCGTATCCTCTTTCGACATGAACTGGGTTTCCATGTTCAATGTTAAGTTGGACGTTTTAGGATTAAGAACCGTTTCTGTGGTTCATGAGTGCTGCAAGATTCTGAAGGAGACCCAAAACATAGATATAAAACCAGAAGACATTGATCTGGATGACGAGTTTATTTACCAAAATCTTTTCGACTTAAAAAACCGGCATGGCTTGTTTCAAATAGAAGCTGACGCAAACTATGAGGTGTGTCGCAAGGTCAAACCCAAAAACCTTGAAGAACTAAGCGCAGTGCTAGCCCTAGGCCGTCCCGGCGCTATGCAATTCATTGATCAATTCGCAAACTATACCAACAACGGAGTTTACGAAGCGATTCACCCCTTCTTTGACGATATACTAAAGGACACAGGGGGAGTCGCCCTGTACCAAGAACAATTGATGAAGATGGCCAACAAGATAGGGTTTACGTTGGATGAAGCGGAAATTCTACGTCGTATTGTGGGCAAAAAGAAGATTAAGGAGGTTAGGAAATGGAAAAAGAAGATTCGCGAGAAAGTAAAAGAAAATAGGCTTTCTTCCGAGTGGCTCGGCAGCAAGGGAGAGGTAGACGTCGGAGACGTTTTGTGGAAAGTTCTTGAAGATTCGGCTAATTATTCTTTTAACAAATCTCACTCGATCTCCTACGCCTCTTTGGCTGCAATAACCACATTTTTAAAATTTAAATATCCCAAGGAGTTCTTTTTAGCATTGCTGAAAATGACCCGGTTCGAGCCAGACCCTATTGCTGAAATAGCAAAGGTCAGTCGAGAGCTTCCAAAATTCAATATGAAGCTTCTTTCGCCTAATCTCCTTAAATCGGAAATGGATTTTTCAATCGAAGGGGATAATCTTCGCTTTGGGCTTACCTCCATAAAGGGGATATCCGATAAATCAATCAAGAAACTTGAAAGTTTTAAAAATAAATACTCAACCAAGTTCGAAGTTTTCCAAGGGGCCAGCGAAGCAGGAATCGGTATTGGCATTTTGTCAGCCTTGATTCAAGCCGGAGCTTTGGAAGGGGAGTTTGATCACTCACGAAGCTATATAGTGGCCGAATCTCAACTCTGGAACCTCCTGACCCCAAGGGAAAAGGCTAAAGCTTTTGACGTATCGGAGGAAAAAAAGTGCGACCTTATGCAAATAGTCAAATTTTTAAATAAAGAACTGAAAGACGAGAAGGGACGACCTTTTATAAAAGACTCACGAATTGATACTATTAGGCGCAACTTTAAACCCTATAACGAAATTTACAAAAAGAACAAAAGGAATGAAGATTTTGCTAATTGGTATTATGAAAACTCTCTTCTGGGTTATACCCACGGCAAATTCTTGAGGAAAGTAAGCTCAGAATACTCTCATTTGGAAAGCATAGAAAGCGCTTTGAGCAAGGACGATAACAGCAGAGTTAATTTTATTGGAACCGTAGAGGACACCTACAGCGCGAAAAGCCGGAAAGGAACTCCCTACTTGCGCCTGACGATCCAAGACGAAACAGGAGTTTGTACGGCAATGATCTTTACTCAAAAAAACCGTGATAATATTGCCAACTGCCGAAGAGACAACGGGGGAACTTTACCGGTAAAGAAAGGAATCGTTATCGTTAAAGGAATGAAAAAGGATGGAGACACTGTTTTCGCCGATTTGATAAGAACCCAAGATCAAAAAATCTTTATGAAGTTAAGTGAAATAAAGAGCTTGACTTCTTAACCGAAAACCACAATACTACAAGGGCTGACAGAAATGTTATGAAAGAGTTATTAAATTATCAATATATGATTACGCCGGGAATCTTAAAGATTCTGAGTTATGTCGCTATGGTTGGTTGTGTTATCGCAGGCATCTTTATGCTGGGTATGGAGCCAATTAGCGGTATTGCCACTATAGTGCTAGGGCCAATAGCTGTTCGGGTATACACCGAGTTGATGCTGGTTCTTTTTGAAATTCACACCGAGATTAAAAAACTAAATATTAAGTAAATTATGTTGCAGTTCTACAAACCTAACGCAAAAAATACCGGATCGGCCTGCTCCTTTTCTTACAGCAAGAAGGATAAGGCTTTGTGGGTAAACTTCATCAAGCAGTCGTCTTGGAACCCCGAGTCAAGAACCGGCACCTTTAAGGGGTCAGGCCCCGAGAAGAAGGCAAACTCAAAGTTCAGCGTGACTGAGCTCGCGGGTTTGGTTCACGCCATTGAAACCAATGGAGAATTTGGTAATTTTCACGGAACCAAGGAGCGGAATACAACTTTCAAGTTCTCCCCCTATATCCGTGAGGGGAGCCAAGTGGGTTATTCCTTCACTCTGGGTCAAAACAATACCGTGGAAGGTGTTAAAAAGTCCTTTTTGATTGGGTTCACCTTTCCCGAGGGACGTATGCTAAAACAGTATGCCCTTACAGTCTTAAATAATTATTTTATGGACTGCATAGAGGAAAGCCAGTCGTATTCAAAGAAAACTGAGGAAAAAGTAGAAACTTCAGCCGCCACTAAGGATAATAATCAAGAGGTCAATCTTGATGTTCCTTGGTAATGAAGAAGCTTTTATTTCAAACTGACTCGAGTTTAGCTAAGACGGGTTTTGGTAGAAATGCCAAAGCCCTTTTATCTTATCTGTACAAAACTAAAAAATATGATATAGTCCAGTATTGTTGTGGCACGGATTATTCCAACCCAGCCCTAAAGGCAACTCCGTGGAAGTCGATTGGGACTCTTCCTGACGACGTTCGTGAACGTCAACGTATTGCACAAGACGCGGGCCAAGCCCGTATGGCTAGTTACGGGGGACATCTCATCGATAAGGTAATGAGGGAGGAAAAACCAGATTTTTATTTTGGGGTACAGGATATATGGGGGACAGAATTTGCCATAGGAAAGCCTTGGTTTGATAAAATAAATTCCGTAATCTGGACAACCTTAGATTCCCTGCCCATTCTCCCCAGCGCAGCAGGGAACGCCCCAAAGATAAAAAATTATTGGATTTGGAGCTCTTTCGCGACTAAAGCGCTTCACGCAATGGGGCACAAACATGTCAAAACGGTTCATGGCTGTATCGACTCACAACATTTTTGCAGGTTGAGTGATGAAAAACGACTAGGGTTACGGAAACAAAATAACATTGAGGAGGACGCTTTTATAATAGGCTTCGTTTTTAGGAACCAGTTGAGAAAATCAGTCCCCAATCTACTGGAGGGGTATGCGAAATGGAAGAATGAAAATAAACCTAATAAAAAAACTTACCTACTTCTCCACACCTACTGGAAAGAAGGGTGGGGGATACATAAAATTGCCGCTGAATACAATATAAGTACCGAAGAAATATTGACCACCTACGTCTGTAGGAAATGCAGAAAATATCAAATTAAAAAGTATAGCGGGGAAGAACAGGATTGTTCTGGCTGCAGTAACAAGAAGTCTCAAGTAACGACTAGTGTGGGGTTTGGAGTCACCGAAAACCACTTGAACGAGATTTATAACTTCATGGATGTTTACTGTCACCCGTTTACAAGCGGTGGACAGGAAATACCTATCCAAGAAGCCAAATTAGCCGAACTAATTACTTTAGTCACCAACTATAGTTGTGGCGAAGAAAGCTGCGAAGAAGGTTCCGAGTCTATCGTTTTGGAATGGTCGGAATACCGAGAGCACCAAACCGAATTCAAGAAAGCGTCTACCTATCCCCACTCTATAGCAAAGGGGATAAACGCCGTATACGACATGAGCCCCTCTGAGAGAAGCGAAAAAGGAAAAGCCTCTCGCCAATGGGCTCTGGATAATTTTTCGGTGGAAGTAATAGGGAAGTTTTTTGAAGACTTTATTGATAACGCCCCTTCTTTAAATTACGATTTCAGCAAGGAAGAATCAAAAGAAGACAAAAAGAAAAACAACCCCGACGCCCTTATACCCAACATAGAAAGCGATTCTGAATGGGTTTTGGCTTTATATAAAAATATTTTAGCTACAGACACCCATGTCAACGATGATGGTTACAAGACGTGGATGAAACAACTTGAAAACAAGATCCCCCGCTCCCAAATAGAAGATTATTTTAGAAAAGTGGCGAGAGACCACAATCAAAAGTATTTTCCCGTAAAAATAGAAGACTTTCTGGACGAAGACGACAAAGGAAAACGTATGGCTTATGTGATGCCGGAATCGGCAGTGGATGTTTTCCTGTCAACCGCGCTGCTAAAGTCGATAAAAGCCAAATACCCCGACCACAACCTCTACTTCGTGACTAAACCTGAATACAATCACATTTTGGATGGAAACGAATACATCCATAAAGTAATCCCCTATAGCGCTCAATTCGACAACACCCCTTACCTCGAAGGCATCTCTTCTCACGAAGGATACTTCGAAATAGCCTTTACCCCTCATCTGACGAGCCAGCGCTTAAATAATTACATTCACAACGCAAAAGACAAAGTAAACAAGGAGGCCTTATGCACGTTCTAGAATCTTACGCCCTACAAAACGATTTAAAAATAGACAGGCCCTTCATACATGAAAAGTTCTTCCCCTTGGCGGTAGACAAATTCATAACTATTGACACATCCAACCTGAAAACCCCGGCGCTTACTTATAAGCATTGGCAACTTGTTGTGGATCTAATTTACGTTAAGCTTGAGGAGCAGGGGATTAAAATTATCCAACTAGGAAACAAAGACGACACCCCTATCCAGCACTGCTACATGGCCATAGGACAATGCAACTTTAACCAAAAATGTTATGTGATTAACAAGTCTCTTGTGCATATTTGCCCAAATAATGAGTCAATGCATATAGCTTCAGCCTTTAATAAAAAGTGTGTGGCGCTTTTTCCCAACAACTGCTTCCCCAGCCAATTCGCCCCCTACTGGAGTGAAAAGGAGCGGGTAAAAATAGTTTCCCCCGAAACCAAGCAAAAACCATCGTTTGACCCAAATGAGACACCGAAATCCATCAATGACATAAAACCAGAAAAGATTGCGGGGAAAATCTTAAATCTCGCAGGGATATTTACTTTTGTCCCCAGCTTCGAGACCTTACGAATAGGAGATTCATTTTATAACAAAAGGATGGAGTCCACCCTTGCTCATTTATTAGACCCCCAAAAACTTAGCGTTTCTTCCCTTATAGTGAGAATGGATTTAAATTTCAACGAGAAGGCGCTTAAAGCACAACTCGAGGCCTCTCCCTGCTCGGTTATCACAAACCAACCTTTCAATATGGAAATTTTGGATCAATATTCCAAAAAGATCGTGGAGTTGGTTTATTATATTGAAGATGACGATGTGGCGGGTGTGAATTTTATTGAAAAAGTCGCAGAGAAATCTATAAATTGTCTGTTAAGAAGCCGAGCTGTGGGCGACGAGCTTAGCGACCATAAGTTGGCATTTTTTGACCAAGGGTTAGTACATCAAGTACCCCGAAAAACTCGAGAGGATTTCGAAGAACTTAAAGGAAAAAAGAAGATTTATTATAAATCCAATCATTTTATAGTCCATAATAATTCTTTTTATATTTCCAGCGCCTCACTTCTGGCGGATGAATTTATCAACATGAGTATGGAAGATCCTGCTAAGCGTCAAAATAGTGGATTTCCGTCTATGGATCACGAACCTCAACCAATAATAGATGATCCGTTGTTCTGGGAAGAAGAAGAACATTTTCATTTCTTTGTCAGAAAATAGTAATGACATACTGCCACAATAAAAGAGGGTTGTTCGCAGGTCCTCCTTTCCGAGTGGTTGTAATCTCAAAGAACCTGCATATTTTAAGTGTTGACACGCCACCCCAATTGAGTTAGTATTCAGGACGTATGGGAACTACTGTTATAAATAAGCCTCCAACCACGTTCAAGCGTAACGAATACGGCTTGATGGAAGATAAAAACGTTAAATATATTTTTAGCGACGATGGATCTGTTAATTGGCGAAAGATGGTCAAGCCTGAGTTTCTGGTAGCCAATAGAGACAGAACCGATGAAACTGACATTTCCAAGCTTGAAGATCACGAGCTAATTATCCTTCTCGGAGGTTTAAAAGATTTAGCTAATATACGGGGTTACCATTCTGTCACCTACACGGTGACACACGCTTCTCCCGAATACGTATGTGTTTCGTGCTCAATAGTTTGGATAGGAAATTACGAGACTGAAAAAGGGGAGTCTGTACTTTTTCAAAGTGTGGCTGATGCAGGATTAAATAACACAGAGGGCTTCGGTCAGTTGTATCTTGCCGCAATAGCCGAGAATCGCGCTTTCTGCCGAGCAGTACGTAACTTCCTGCGTATCAACATAGTAGCCAAAGAAGAAATTAAAAACGTGAAGATATCAAAACCCAACCCAACGAAGAACTCAGCCTCACCACACATATTCCTAACCAACCTAATGAAGGAAAAGAAGGTAAATTTCGCCAGCATTAAGGATAAAATGGTGAAAGAAGCTGTAGACGGGGCGGATGGGTGGGGTTCTGTAAAAGACATTCCTCGTATCAAGATGTTTGAAATAATCGAACGTATGCAGAAAAAGTGAATCGAATGATCTCTTCGAAAGATGTAGTAACTTATACGATTCCTGATGAGGATTCGGATGGAATCCGGAAAAATACTCGACTGGCGATGATAGGGGGTACTTCTCAAATTCGTTCAAACACAAATAGAAAAAAAACTCTAGCGCATGATCAATTAGTGGGACAAATTTCAACCTATGCTGGATCTGTGGTCCTCACTGGCTCTCCTCGAGGTTACTGGGAAGCCAGAGACAAGGCCAATAAAAACCCCCATCAGGGTGACGGGGGCGTAGACATAATAGGTTTATCCAACGTTGACATCAAAGGAAGTTTGATGAGATATTCCCCAGACCCCTTACGTTATAGACTCCTTGTAAGGCCAAGAGAAAGACATGATGGTTGGATTTATGTTTTGGGGATGGTTCCTGAAAAACGTCCCTATAAGTGTCATCTAGTAGGATGGTCGTACGATAAAGACCTCCCCGAAACTCCCTACGAAGGCCGAATAGAGTCCCTTCACGGAGCATATCTTATCGAAGGCCGTCAGCTTAGACCAATGAGCCAACTGAAAACGCTTTTAGAGAAGTGAAAAAATTCACAATAAGTACAGCCACTCGAAAAAAAGCTGAAGAAAGAGCAGCCGACCTTCCTCTTCTTAATAATTCCATTAGAAAAGGGGAGGGGGCAGCAGTAGCCTACATTGGGGAAGCTTTAGTTTTACACCTCGAAGGGGGAGAGATTAAAGATACTTATGATTATGATTTAATAGATCGAAACGGGGTAAAAATAGACGTAAAAACAAAAGAGCGTAAAGTAGCCCCGCGATCCAATTACAATTGCACTGTCGCCGACTTCAATACTAAGCAAAAATGTGACAGATATGCATTTGTTAGCGTCTTAAATGACATGAAGACCGCGTGGTACTTGGGAAGCATTTCTAAAGAGGAATTTTATAAAAAGGCAATTTTTAGGAAAAAGGGAGAGCTTGATCCAGACTCTTCCCCTAATTATCCTTTTAAGTTTACAGCAGATTGTTATAATATTCCAACGTCAGAACTCGAAAATGGGTAAAGCAAAGGGAGCGGGTAAAGGCGATAGACCCCGAGGAGGATTTTCCCGCCGCTATAAGGACAATTATGATGTAATTAAGTGGGGAGATGCTGATAAATGTCCGAATGTTCCAAATGTAAAAAAAAGTTCGAAGAAACCGAATTAATGTGGGTCAAGATTAAAGAGAAGCTTGTGTTAATTTGTGATTTTTGTATAAAGGTAAAGAAATGAACAGGTTGGTTTTATTTATTTTCTTATTCGTTTTTGCAGATTTAAATGCCGCCAGCCTTGAAATAAAAGTTGTGCGTCAAAAGGTAGTCGAAGCCACGGGGCAACCCTACGGATCGCCGGGAGGCATCTACTTTGAAATAAAGGATGTAGATCCTTTTTTGCCTTACTGGATTCAGTACTCTCATGATTTTAAAATTTGGAAAGATTTATACAATTTCGGTAGCTTCGGAAATAATTTGACATCTCCCTTGTTCCATTGGGGCGAGCTTCCTCCGGAGAAGTGTTTTTTTAGAATTATTCAAAAATGGTGATAAGATTTTAATGTAAGGATTATCGTGAAACCAATTATCGTGAAACCTCCTAAACCAAAATCCCCCCTTGACGATCTCCTCAACCAAATAGACAAATGGAAGCTGGAAGCTGCCAGCCCCTACAATGATGGATGGACTCGACAGCACTACGAGAGAATGCTTGAGGAAGTTAGAGATAAGTTGAATCGGGCGTTGCCCGAAATAGAAGAAGGGGAAGAGCTAGACAATTATGATTAAAAGAAAGAATTATGATATCCTTCCTGAGGATTTTGAGGAAGATTACATTGTTTGGGTTTGGTAAAATGGTGTAATTACTACGAGTAATGGTGTTGAATACCCTGTCTGCGGCGAAAGCAACCAGAGGGTTCACATTGATAGAGCTGCTGGTTGTCATCGCTATTATTGCGATACTGGCGGCTCTTTTGCTTCCGGCGCTGGGATCGGCTAAGCAAACGGGGTGGCAGGCCGCGTGCATAAATAACCAACGCCAACTCAATCTCGCTTACGTAGAGTTCGCAGCAGACCACGAAAACAGGTTTCCTTACGCCTCAGCTTGGGCTGGTGAGCCTACCGGCATGTGGGCATGGGTCGCTGACAGCATGAGTGGAAACGGCCTGTGGGGTCAAACTGACAGGCCCCTTTTCTTTTCTCCTTTGAAGCCTTACGCTGGCATGGGTATATATCATTGCCCCGGAGACAGGTCAACTGTTACGGTTAACGCTAAGACTATAAACAGGCCACGCTCTTATAGCATAAACCTTTTTGTCGGCGGTTGGTCGGGATGGCCTTGGCTGTCAGATACCCAATACAAAATTCATCATGAATATGATGATGTGGATAACCCTAGCCAACTGTTTACTTTTATCGAAATGCCGCCTCAATCCATTAACGCTGGAAACTTTAGAGTAGCGCCAACACTTAAAAATGGTGAGAGTTTTTTCTCCCAAGACTGGCCCGGGGTTTATCATAACAACGGCTCCGTTGTTTCTTTCGTGGATGCGCACGTAGAATTTAGGAGATGGTTAGAAGAGGATACTATAAATATATCATCCGACGCGATGAACCCGACAACTAATACCGATAAGATAGTAAGCCCTGACAACAGGGACTTGGCTTGGCTTAGACAAAGAGCAATTGTGCCAGACCCTAATACTCACAAATGGTATGGGGGAGGTCTAGGAGGCATAGGGCGATATAACAGGACCGGGAACGAGCGTAACGTAGATGGCAAAATATATGCTTCATGGGGTTGGTTTTGGAATGACTCATGGGGTAGTCATCCAACATGGAACCCTTACTGATGAAACATGGCCAAAAAAAGTAAACTAACCAGATCACCGCAATGGAGAAAGCATTTGCGCAAATACTGGCAAAGAGTATTTTGGAAGAGGGAAAGGCGAAATAGTAAGGAAGAATATAGGAAAGCCTTTACTCTAGTCGAACTTTTGGTTGTTATTGCTATCATCGCCATTTTGGCTGCGCTTCTTCTTCCTGCCATCAATAAGGCAAAATCTGTAGCTCAAAGAGTCACGTGTATTAATAATCAAAAACAACTACAAATGGGTCACATGATTTTCAGCGATGATCACAGTGACAAAATATTATATTCAAGTTCTTGGAAATATGAAAGATGCTCGAAGTATACATGGGCACCCGGTAGTTTGAATCTCTCTCAATATCTGAATCAAGCACAGTTTCTAAAAAAATCTCCCCTTTATCCTTACGTGGGTAAATCTGTTGGAGTATTTAAATGCCCGGCGGACAAGGACATGATCAGAATAACAAACAAGGCCGGTGAGTTAAGACAGATTTTTCCGCGTCATAGGAGCTATAGCCTAAACATTCACGTAGGAGGATGGGCTGGATGGCCAGTAGAAGATGATAAAGAGTGGAGAATATATCATAAATATAATGAAATAGAAAACCCTTCTAATATTTTTACTTTTATAGAAATGCCATTTGAGTTTATAAACGCTGGTTGCTTTCGGGTAGTTATGAACGAGGGTGCTCCTACCCATAAAGTATACGACATGGACGTTCCGGGGAACTACCACATTGATGGAACAGCACTAGCTTTCGCAGATGGTCATGTCGAAACCAAAAGATGGCTGGACGAGCGGACAAAAACTGCGCAAGGTAAATATTACATTGATGGTTCTAATTTCAAGTATGGAATAAGGAGGGCATATGGCAGCGTAGACGTAAAATGGCTAAAAGATAGGTCCACCACCAAAATAGAAAACTTCAAAGCTCAGAAATATACATGGTTCCCGTGGGTTCATGGGCTATCAAGACAAATGCGAAAATGGAATACGGGACATGACGGCTCATATGATGCTTATGTCCGTCATGGCCGAAGAGACTCATGGGGATGGTTTTGGAACGACCAATGGTAAAAAAATGTGTAAACAAAAAATGAGATGACAACCTCTCATATGCACTGTCCCAACCCCACCTGCGTGGATGATAATTGCCACGGAGAATGCCTGAAACAAAATGAAAAACCCGATGACTGCTGCGAAAGCAGTTGTGGATGTTATGAAGAAATAGAAGAAAACATAGCCTATTGCGAAGATTCTTAAGTGTAATCATTAGAGTATGGGGGACCTGCACATACTCGCTCAAAATGGTAACATAAAGGGAATAAGGGCCGCTCTTAAGAATAAGAGGGCATTTTTGTCCTTGGATGAAGACCTTGGCTGGAGTCCTTTGCATTACGCCTCTAACCGCAGCAAGGCGAAAGCTGTGCAGGTCATACTAGAAGGAGGAGTCTCTCCAAATATCAAAAGTCAACCGCCAAAAGGCCAAAAGCAAAATGATTGGAACCTCGCCATTGAGGAAAACAGCAATCAAAAAGCTTCTGTAGCTTACCCCATGGATGTTGCCGAAGGACCAAATCGAACTAAAATACTATCACATCTCATTAAAAAAGGGGGCAAGTTTTACGGGGGAGAAATGAATCTTCATCAAGCAGTTCAAATGCAAGATCTTGACGAAATAGAATCTCTCGCGGAAGACGAAAGTGTGAAAATAAACGGAAGGGACAATAGAGGTTGGATGCCCATCCACTACGCAGTTGAAGTAGGAAACAAAAAAATTTGTGAAATACTCTTCGAGCATAAAGCAAACCCCAACGGATCTTGTTATGGCGGTCAACTAAATGCATACGAGATCGCCAGCGACAACAACGATGAAGAACTTTTGGAGTATTTAAAATCAAAAGGGTGCGAAAAGAACCTCAACAGAAATTACAAAAAACAACCCAGTATCACGTCCACCGTGAAAGTAGGAAGCGATCAGCCAAAAGAATACAAACCGATGGAGTTCGCAGACGTGAAGAAAGAACCGTCCACCCTTTGGGGCAAAATGACCGAGTCAAAAGCCGATAGACAAGCTCGAGATACGGCATTACAAAAAGAACATGACGAAAGAAGCAAGCGGATACAAAAAGCCGCTGACGATGCTAAAAAAGAGGAGGAGCGCCTAAAGAAATCGAGGGTCATAAAATGGAAATGGGGAGAGGACCCATTTGCTTGTAAGGGTGACTCTATTACATACGATAGTCCTTGTGAATCTTATACATACTTCATGGATATCGTGGGGTATTCCAAGAAAAGCACCGCAATGCAAAAGCAAGTGATGGACGATCTTATAGCCATAGTCAAAGGGACAGAGGGCTACCAACAGGCCCAAAGACAAGGGAAGCTGATTGTTCTTCCTACCGGAGACGGAATGGCTCTCGTATTCTTTAACAGCGTTCACGCCGCTTTCAAATGCGCTGTTGATGTGGGTAAGAAATGCTATAAGAGCGCAGACATAGGTTTAAGGAATGGGCTTTATACGGGCCCAGTCGTGCCGGTAAAAGACATAAACAACAACCCTAATGTCAGCGGGCATGGCATCAACATGGCCCAAAGATGTATGGATGCCGGAGATAATGACCATATTTTAATTTCTAATGGTGTATATATGAATGTAAGCGAAATGGATATACCGGGACTCAAATTCGAAGATTGGGGGCCAGTTATAGTCAAGCACGGTTCCACCGTTCACCTACACACTGCGTATGGCCCTAATTTTGGAAGAACTGAATTTCCCGATTGGAGGGGAACAAAGAAGGCGGAATATAAATGAGCAGAACCATAAGAAACAACGTGAATTTGGAAACCGGTAAGCCGGAGAAGACAAGAGACAACAAACCGCGTTGTCAATGCTGCTGTAACCCGCGACATAGCGCGCACGGCAACAAAAAAGAAAAACTAACCATGCAAGAAAGAAGAATAGATGAATAAAAAAAACGAACCGAAAAGCTTATTTTTAATTGTCCTTACGGCGGCTTCGTTACTTTTCCTCGGATTGACTTACTCCTCCGAACCCCCTCCGGAAAGAGCTGAGATACCCTTCCCTCTGTTCGGGCATTTCTACCCCGAAATATCAACAAATATATCTTTTTCAATGCCGAATTTAAGATACGGGTCAGGAATAAGATAAATGAAACTGAACGGAGAAAAATTTTTCTATGTAGTGGGGTGCATAGCCCTATCACCATTTATCTTAAAAGAGTGTATCGTGATTGCGTTCAAATGGATAAGAAAAAAAATAAAAAAGAAATGAAGTGGTTTCCGGGCCATGACTTATTTGCAACCATAGTTATAGTAATAATTTTGGGGACAGTCATACTCATCAAGGCATGTAATGGCTAAATTGGTAGGGAAACCAACATGGAGGAATCTTTATTATTACCTAAGGCGCGAAATCAAAAAAACATGGAAAGCTTATGCGATAATAGCGGGGGGAGCCTTTTTGGGAATACTGCTTCTTATCCTTTGGATTACGTACTCTGATTGGATATTCAGATCAACATACAAAAATTTACTTAGATGAACATAGAAGCTATAACGCAAGAGGGGCAGACTATAGCGGTACATAAAGAAATAGAATCCGCACGACTAATGGAGTCCAAAGAACTAGAGGACGCAGACCGGGTAAAACAAATAGATGACGTGCAAGAATTTAACGCCCTAATGAATGCGGAAGTAATGGTAAACCAAGGCGGTTTCTTTGATTTATATGTATAAATGCGTTTGGTATCTCATTCGCCAGCAAGGAACGCTACCTTCTCTTTCGGCGAAAGTCGGGCTTTGGAATGCCTTTCCCAAGTCAGGAGCCCTTACCCGCTTCTTAGGGAAGTAAATACGCTTTGACCACGCAATCCTCTCGGTAAGGAGCGTTATAACCTTCCTTTAGTGAGGACGTTGGGTTTGATTGATCTCACCTCAGCTACGAACCCTTACGTACTTGTTCGAGGGAGTGACCGTTTGCCAAAGCTATATTTTCAGAGAGGACGGAATACCTCCTTTCAACAAACATAGTACTGCGATTTGTTGTCTCTATTCTCAGGAGGGTTCGCTTACCCTCTATTCAACAGAATAGTTTTTCATAGCCTTTCGACCAATGTTAATTGCACCAACTCTATGTGATTGATTTTCGTATTCACAATTAGTGCACTTAAATTCATCACCGCTTCTATTCTTTTCGCTCCGATCCCCGCACTTGGGGCACTCCCGAGAAGTATAGGCTGGATTAACGATTTGAAATGGGAACTTTGCTTTATCGGCACGACCGATCCAGTACTTCTTAAGCTTATCTTGTGAAAACGTACCGTTTGTTTGCCCTGTGGCAACGTCGTCATGGGCATATCCTAACTCGTTATCAATAATAAAGTTTTCTATTTCTTTCAGGATATCAAGATGTGATATTTCCTTCTTCAAGTCTTTGTGGCCCTTTATCCACTCTAATCGTAACTGCCTCCTACCGCCCGAGGTGGCTTTGTATTCTTTTTCTTCGAACGATACGGTGTGGTTTTTTCTTTCGTGGGGTTTAATTTCCAGCGTTTCATTTATTGCGTTCTGTATCTCCTTAAGCCTATCTTCTTTTTGTGCAATAATATCTGGTTTAGGAAAACACTCTATGCCGTTCATTGGCATATTGAACTGAAGCCAGTTAACCCTGCTTTTGTTGATGTCGGCGGCGAAAAAGCCTTGAGCTTCGTACAGGTCGTCTATTTCCAGTTTTACTATGGGGA
>Ga0255047_10001809_pt1 | contig 14829 bp, 19 predicted proteins | sample JV7_2_1_MG_FD_183640 | JGI IMG/M metagenome (GOLD analysis project Ga0255047, IMG submission 183640) | Seawater microbial communities from Jervis Inlet, British Columbia, Canada - JV7_2_1 | ecosystem: Environmental > Aquatic > Marine > Inlet | place: Canada: British Columbia | collected 2016-10-06
CTAATTTTAAAGACTAAATCAATCTTCATACTCAAACCAGTCAATGCTCTCCTCCCTCATGAAATAGTGCCAGGCAATTGCCCCGACTAATCCCATAACAATCAGGATGAGAAGCAAATAGGCGAAGTAGAAGGACGCGATTACGGTCCCGGCGGCGATGACTACGGCCAGAACAGTTTTTACTAATGCTATTAGTATGCGCCCCACAGACGCTTATTCGCTTTTTGACTTACCGAATCTTTCTTTTCCGAAAGACGGTGCTGCCGATGCAGTAGCTGAACCACCACCAGTACCTTCAGGACGCTTTTGAGCGATCCAGGCGGTAATAGCAGCTTCGTCCAGACCATCTTTAAACGTGATGTTGTTCACATACTTCTGCTCACGCTCAAATCCGGCACCAGGAGTCTCTTCATTGACGATTTCTTCAGCAGTTGCTGAATCAGACGCGCGGAAGAAAGCTTTGATGATTTTCTTTTCCTGGATGTTGGAATTGTAAACACTGTACTCCATTTGGATGCGCATTAGCACTTCCAGGTCGCACAGATCTTCCAGGATGTCGCATTCCTTCATGGCTTCCTTCTTGCCAATTGGGAGCTCAGCAGTAACCGGATCTGCTACAGCGTCGACACCAGCAATAATCAGCAGCTGGTTAAAGATTTTGGCACCGATTTTATTCGGCGAACCATCGTTGTTGGTAATACGAAGATTACCATACACGATTTGCTTCTGTCCCAGGTGCTCAACGAAGAGATCCACAGATTGTGAACCACCTTTTGAAACACTGACAACAGGCGCCAGAATCGTGCTCGGATAAACGCCAGAAGCCGTAATGAAATTACTGCCTCCTTGTTTGACGTCTTCCGACTTTTTACTTGCTTTTGCAAATGACATATTAAGTTACCTCAGGTAAGTGTAGGGTGTCACCCCTTTGAAAATGCAACGGCTTGTTCGCCGTTACAAACATCATGATGAGTTGCCGAGCTTTGGGGAACCCCCTACTGCGGTTGCTCCTTATTGCTCGACGTACTCGTGTAATTTCCCCAACCCCACACTTGGAAGGGCTGAGGACCGTCCACCTTCTGAGTAGCTGACTCATTCGGCGACGGGTTCGAACAAGAGGTTCTCTCGTTACCACTATTCGGACTAACCATATAAGCTCTAAGTATAAAGAGTGGAATTTCTCTTAACGTTATAGTTACTCTGGCTAAAAACACTCATGCCGAAGGTGGAATGGCAGAACCGTTGTGTTTATAAACTCCACTCGTCTGCTTTGCTTTGCTTACCTTGCAACAGAACGAGATGCTTCTGTAAATCGAATTCTTCTAACGGCACGCTATCCGGCAATTCTGCCATGGTAGTACGTGCGGCCATACGGGAATTGCGATAATGAATAATTCGCTTTTTCCCTTTTACTTCAAGAAAGATTGCTTCGTCGACCTCGGACAGCATACCGCCTTTCTTGCCATAACTTCCTCCGGCATTTACGAGGTTGTAACCGGCAGTATCTTCATTGTATAAAGCATGAGATACCAGTACGATGTTGAACGCTGGTGTCATGTCACGTTCGATAAAATCGACGAAACGTTTGATCTGTGTGTTCACCTTGCCATACGGAAAGGATTTCACCTGTTCCAGGACATATCCTTCAATGTCGAGCAAGATCTTAGAGATAGAATCTACCGCTATTGTCTTCGGCATCACTCCGTGCTTTTTCTCGTAGGCTTCAACCTTCTCTACGACAAGATCAATCAATTGATCTATTTCGTTAAAGTCAGGTACATTAACGTGTGCCTGAGGGAACGGATACTTCTTACCATCTCTTGCGACGATCAAAGTATCGGTCAGGGATTGCAGCAAACTTGTTTTGCCGCTATTGGTTATGCCGGATAACAGCATCTTTACATTACTCATATGATACCTCAAATATCTGTAATTAATTTAGCTATAAATAAAAATCCGCTGAAGATTACTCCAGCTACTGCTGCAGTTGCTACGCCAAAGAATGATCCAGAGAACAACCAGACGACGAGTACTGCGAATACCAGATCCGTTTGCCAGTGATACCGGCAGAACCAATCCAGGTTAATTTTCCAAAGGAGTATGAAAGCTCCGAGTGCAGACATGAAGCCCACCATTGCAATTCCGTACATACGTTATGCTCCTACTGATGGGCTACAAGTTGGCCTTATTTGGGGGTTCATTTTGTTAGATTTTTGTAGTGTGTATCCTCGATCACGATCGAAACATACACAACGGGAGCAGAGATTTGCTTTGGTATCAGTTTGGCCGTCTTTGTCAAGATATTGGTACTCACGCGCATCATCCTTGTGCGCATGAGGAACCATTCGGCCTTCACAAACTCGGGGGGTGTAAGGGGTAGTCATGTCGTTGAATTATAACACATTATTCTTTGATAGTAACATATATAGTTAATAAACCAATAATTAAGCAATAAACGTAAAATATCTGGTCGGGCCAAATGGGCATAGCATTCCATTCTTCAATCATCTGCTTGCTCCTAATATTAATCTTTAACCAATATTCTCGGATCATGCCAAATGACATGAAGGAGTTCCGGGTAGTTGTGACCTGCTAAACAGGAATCAACACACAGCTTCAGAAGACCTTCGATGAAGTCCAAATCTGAACTTTCGATCGTTTCAGTCAGAATTGTTACTTCCGGCGGATAGGACTTCATCTGCTTACCAGTCTTTTCGCTGATCTCACCCTCAATGTGACGGTTGATATACACCAAGCGAATTCGATTAATATTATAACCGAGCTGAGTAAGAATCCAGGCGTATACCAACAGCTGGTACTTATAATGCTGTGGGATCGTTCTTGGCTTCGTCTTCGAACTGTAGCTCTTATAATCAGATAGCATACAGTCTTCTTTTGTACCTTCCAGGACGTCAATAGTGCCGGCAGCAAAGAATCCGTCTTTTACTTCTACACAATGTTGAGTTTCAACTTCCAGAAATTTGGGACGGTCTTGTACGTAATCGTTAACCAGCCGCTCTGCCATAGCTCTATAACACGAACGTACAACAGCAGGATCATAATCCTCTTTAATAGGCCACTTGGATATATACCGTTCGATTTCATCGACATCAACTTCCGCCTCCTTGGCTACCTTTTCAGCACAATAATGTACGATGGTGCCCAGGACGCTGGCAGTGTTGTATTCGAATAGATCCTCTTGAAGAACCTCTTCGCGGTACCATATATGAGGCTTATCTATGAACTTCGCAAATGCGCTTGGGCTGATTTTAAATAAGCCTTCCTCCGGGATAGGAGTGGAGACGTAATCCAGCTCAGTTGCTGGCAGGTATTTTTTGGTCATTCTGTGTCCTCGTTATAAAAGTTGTACCCCGAACCATCATCAAATGGTTTGAAGCCTAATAGCAAAGCAAGTGTCTTTTCAGCTACTTTCTTTGCTTCGTAATCTGAGCAGCAACCGCAACCCAGAGTCTTATAAAATGCTCTGAAAGCTTCACGTATTGCTTGTTCTTTGGTTATTCCTACCATCCCAGTTTCTCCAGAGTAAATTGGCTTACTACTTTATGTAAACCCCTGGCGAAGAATCTCCTCCAGAAGTAGCTACGAAGTATCGATACCATGGTAAATACCATAGTAATAGCAAAGCCATTCTCCTTAACGATCCAACCCCAAGTGAACGGCCCCATAAGGAGCAATGTCCAGGTTAACCAGGCGATTAAGAATCCGCTTAGGTAGTTCGCAGCGACTTCGATACGAGATTCGATTTTACTTTGTTTATCGCCTGGCATTAAAGATCCTCCAGCTTATTTTGAATCACAAGCATATCATTAGTGATTGTATCGATGCGGGATAGCGCAGTTTCAAGATCTATGCATCCTTCGTCGATCGAAAACTCACGTATCAAAAAGGTGAATAGGCTATCGCCAACCTTGGCGGCCTGCTTCTCAGTTGTAACACCGTAGAAGTCACCATTGCTATAACTTTCAGCAATAATTGTTTGAAATATATTCATTAAAGGTCCTTAAGTATTTCCGCAATATCAGTTACGGAAGCGTTGTTTTTAACTTGATGAAGGTCAGCCCAGTTCAGGCCGATGTCCCCAATAGCTTCATTGTGGATCACTTCATCTTCGAGGTATTGCACACACATGATGGGAATGATCGTGTCATTAACCCATTTAATGATTTCCGGATCCCGGACAACCTGTGTGTAAATACTATCGTAAATTGTCGAGATGACTTGTACTACGTCTTCCATGCGATCTTCTCGGATCTGATGATTGAGTTCGTTGACTGCAATCAGTGTCAGGATGCTCCAGAATTGTGCAGTGGCATTGTTCAATGTTCTGATCGAACTACCGGCATCTGCGCAGTACATACGACATCCGAGGCCCAAATGGATAAATCCTTTAGTCCTGGTTGAAGGTAGTACGTACTTCTCCCGGTACTTAGTAATTCCGGGATACAGGACATTGTGGTAATTATCAAATATCTCTTGAGTGATGACCCCGCCTTTGTCAGCATCCGGATATCCTCCGTATGCCAGTTTAAAGGTCGGGGCCTTCGAGTCAAATCGAATCTTGCTGAGAACTTCATTCTTGTCTTCGTCTACTCGACGGTAAAACTCACGAACATAATCTACGTTATTAGTGTTTTTGCCCATCGTTGTCATTTTCTCAATCTTGGCAGCGTAATAACTACAGGCGTTTAACGAATGTCCATCAAGTCCATCCAGGAATACACTTTGTTTATTGGCGTCACCCGATAGGTTGGCCATAACTCGATCTTCGAGTGCTTTCAGGTCCGCGGTGTATATCACCATGCCTGGCGGCGCAACTAAGCAACGCTTCAGAGGTTTTGCGTAGATAGATCCGCTGCTCGGCGCATTGAGCAGATTAGGATTGTTCGACGTCGGTCGAAACGTTTTGGCGCCAAATAGCTTGAAATTACCATGTAGGACGCCGTCGATCGTAAACGAATCGAACGCTTTCAGGAAATTATTCTTGATAATTGCACTGTACGAATGATCGATGAATGCTTCTAGCACATCAAACAAATCGTCAAGTGGGTCTGGATTTTCGGCCAGCAATTCTTCAAGTTGGTCTCGACCCCAGGACGCTTCCCCGGTGTCTTTACTGAATGCCTTCGGCGGAATCTTGTTCAGCGCGAAGAACTCCTGTTTCTGTTTCGAGCTACCAGGGTTAAATTCGTCCAGAGTTACTGGCTCTTCAGCTTTTTCATAACGAGGTCTATTCCACAGTTCCAGTTTGTACTGGGCCAGATTCGCCATGCCACATACGACAGCTCCATTATTTTTCAAAGGTCTCTTATCTATGACGGCTTTAACAAATGCATCTTTCAGAAATATGTTGTATTGCTTTAAGTCTTTCAACGTCCACTTCGGACGAGTATCGTCATCTCTGCCCAGGTGAATTAAATAAGTATTTATCACCCAGGTTCTGTGAGTTATATCACCAGGTTTGTATGGTCGTTTGTAATATTCTATATCGCGTAGAGCCGCGGTAGCTTTTTCAGCATGAGCTTTTTGTGCTTCTGGTAGCCGGCTGTTCTGGTATTCCTTAATTAACGGATTCTTCTCCAGTCGATCGGTTACTGTTTTCAGTACGTCGTCTATAGTCGTACGAAGATCTTCAACGGCATCCGAATCTATATGTAAGCCCACATCCATCATCTGGATCATGTCCGGGATCATCGGCTTCACAAAGTTATTGTAGAAGAACAGAGGATCCTTAGCGGACGGATCGTAATATCGGGGAGCTGGCATAGGCAACAGCTCGATTGGTCTCATGATTTCTCCAGGAGAATTTCGTGTAAGTAAAAGGTTGCAGCACCATCAATGGCTGCATAATCCAAGAATTTTGGATCTAATGGGTCCTCAGGTTCATATTCATCGAACAGAGCCCAGGCAGGTGGATAGTAATCACCCATGACATCTTTCAGTCCACTTTTGGCCTTCCAGACATCTGAATTATTTATCAAGGTCTTCACCATCAGCGCAGTATCCTCGAAATCATGCGGTAGATCCCCTACCCGGTGATACATTACCTTCAGGTCGAACGAAGAAAAGTGGATAAGCAATTTGCCACGGTAATTACGCAGCCAATTCCATATCAACAGCTCCATGTGCCGACCCTGTGGTACGAGGATAATTGAATGAGATTTCGATAAGCCAAAGATGAAGTGCGTAGTCCGGGTGAGTGAAGGAAAACTCAATCCGTTATTGTTAGCTACGACACTAACCAGTTTGTGCAGTTCTATTTCCAGGTTCGCTTCGGTCAGCCTGATAGCTTCCTTACGCTGCTCCTTGGAATACAAGCCGCTGGTCTCGATGTCAAATGCCATCTTCGGCATCTGCCAGAGTTCAGACAGCTTTTGATTGATAGTCCAGGGTGTACTGAATACATCCCTGGTAACTGTGATAATTTTATTCATTTAATTAGCCCATCTAGTGAATTTCTGAAGAATTTTCCACCGATGTTTTCATTGATGTAGCTATCCCGGAATATGGCACGCTGTCTAACCAGAATTTCCATCTCCAGGTACGTAGCAGCTTTTCGTTTGCTGCATTGGTGAATTATGGTTTTGGCTACCGGAGTAAGCTCCTTCACTTTCTCATGGCTGCCTTGGTAATTAATAAACGGCAGATTCGTCATGATACGACGGCTACGCTTGTATCCTTTCAGCGGTGGCTTCTTCCGGATCGCCCGGACAGCCTTCTTGCCGATGTAGTACCGACCATCGTCATACGTAATAACGTAGACGAAGTCTGTGCATTCAGGATTGAGATCGTCGTGGGAGTTAATCCACTTGCCTCTATACTTCCACATCGCCAGATTAAATCTCGCAGGATGAGAGTTTTGCTAACAACGCAACCTTTTCCTTTACGGCGTCGTTAAACTCTTTACAAGCTTTGACCCAGCTAGTGACAATCCTTTTTTCCGCAGTTGACAAACCCTGCTGAATACTGACGCCAGGATTCTCTATCATGTTCATATTGAACGCTGGGATATTAAAATACCCGTCACTACGAACAGTTATTCTATGTTCCTTTTCACAGCTGGCTAAACTAAACGTTAGTTGATGAAAGTCCTGATAAGGCATCTTAATCATTTTAGCGTCAAGCAAACCTTCAGGTGCCGGCGGAATAGCAGATTTATCAGCACGGATTTTCGCTGCGATAAACTCTTTGAACGTGCCGGTGTGTTTGGCTAAGAAGTCGTCGAACAACTCAATTGCCAATTCAATCTCGTTAGCCGCAGGAGCCATACGGCTCAATCGAATACCGGCGATAGACACAAGTGTGTCGCCACATTCGCCTACAATCTGCAGGCATTTAGTGGAATCACTCACCTGGATGTGGTAATTATCTAAGCCAACCCCGTCAAGATGCGCTTGACACGCTTTTCGTAAAAATAAAGACATAGTGGTTTCCTGGCCTCAGGCCATTGATTAAAGTGTTATTCTCCGATACGGCGGAGTGCCGGTTTAAGTAGTGTGCGTTGAAGGCGGTCATCCGCCAAGGGGTCCATCCAGGCGCCATTGATCTCTGATGCCAGTTGCTTCAGGTATCTACCGTCAGCACCAAGGTCGATCGCATGAGCCAAGGCACGATACATACAAACTGATCGTTGGCCAGGCTCAGCAGCATAGGCGTAACCGAATGTATCACTCGGATCACCTAGCTTAGTAGACTTCTCGGCACTCGGCAGCGCTGATGCAGGCTTCGGCTTGTCCCTGGTAGAGACAGCAGCCCGCTCCAGTAGATATTTAGTCTGCAACGTCCTACCATTGAGCTGGCGTAGGATTGTACGGCCTTTGAATGCCAGGAAGATTTGACTTTGTGGTAAAACATCAATGATCAATCCGAGCTCATTTGCGATTTCCTGGATGAAGGCTTTCCACATCCGTTCATCGATATCGATTACGGAATCGAGCTCCAAGATCGTACGGAATTTGAATTCATTCTCCGGGTCACTTGTACGTACAATATAGTGGTTGTACTCCTCCAGGAGTGTGTGAGTTTCGTCGTCAGTTATCTGCGACTTATCGATATCAAGTACGACAAATTTCGTACCTCCGATGAGATTATCCTTGGATCGTTTACCTTCCTGAAAGGCGAACGAGCTATATGCAGCGTTCTCTTTCAGCAAGAGTTCGATCTCAGCGAAATCAGTCTCGTAGAACTCATAACCTGAGCTACAGTTACGAGCCATATAATCTTTTAGATCCTCACCGGTCTTATCGGTATCGAATATCAGATACGAGACACCGACTACGTCCGTTTTAACAAGCTCCTTGTACCGGATTCCGTTTTCTTCCACAATGTAGCTACCGTCTTCATCGTAGCTGTTTGCAAGGATGCAAAGCTCCTCGACTTTGCTTTTACTGGAACCAGTCCCAGAGATGTAAGCCATCTTTCGTAATTCGTGGAGTGAGAAAAAGTACTCACCTTCTTGGGAACTGTGCCGGCACAAGTCTGATAACAATTCGTAAGGCTCTTTGATAAGTTCCTTCTCGAAATCAGCCATTTGCGGGGCCAGCATTTCGATAGTATTGATCGCAAACGCATAACATTGTTCATTGATTTTCTCCTGGCCATCTAATATGGCATATGAGCCGGCCAGTTTAAGGGCCAACCACTGTTTATGTTTCCGACTCAGTTTTGAGATCGGATATTTGTTGGACATCTCCTCTGACAAGATAGCGTTGAGCTCCATGTATACGTCGAAAAGCTTATTGGCGTCATCCGTAACTTTAAGAGGTTTGGCAGTCGTGTTCTCTACCAGGTGAGATGTTTGTTTATTCAGGGCCTCCTGAGCCTTCAGGACACGCTTACGCTCTTCTTCACGAATAGCATACAATTCGTTGATAGAAGTGATTTCGACCCGCTGTGGCTGTTCTGGAGTGAATGTGAATATACTCCGACGTGCTAGCTGGGTGTTGAAGATAAGTTTGAACTTACTTTTGATATCGTTGTTGTATAGAACCGCTTCCTGGGCCCCAAAGAACAGAGCACTTACAGGCAGATTCTTTACGGCTTTGGTTTGGTGTTCGTATGACTTCACGATCTTCGGGGGAATGTTCCCCAGGTCGTAAGCTACTGAGATAATCTTGATGATATCGGACATGGCGCCATTGGTCTGGAGCTCAGTTCCGATCTCAGATGTCATGATAGAGCCGGAGCCCATAGGATTCTCAGCAATTTCAGAGAAATGATGCATCAAACCTTCGACAGTACCAAGCCCGGCCTGAAGCGGCTTCGGTGGCTGGTAATACTTCTGCCAATTCTCCTTGTCTTCACCGTCAAGCAGAGCCATACGTTCGGCTTTCACACGGGCAAACTCTTTACGTTGTTCTTCGAGTTGCTCGTAACCGATCGACAACGATTTGCGAATCGTATTCAAAGACTTATCCTTGGACGTACCTGACGCACTGAGAGCGAAGACTATTGCATTGGTTGGTACGAGTGTCCCATCGTACAACGCTATCGGCTTCCTCATATGGGCACTAAAAGTTATCAATTCGGAGAGTGTAATAGCGAGCTTCAGTTTATAAGGTACGTCCCCGGATATTGTGTTAATACCCTTCTGGACGATATCCGGGAATGGTCCCAGATTGGTCGTACGATCTCGGACATACGTGTCCAGGAGCTGTTTAGTACTCATTTATGCTCCTACAGATTCAGCGATAGATTCAAAGAATTCGACCTCATTAAACTCGTTACCAACGTTCAAGCAGCCCTTCATGGTCACCGCGGTTCCATAACTGTTGCGCAACATATCGCCATAATGATTTTCCAGGATAGCGAAGAAGAATTTACGTAACAGTCGATCGTTGATAACAGCTGACATGGTGTTCACTGATTTAGGATCCTTGTGTGAAAACAAGGGTATGTCGGCGAAGAAGTTACGGCCATCTTTGCTCGGATTATTGATCGGCAGAACCATACTCACCTTGATGAAGATGTGCTGACGCTCGAGCTCCTCGACAGTTGCCAATAACTTGGCACAGTTCATACGAATTGTTTCATTCGTTGTGTAATACGGATAGCTGATGCTAATGTACAACTCGTAGAAGAAATCGATGTACTGCCTGGCCGGGCTGATAACACAGTCGGCTTCACCGGCAGCATATTTGCCAATGTCGACTCCAACGTTGGTGCCATCTACCGTATACTGATAGGCTTCATACACCTCTTCGGTGATGAGTCCACGCTTATGCAGGTTCTGGCGTACCAGGTTACGAATAGACTCCTGCTCTGCAGGTTCGAAATCGCTTTCGCCGGTAAGAAGTTTACGCAGAGCTTCTGCATAACCCATATTACACTTGTCGTCTTCCTTCTGGGTCAGTTTGCTAACAACATGACAGAAGTGAGGCAGGTTACGAAACGCGAAATAGTCTTGATTCGACCATAAGTTTTTAAAATTCGGAGGAAATACGTCCGGGAAGGGTAGTTCAGTGTTAAATTGTTCAAGTATACTCATTTTATGTTCCAGTTTCAGGTGGTTCGGGTGGTGTATTCCAAGAATCAGTAGCTTTTTCTGATTCGTCAGGGGCTGCATGCGCTTTTTTAGGGTTGCCTCCAGCACGTACGGTTAATAGAGCTTCTAGTTCTTCGAATGTTTCACAATCCGCTTGATCTTGATGCTTAGGCATTGACTCTACTTCCTTCATATATTGTTCCAATACAAGGTCAGCCTTATCTGTGAGTCGATACACAAAATCATCACTAAGTAACTTCAGATCTTTGCGTTTTTGATACCGAATAGCGTCTCTCATCGAAATGATTTTAGACGCATTATTTCGACCCATGATTTGACGCAGCAATTGCATGCGATTATGGGTATCGGTGTCTACTAAGGTTTTTTCAAGCAAGTCGTCGCGTTCAACATCGATAATGTCATATCTATCTAATGTTGCAGCGTCGAGTTTGGTCCTACCGGTATAAATACTGTGTTTATCTGTTGGATTTGCAGTTGCTATTAGTCTGAAGTTAGGATGACATTTTACCAGACCATCAGGGAATGATATATAGCCATTTTCAATGGTATTCAGGCATAAAAGGACGTTCGGATCACCTGCATCAATTTCATCGATCAGCATGACTCCGCCATCACCATCTGCGTCAAAACAGTTACGCAGTGTCGAAGTTATATACTTACCGTTAACCGCTTTGAATCCAAGAAGATGCGACAATGTTGTTTGCCGAGTCATAGATATAGTATGAAAGTTCAGCTTCATTGTCTCAGCAATTTGTTCACCAAGTGTGGTCTTTCCAGACCCAGCTCCGCCCATCAATAAGACTGGTATGTTGTTTTCAACCAGAGTCAATATTGTTGAGTAACTACTATGATAACTCATTTCTTCACCGGTTCAATTACCGCTTTAATCGGCGTCAATTCAGAGTCTGGCTCCATTAGATTTCTAAATAGACCGCAATACAGAGCATAACAACGAAGTTCGGCAGCATTTTTAAATACTGTCTCTTCTCCTTTATCGCTAAATTCGGTCCAACGTGAAAGATGGCCCAATATTTCATCGTTTGCAGACTTACTCTTTATCAAATCGTAAGGGTATTCAGTGTAATCAAGGATTTCCTTCTCGGCATATGCCATCGAACAAAAAAACAGCATGGCGTCATTTGCGTCATACTTTTTTAATTCGGCAGCCCAGTAATCAACGGCTGGAAAGAACTTATGTATGGTTTGGTAATCGGCCAGCACTTCATCGATTACTCGATAAGTTGGACGTTTAATCAATAGTTCTTCGTAAATTTTCTCGAGAGCCATTTCCGGCAGCTCTTTCACCTCGGCTCTCAGCGTTTTTATATCCACCTTCAAAATCAGGTGGAATACCGACGCAATAAGAACCTGGTTCATACCCTTGCTTCGAGACAATAACGTCTTGAACATATGCAGAGGAGTTGAATTCTCCACAACAAAGGGTAGAAATTTGTTTGCCATATTATTTTCTCCTTTAACGTAGTTTTTGTGCCATTCAGAGAATTCTTCGCTTCTCCACCCAGAGCCATAGGGGTTTGATGTACTTACAGGAAAAGTGCCTTCGTATTTTGCTCTAAAATCTTTCTCAGACATGGTTTGCATGTATTTTTCTTTTTTCTCCAGCCAGTCGTATTCTGCTTCAGTACTACTATGATCACCTTCATTAGGACCAGGTGGCCAGGTATAATTTTCAGTTTTCCGTATCTGCCGTTCTGCATATACTTCAGTTGCAGTTTTACGCGGTTCAGGAGACTTACGAGGATCTGGTGGATCAAATGTGACAGGCATGATGACTCATATATGTTGCTTTAAGGGGGTTTATGCGCTTTATATGAGACAAAGCAACATATGTGAATACAAAAAAAGCGGCTCATTACAAGCCGCTTCCAATTACTGCGACGCTCGCTTACAAGTAAGCGAATTTTGTGCCGTTGCCGACACTGGTGAAATACGGACTTGTTGCCAAAAGTTCTTCGACTTGCTTATCCAGGTTTGCACCGGGAGTTTGCTCTACGAACTCTATGGCAGCCGCTTTAATACCACCGATCTGGCCACGCAAAGTTGCAACCTGAGATTCTGCACTCAAGTGGTTGAAACTCATAGTACCATCAGGGGTATTCACCCGAGGTGCTTCAATAACAGCGTCTTCGTTTCCGTAAGCTCTGCGGGCAGAACCCACAATTGCTTGGACACGTTCCAGCTGCTCAGAGGCATCTGCATCCTTTTCGTTCAGGATATTGGTAAGGGACATAGCTATGCTCCATTCGTTATACTCTCAACTTCACTTCATAACCGTGAGAGCTTCGGTTACAACGCTGTTGCGTTACTAAGATTGACGCCACAGCGCGAAACAGCGACGTAATAGCATCGAAATGCCACTAAGTCTTCATGAGATTGGATTCCTCCTGCCTCACGTATTTTCTGAATTCTTACATTGAGATCGTCAGCAATTTCAACGTTCTCGAACTCGAGACCCTTGGACGTATACACAGTCGCAATGGTGTAATCGAGATCTACGTCCGCATTCTTTGCATCCTTGTAGAGTGCGAACAGGTTTATACCTTTTCGTTTGAGTGATAGCAGCAGATTCACTGCAGTCTTGGTCTCCTGGTCATCCACCGTATCCAGTAGATGTTGGTACCAGGTATAACCCCTGGTACTCTTTTTCTCGTATTCCTTATATTCGTCTTCCAGGTATTTGTATTTCCACTGATAAACCTGTTTGCCGTTCCCGGATGATACGATCGCTAGCGGGTAGGCAAAGATCTCTGAGATTTTCCTCAGTAGATGAAATCCCTGCCCTCCTTCTAGTCGGTCATTGATCTCTTTAACGATCGATCCATTAGTTGCTGTACAGTACAGACTTTTGCCGTTACGTACGGGTTCATCTGTACCAATGAATGAATAATCAAGATTGACGTCTTTTTTCATGAACCATTCAATCCTCATAGCGATCGACTCACTGCAGCGGAATGATTGTGTAAGTGGCAATACGACGGCCTCATCTTCCAGAAGTTCGAAACCATCCACTAGATTTAAGAAGTCATATATGGCCTGGTTGGTCTCACCCAGTCCCAGCTTCTTAGGCGCCTTGATCAGCTTGAAGATCTCGAGAGCTACTGCCGTAGTGTCGTTGATCTCATCGAGGATCACCAAGTCATATTCGCAGGTAGCACTACCATCGACCAGACATAGGTGGAAATACTTCAGCATGAAGTTGAATGTTGGATTGATTTCTTTAGCAATCATCTTCTCGATGTATACGATCGCCAGCTTTTTGAGCTTAGCATCACGTTTATCATCGAAGAATTCATCCATGTACAAAAACATGTCAACTGACGCTGACACGTAGAATTTGTCGATAGCATCAATAATCCGAGCTTTCTCCTGATATTTGATATTTTCGGTGATGCATTTGTAGCTAATATCACTGATTTCGCTCTTTGGCTGCACAAAACGGTATGCAAGGCTGTGCAGAGTCTTACATTCAACATTTAATCCACGAAAGCGGGCAACTCCTTCCTCGACTATGGCTTTGTTAAACGCCGTGTAGAGACACCTTGTAGGCTGCAGGAGCTCTGCTATCTCTCGAGACATAAATGACTTGCCTGTACCAGGCCCGGCGTGAACGAGGAGTATTCCATCGTTATCCGCCATCCAGTCCAGCACGTCATGCTGTTCCGGGGTGTATTTCATAAATTCTGTCATTTAGTACTCTCCATAGTTCTCATGTCTTTGCTCCGATTGCTGCTTCAATCTTCATGGATGTTTTCGCTCCAAATAGACTGCCGCTGACCGTACCGATCAGGTAGGGTATGAATAGAATCCAGTCGAAATCAGACACAACGAGTATCCCCATGCATGCAAACCAGATGCCATTACTGGCAACGGATGCTATAGCGTGATACCACATGTTGTCTCGATTACGAGCCCGGCTCACCATAGCGAATGCTACGGTCTGGAAGAATGCCAGGACAATAAGTATTACCCACTCATACACAAAGAGTACCAAACATACAGTTGTAAGCGGCGGTAACAATACCGGCCATAATAAATAGCCAAACGCCGAGCAGCGTTAAACCGGTAGCAATAAAGTATTTCATAATATTTTCCTGTTTTAGTTACAGTGATACCCGGAAACATTTCGCTTTGGGGGCATATTTGTCAATCCAACGCTTTTTACCTTCTTCCATTGTCCATTTTTCAGCAAATTGGCATTGTTCTAAGGTGTCGAAGTTTATTTGTTCGATGTGGTGGACATCTCCAGTGATGACCCAAACTAGTAGTATCCAATTCATAAGGTGACT
>Ga0255047_10001812_pt1 | contig 14814 bp, 8 predicted proteins | sample JV7_2_1_MG_FD_183640 | JGI IMG/M metagenome (GOLD analysis project Ga0255047, IMG submission 183640) | Seawater microbial communities from Jervis Inlet, British Columbia, Canada - JV7_2_1 | ecosystem: Environmental > Aquatic > Marine > Inlet | place: Canada: British Columbia | collected 2016-10-06
GGTGAGGACACGGAGCTTACTAAAGCTTTTGGCGAAATGGACACCGCGTCCAGCCTTTTATACGGCGGTATTGACCCCGTTACAGGAAAGGAAAGAGAGACAAATCTTACGGAGGCTTTTGGTGATTTTGATACCGCAAGAGGATATTTAAAAGATAGGGGTACGTACACTACGGACTACAGGGAAGATGCTAAAACAGCTTTTGATAACGCTATTTTGGCGGTTAAAACCCCTGTTGATCTTGTTGAGGAAAAGTTAAAAACTTTAGGAACAGATTTTGATTCTCTTGGAAATACCGCTAAAACAGAGCTTTTAAAACTAGCTGAAACAACGGACACCGATTATGAAGCCGCAATAACAAAAGGGGAGACAGCGTTAAACGCTCTTTCTGGTTTTGCTACAACGGGGGAACAAAATTTAAGCACTATTCAAGATACAATAGAAGACCGTACGGCTTCTGGTATTGGGGGTCTGGACGCTACAACAGCGCAATTCGATCCTTCAGGTATTTCAGCGTTTTTTAACACGTTTGATGACGAAGTTGTTGATATAGTCCTGAGAGATATAGCGCGTGAAGGCGAAAAAACTAAAAATATTGCTGCTGCAAAAGCGGTTGGTGTAGGTGCTTTTGGTGGTTCACGATCTGCTATTGAGCAGTCTGAGATAGATAAAAATATTTTAGAAACACAGGCTGACGCTGCGTCTAAACTTAGGGCGCAAGGGTTTACTGACGCTGCTAACCGCGCACAAAGTGTTTTTGAAGCTGCTATGGGCAGACAACAAAAGGTTGCTGAACTAACTTCGGAATTAGGAAGAACATCAGGGGCTACCCAAGCACAGATTGCTGAAACAGGAATCCAAACTGTAATGCGTCCAGAGGAATTAGCCTTACAGACCGCTCTAAGCGAAGCTGGACTGGACATGGATTTCCTTAAAGGCAGAACAATGGCAGATATTGCGGCTTACGATCAAGACATGGCGGGCATGAAGAACTACGCGAACATACTTAATATGAGAGCGACGAACCCCGGTTTGTTGGCTGACATAGGTATAAAAGCGGGTATGGGTATAGGTAGTTTAGGTACCGATTACGGGCAACTGTCCCAACAGGATTTATCGACTATGGCTAAACTGGCTTTAGACCAAGGCGGCCTTACAATAGACCAATCCACGGCTATGAATAACATAGCGAAGGGTCGCGGAGGAATGCTGATAGATAAAGCTGATTCAGTAGCTAAAATAGGTAACTATGAAGGTGTTACGGGCGAGCGTTACAGTAAGCTTGGTGGAGCCGAACTAATGAATGCTGAAACAAAAGCCGCGCTGGAGGGACAAAATATATCTAACCTTATTACGGGTGGATCAATACAGGCCGCAAATGAATCAGCGTTACTGGAAGCAGAACGCCTGAACAAACTATCAGAGGATTACGCTGCTGTTGGCGGTATAGGTCTTGTTACGGACGTAATTAATAATGTAGGTACCTCTGGTATGGTAGGAGCAAACCCTGCTTACACCGCAACTGGTGGGGGAGGCGGCGGCGGCGGCAGTAATTGGGTTGGGACGGCAGTAGACCTTGCTAAAACAGTTAGCGCCCTCGTCTGATATAGGAGAAACAAATGGCAATGAACATATACGGCAGACCAATGTTTCAAGGCGGTTCTATTAGAATGGCCCCTAGAAGGTTTCAAACAGGTAAAGAGGTAAAGAAGTTTGAGTTTGATAAACCTACTACTCCTCTCACTAGAGACATAGAGGCTTATATAGAAGGGACAGGAGAAAACAAGCATCTTAGAGATAGACTGCCTATTCTTGGAAAGCAACTTCAAATCTTAAAAAATCAAAAACAAGCAGGGTATGACATAAGGGAAGACTTAGCATCATTGTCTGACTTAGACCTTGCCGAAGAATATTTTGCTGGAACCCTGCAATATCTTATGACACCGACACTATCACAACAGGCGGGTAAATTTTTCAGTGACACCGCCGATAAAGCGGGTGATTTCGTAAGTGACAAAGCCGCTGACTTAATGAATTTTTTAAGAAGACAACAGGGACAAGAAACTTCTCAGAACATAAAAGCGCAAGGATTCCCTGTTATGGGCGTGGACGGCACTATGGACACAAGGTATTTTGCAGTTCCAATGGAGAAACCTATACCTAAACCAGAAAGAGTTCCTACGCCGATCTCAAAACCGATTACACAAGATTCACCGACACCTACCTTTCCTTCAGATGGTTATGATGAATACTTAGAGTTTCTCCAAGGAAATATACGTGGGGAATCCTATAGTCCGGATAGGTTTAGTTGGCTTCCACTAGACAAGTCTGGTAGACTTATTTCACAAAGTTTTAATAAGGGTGGCCCAATACGCAGACAAGCAGGCGGCGGGATTGAAGCGGTTATGCCCACGGACCTTGGTGCTTTAGTAGAGCAACCCCCTATGCCTATGCCCGCGCCACCCCCTATGCCTATGCCCGCGCCACCCCCTATGGCAGAAGAACTTGGAAACGTCCAACAAACTGCGGAGACTTTCGGGGAACAAGAAGGCGCTCAATACGTTATGAATATGATGGAGGGTTTAAACGCTGCTGAAGAAAGCGGCGATCCTGAACAAGCTATAAATGCGTTGCGTGGAAATGAGATGCCTATATCGGAACGCTATGAAGAACTAGCAACCTATGTCGGTGATGATGACGCGGAGAGAACTCCCGAATCGGTACTATTAATGACACAGCCTGCTATCATGCTAACCGAGAAAGGCGCTATGGATAGCGGCATTGGTTCTTTGATGGAAAGCGTAGTTGGCGATATTGATATGGAAACTAATATTGGTGATCCAACCCCGATGGGAGAGGGTGTCGGTTCGTTGATGATGGCCCAAGCAGATACGGAGGTTGGGGAACAACCTCCCGTAAATTTTAACTACGGTGGGCCTGTTCAGAGGTTCAGTAACGGGGAAGAAGTAAATAGCTACGCACAGGGCTTTCAGGACTTTTTAACTGATTCCTCCAGAAATTTGTTTGTTTCAGACGAACAGGCCTTGGATTACGAAAACCAAATAGGAAGAATAAAAGATTATCAAGAAGGTATTAACACAAGGTTTTTGATAGATTCTCTAAGCAGGGCAGTTGATGCGGAAAGAAACAAGAAACCGGGTTCTACTTTTGCTGGAAGAGCTATGGGAGCGTTCTCAGATGCTTCTGAAAATGTGCCAAAACAAAGAGAATTATCCGCTAAAGCAATAGATAATATTAACCAACAAAGATATGCTTTAGAAAGGGAAGGAACTAAAAAAGCTCTAAGTGAATTAGGGTTGTTTAGTAAAGCTCTTGTGAAAAGTCAGGCAGACGAAAAAAAAGCGGCGCGGTTACAATCTATGAAAATAGGTGAAGACGACTTAAACGCTCACGCAGGAGGGTTTGGAAGAACTAAGGATGGTAAAGTCGTTAACCCGTACAGTAAAAAATATAGGGGCCAGACTACAGAGGGCTTGGCTGAAGGTTCTTTCTTAAAGATGCTTCAAGACGGATGGCGCGGGTTGGGTTATGTATATGGTAGTACGCCCGGCCCAACTAGTCAATTTGCTACTGATATGAAACGTTTTGAAACACGGATACGCGCGAGAATGCAAATTGCAGAGTCAGAAGGAAGTGGCTTGGCGGTGGGAGAGACAAGAAAGTTAGCGGAGACTACTACACCAACATATTTTAGTGGGAATATTTTAAACCGAAAAAACCGTGCGGCAGCTATTAAACAAGCACGAGAGGGAGCGACATATGCTGCGGGTAGAGCTAGGGTAAACGCTGAAGCTATAGGTAGAATAGTAGACGGGGGTCAAGAACCATCTAGTGAAGTATATGCGCGGAATTTTCGCCAAGCACAGGCGTTTATGGACATAGCAAGAGAACTTAACGCTTATGCTCAGTTTCTTGACTCGTATGACGAAGAAAACAAGTCCTCAAAGCTCGAAGCTAAGTATGACAAGGATCATTCTTTTTCTAAGTCTTCTTATGCAAACCCTGAGAAATTACCTCTTGTGGAAGTTCCTACCGAAGAACAAAAACCTGCGTCAACAATTCAGTCAAAATCTGAGTCAGCATCTAGATTAATGGATGACATAAGAACTGGCCAAAAAGGGCCGGTTAGGGGTGAAACTGTTATTTTGGATAAAGTTTCTGTTATCGATGAAGATACTGATGGAGGGCCGACGAATACCGAGCTATTGACAGCGATAGGCCGTTCAGAAACTCAAGGTATACAAACCCCTTATACAACTTTACACGAGGAGCGTAACGGAGAAAGAGCCGTTGGCAAATACGGTATTAAACCTTCCACCGCAATTCAACCGGGTTATGGGGTGCCTACTGTTTATCAGTTGGCTAAAGATATGGATATAACCGTTCCGCAAACAATTAACAGGTATGATCCAGAAGGTTCTGAAAAACGTCGTGCCGAAAAACTTCTTTTAGATTATCCTGAACTGCAAGATGCGTTTGCTGTGGCTTATTTTAGAGGTTTAGAAAAACGCTTTGGTGGATTAAAAGAAGCTTTACTAAAATACTCTGGTTTTGATGAAGATGACGAAAATTGGAACGCACACATAGGCCGTGACAGGCGGTGGACTGAATGGTTCGAGGCCGAGGAGGTAAGTTAATGGTAGATCGCCCAACAACTTCTGTAGCTGGAAACTTTAAAGGATGGATGAAGTATTATCAGGAAAACGAAGGTTTAACTCCTTATAACGCTATAGAAAAAGCGGCTAAGTCTGCTGCTGTTGAATCAGGGTATAACGAAGAACAATTTAATTATGCCCTCGACCAAGGAGCTACTTTTAAAGATATTCTTTTACAAACTACTGATATGAGGGACATTTCGCAATTAGAGGCCGTTACAGAAGGTCTTATAACGGGTGGGGCTAGGCATGGCCCTAGTGCATTAGGGGCATGGGGAGGTATGAAAGTTGGGGCGGGTATTGGCGGTGCGGTTGGCTCAGTTCCCGGTGCTGTTATTGGTGGTATAGGTGGAGCTATATTGGGGCTGTTAGGCGGCGATTTAGTAGGCGCAGAGTTAGAAGAACTTGTTACTGATGACCGTCCTTCTTATCCAGACTTAGGAAACGAGGCTGCTTTTCAAGCTGGTCGCACCACTGCGGCAGGCCTTACCTCTATTTTACCCGCTTACAGAATGTTAAACATGGTAAAAGAGCCAGTTAAAGTGGCTAGTACTATCGCTAAAGAAGGTTTAACGGGTAAGACAATTCGGCCCACAGCTAAATTTTTAGCAAAATTATCTCAAGACGTACAAGAAAAAGGTTTACCCGCTTTTCTTCGTTTTGAAAGTCAAGTTATTCCTGCTATGGCAGGCGCGTCGTATGTTACTACAACAATAGCGCCCGATGATGAATTACTTCGCGGAAGTTCTGAAATAGCTGCTGGTGTGCTAAACCCCTTACGTATGTTTAGTTCTTTGGCAAGGGGCGGCAAAAACGCTATAGGAAAAGCAAAAAAAGTAGGGGACATTGTTGAAGATAGTCAAAAAGACAAAGCCCGTTCTTATTTAGATGACTACATAAGCAGAGAATATAGTGTCTCTGATTTTAAAAGTATAGATGAGGCGGTTAAATCACCCGATTTTATTAAAGCTTTTGAAGAGGCGGGTGACAAAACTAGTGCATATCTTAGTCCTATACCTAGTAACGAGGGAAAAGGTGATTTGCAAGTGGTGTTAGCACACCTATATAGGCAATTACCGAATAGTAAGGTTCAAGGATACACGGATTCTGTAGACACATTCTATAATATTAATAGAGCTTTAGCTAAAACTATCGGAGGGAAAGAAGGGCCAGAAGCAGCGCGTGAACTTGTTGAGAAAATACAACAAACTGAAATCCAAACTCTGTTAGGAGCATTGTATACAGGAAACCTTACAAAGTATGCTAACTTACTAAACAAAAAAACCGAAAAAATAGAAAAGATATTAGGTAAAGGTTTTCCCGCAGATTCTAAGGATGCCCAAGCCGAGATAGACAGGTTGGCAACCGAGTTAAGTAAGGCGTTTAGTGAAACTAATGTGCAGATGAATGAGGGTATAAATAAATTAGCCAACCAACTTAGTAATAAGGCACGTATGCCTACTGCAAACTTTCAGCAAATAGCTACAGATATTATGAATGGAACGACAAAAGCATATAGGACTTCATATAAAGATACATCACGTTTTGGATCAGAGTCTTTCAACAAAGCGAATGAACTGCTAAAAGAAGTTTTGGAAAACACGGTTAAGGGTAAGAAACTGAAAGGTAAGAATAAATTAGGATGGGTAATAGATAAAGAAGAGTGGAAGAAAGGCGCTTTTAATGAAGAGGGTGCAGATGTTAGAAGACTTATAGGTTTACGAACGGATTTATTAAACCGAGCAAACACTGTTAAAAGAATGCAACAGTCTGGTCCTCCAGTATCCGACGGGGAAATTGTTCTTTATGATAATTTAATAACCGCTATTTCAAAAGATATTGAAGATGCGGCTAAATTTAATCCTTATTCTTCCTTTAGTGGGACGGGCGCTCCGAACAAAAAAGCATTACAGGAATCTTTTTTTCCTAAAAACTCAGAAGAAGCTAGTAAAAACGCTGTAATAATACAAAATATGTGGAAACTAAATAGAGACAAAAACGAGTTTTTTCAACGGTCTAGTGCGGGAAAAACGCAAAAAAACTTAATAGAAAAGGACGGATACGGCGGCTCAACAGACGCTTATATAGATAAGTATTTTCAAGGTGGCGGGGGCCAAAGAATAGCAAAGGATTTTAAGCGGTTTGATGAAGTTCTAAAAGATCAAAAAGAAATACTTAAAGGGTCAGGCGTTGCGTTGAAAGATTTTCCAGTTTTTTCTGACCTTACCGAAAATTTATTGACTGCATTATATATGAAGAAAGTGGCGCTTAATCCACGCGAGATTAAAGTGAGTGCAGGAATACCCGACGAGGGAGCAGACGATTTGTTTAAGGGAGTTTCGGACACTCTCGTTGAGCAATTAGGGAAACAAGAGTTAGCTGATGATGTTTTCCCAGATTTTAGCCTAAAAGCACTAGAAGATTTTCAAAAGAACTTTAGCGGGGCGTTAAAAGGCACCGCTCTTAAAAAGCACTTAACTAAAATTGAAAAGGCAATAAAAGCCGGAGATTTTTCACAACAGAGCCATTTCCAGAATCAACTACACCTTCATGTCACTAGTCCAAAAGCATTAAGAACACAGTTGGAAAAGGAACTGCAAAGGAAATACGGTGAAAATATACTTGAAGATAAAACTTTTTTTAACACATTTGATAAAAATAAATTACCAGATGTGGGTTCGAACGAATACTCTGATAAGATTAAAAATAAAATAAGCGCCGCAATAGACTCAGCTTCCAAAAGAATAAAAAATTCTGGTAAAGACTCACAAGCTGTAGGTAGAGGTTTGTTTAACCATATTGTAGGGGAGACTCTTTCAAAATTTGATTCCGATAAAGCGGGCGCGGCATTAAAAGCTAGGGCTTTTCTTTTTGGGAAAAGCGATGATCCTCTACAAATTAAACCTTTTAAATTTAAAGACGATCCGTCGTCCATAATGGGAAAAATGGTTGAAGAGGGGCTTGTAGAGGAGATTGACTCTAAGCATTTAGACCAAATACTCTTAAATCTTGATTCAGCGCAAAAACAATTAGCGGCTCTTAAAAACACAGACCAAATAGACAACCCTAAAAACAATTCGTTATTAGCCGCTTTGTCTAAACCCCTTCAAATTGTTTTTGCTACTCTTGCTAGGATGTTTAGTACGGGAACCTTACAGGCTCCCGCAATGGCTTCCAGTTTTGCAAAAGACATTACAACAAATTTACCTACTGCATGGGCTAACAAAGCTTTGTTAGAAATATTAGAACCTCAAAACAGGAAAGATTTATCCCTGCTTTTAAGGGATGGACAAACGGGTAAGGCCGAACCTACCAAGGAGGTTGTAAACGCTGCAAACAAATTTCTTATTCGTTGGTTTGGTAGCCCTACACCACTTGCACCAACTATTTTAAGACAAGCGGAAACAAGCGAACCACAACCTAGAGGAAAAGTACGAGAACGTCCAATACCTCCACAAACAAGAACGCGCATAGCACCAAGCCAACCGTTAGTAGGTAAAATAGACACTGATCAAGCCCGTACTTACGCAGCCTTAAACCCTAATGATACAATCTCTCCGTTATTGTCACGGCTCGGTTAGGGGTTAAACCTACAGCTTATGGTGTTTAGCCCAATGGACGTTTCCGGTTTCTGGATCGACATACGCAAACACAATACCTAATTTCTTTTGTGTTGCAGTTCGTTTTCTTGAAATACGGGTTTTTTGGTTACGGCCTTTCAGGAATCTTTTTGATTCGCTCTTAACATCGACCATCAACACTTCTGGATTCGGCTCGGGTTTCAGAGCTATGATATCCGCAGGCCCATGTGCAAAATCATTAGAGTAAATAAAATAACCTCTACTCAACAACTCTAATTTTACTATAGTTTCTGCGGCGTTCCCAAGTAAATGTGTGCTGTTAGCGTTTCGTGAAACTTCATTGTGCTTCTGTAGCATTTTCTCGCCATCCGTAGTTTTTTTATAGTTTAAATTATTTTTGTAAAAAAAAGCAATTAAATATTGACTATCGCATAAACTATGCTATATTAAGGTCTGGCTTATAAAACCGAGGATTGGCCTTCCTCTATATGACGACCTTAGAAAGGGTGAAAAATGCAAAAATCAGTAGATCAGTTATTTGAGGATTCGGCTCCTGCAAAAGAGCAAGATTCTTTTTTAAATATTAGTGAAGTTGGAATGTCGGGGGTTAGCAAACTTGCTCATGCGGCACAACGTCAACTTAAAGAAATCGACGAAGCCGAGGCTGCTTTAAAAAAACTTAAATCAGTATACCATAAAAACATTACCGAAACCTTACCCGATCTTATGGCAGAGTTCGGTATTAGTGGCTTTACGCTTTCGGACGGTTCTTCAATATCCGTGGTTCCAACGGTGGGCGCTCACATCTCTAAGGCCCATCAAGAAGAAGCCTTTAGCTGGCTTCGGGAAAATGGGTTTCAAGACCTTATTAAAAGTGATGTGAGTATGAGTTTTAGAAAGGGCGAGGATGGTAGACGCGCTGATTTTATAGAACTTGCTGAATCTCAAGGGCTTGCAGTTTCCACAAAAGAATCTGTGCATCCGATGACTTTAAAATCATTTGTAAACGAAGAAGTTGTAGTAAACGGCAGGAATGTTCCGACAGAATTATTCGGGGTATTTACAGGTCAAAAAGCAGTTATAAAATAGGAATAAGAATCATGGCAAAACAATCAGTAGCAAAAAAGAAAATTCACGAAGTAGTTTTAACCGAAGTAGATAATTTGTTTGAAGCACATGCTGGGGAGGGACTTGCAACCGCCCCAACTGATACCGTTATTCCGCTTTTAAAAATCTTTCAAGATCAGACGAAAGCGGATATTAAACAGATCTTAGTCGATAAGGGTGGTAAGCCGGGAGACATCTTCAACAACGTGACTTACGATATTTTTAAAGGTGATGAAGGTGTTCTTGTCGTACCGTGCGGATTTAACAGGCGCTATCTCGTTTGGCCCGGTGGCACTATCGAAGGTGGAAGACCTCCCTTAGATGTGTTCTCGCCAGCCGATCAGCTTCCAGAAACGCAGCTTAATGCTCAAAATCCTGACGACAGGAAGCTATACATCAAGGGAAGTTCTGATGGTCGTTATATGGAAGAACAAGCGAACCATTACGTGCTTATCATTAAAGACGATGGTGGGATTGAACCAGCTATTCTAGTTATGAAATCTTCACAGTTTAAAAACTCGAGGCGTTGGAACTCTATCATCAATGCACAAACGCGAACCGGTGCGAACGGTAATATTTTCACGCCACCTCGGTATGCTAATATTTATCGTATTGCGACAACTGATGAAACGAACGCGAAAGGTAGTTTTAAGGGATTTGTAATATCACATGAATCGCAAGTTAGCGGAGATCAAGGACACTTGGTTGAACGTGCAATGGCGTTCGCTAAAACCGTTGAAGAAGATAACATTTCGGATAGTAGTTTTAATGAAGAAAGTTCTTCTAAACCAGCGCCCGACATAAACCCCATAGCATCCGTCGTAGATTAGGATTGAGGAGGCGGCGCAAGCCGCCTTTTCTTTAGGGTACTGTTATGCGTGACGAAACTCGCAAATACATAGATGTCTTTAGTGGACTCGATGATGCTTACGCTATTTTGTTTTACAAAACAAACGTAACAAACAAAAACGGAAAGCGTGAAGGGTACAACATTGTTTTTACTAAAGATGAAAAAAACAACTACTTAGACAAAGACGGAGTTATTCAACCTACCTTTGAAGAAGCGGTAGAAGGACACTTGACTGGGAGTGGTCCTAGTGTCGCAGTGTTTCCTACAACACGTAGCAATACGTGCGGGTTTGGTTGTATCGACATTGACGAGTATAAAGACCTTGACCTACAAAATATCATAGACAATATAAAAAACCTTAACCTTCCGCTAGTGTTGTTTAGATCAAAGTCAGGGGGTCTACACGCCTACTTGTTTTCTAAACCAGCGGTCAATGCTGCAACAATGCAAGACGCTTTAAAAAACTTGAGTTCTTTACTCGGGTATTCTAACTCGGAGATATTCCCAAAGCAGGCGGAGTTGCTGCCAAGTGACATAGGCAACTGCCTCAACGCACCCTACGACAATGCCGAAAAGTCTACACGACATGCTTACAAGGCAGACGGTTCCAGAGCCACGCTAGACGAATTTTATGCTTTGTACGAAGAGTATGTGCAAACGCCGGATCAAATCACGGCCCTTGGGTCTTACATGCCTTCTGAGCAGAGTTTGTTTGAGGACGGACCTCCTTGTTTAAATATTTTAACGCAGGAAGGCAAAACTATTGCTTCTGGCAACCGCAACAACGGATTGTTTAATATCGGCGTGTATTTAAGACTTAGGTATCCTGATAGCTGGGAAACCGAGATATACGACTATAACAAAAAGGTGATTGATCCTCCGCTTAATCGCACCGAGATCGAAACACTAATAAAATCTTTATCTGGAAAAACATACCATTATAAATGTTCAGACCAGCCTATATGTAACCATTGTAATAAAGAGGTTTGCCTTACGAGAAGATTTGGGGTAGGCGGAGATAAGATATGTACTATAACCAATCTCCGTAAATACGACTCTGAACCACCCCTATGGATACTGGATATAAACTCAAAAGGGCTAGAGCTTTCTACCGACGAGCTTTTAGACCAAAACCGTTTTGCTCGTGCCTCTATTGAGCAGCTTAACCTTCTTCCTCCTACGGTAAGCAAGAGGACATGGCAAACCACCCTGACAGAGCTTTTGTCTCAAATGGTGGAGTACCAACAAATACAAACAGTTTCGCCCGAGGTTTCGCTTAGAGGACAGTTTAACGAGCATCTAAGGGACTTCCTGCATTCGCAACAAAGCGAGAATAAAGAAGAAATTTTATTACGACGACCTTTCTATGACGAAGAACGAAAGGAGTATGTATTTCGGCTCAAGGACCTTGACGCTCATTTCAAGAGGGCTAAGTTTATTGCCTATAAATCCTTGACCAGCATTTCTGCTCGCTTACGGGAACTAGGAGGAGAGTCTGCACAACTAAAGCTAAAGGACAACAGGAACATACGTGTATGGAAGATTCCCGAAGAAGATTCAGACACCGAGATAACTGCGGCGGAGTTTAAAGAAGAAGAGGTTCCGTTTTGACCATACGAAGAATCTTTGGCCCTCCCGGTTGTGGCAAAACTTCTTTTTTGCTGGAACAGGTAATGAAGCGTTTAGAAGATGGCGCTCAACCTTTAACTATTGGTTATCTTGCTTTTACGCGAAAGGCGCGGCAAGAAGCTAAACAAAGAGCTATAAAGACTTTAGGGTTAAAGGAAGACGCAGCAGAAGACCAGCTTATGTACTTCCGTACTTTGCATTCGTTAGCCTATAAACTGTTGCCTAAAACAAACACGCGGCTTTTAACTACGGCAGACTTATCTAAGTTTGGACGCAGGGTGAATTTAAGCTTTCAAGCTAATCTTGACGAAGAGCAACGTATAAAAACAAACGACCCTGTAGTTAATTTATTAAATCTATATCGCGTTAAGAAAACAACTTTAAGGCATGAGTATAACCAAACCAAGCTTAAAGAAACGTGGGAGCATGTAGATTTTATAGACCGCTCTTATCGACAGTTTAAAGAGTCCCTTTCTTTAATTGACTATACAGATTTGCTAACTGCTTTTGAGTCGCAAATGGATTATCTGCTTCCCAAAAATTTTAATTTGATTTGTGTGGATGAAGCACAGGACTTAGCTCCTATACAGTGGGCTATTGTTGAAAAGTTAAAAAACCATACGAAAGACCTTATGGTTGCTGGTGATGACGACCAAGAAATATTTTCTTGGGCCGGTGCAAGCGGAAAGCATTTCCTAGAATTTGAATCTGAAGATACTTTGGTTTTATCGCAATCCTACCGCGTTCCCAGATCAGTTCATAAATTAGCTGTTTCTATTACTGACCGAATACCTTCCTCACAGAGACAACCTAAAGAATACCTACCTAAACCATACGAAGGCTCTGTTAACCGAATTAACTCCCTACAGGAAATTGATTTTGCTTCAGGGGAGTGGTTGGTTTTAGCCCAAGCAAATTATATGCTTGATGCTGTAGCAGAAGAACTAAAGAGCGCAGGGTATTTGTTTAGCAGAAATGGTAATCGCTCTATTAGCTACAACCTAACCACCGCTATTACTGGATGGGAAAGTGTTCGTAAAGAGGGCAGACAAATACCTGTGAGTTCCGCCAAAATAATGTATAGTTATATGAGTGGGAACGGAGGCAGGATTAAAAGAGGATTTAAAAAAATAAGTTTACCTGACGAAGAGTTATTGACGTTTGAGGATTTGCAAACACACCACGGACTTTTAGCGAATAGGAATGAAATTTGGTCCGAGGCTCTTGACCATAAAAAGTTTACTGTAGATAAAACATACATAACTTCTATTTTAAGAAAAGGTCAGGACAGTTTTCATACAAAAACCCCTCGTATTCAACTTAGTACAATCCACGGCGCAAAAGGTGGTGAATGTCAAAACGTAGTTCTATATCGGGACTGCACTACCGCTAGTTTGCAGAACAGTGAGAGCAGCGAGTTAAACAGGGTTTTTTATGTTGGGTTAACCAGACCCACAGAAAATCTTTATTTAGTGGAACCACAAGATGCTAACAGGAGCTTTATCATATGAATAGAAATGAAATTTTGTTGGAAGCACAACGCTTGATAAATACCGATAGAGCAGAAATTTATGGCCCTGCTCTAGAGAACCATCGAGACATCTGCACTATGTGGCAAGTGGTTATCGACCGATGCGAGGGACGATTAAAACCGCATCACGTTGCACTTATGATGGCTCTTTTAAAAGTAAGCAGGTTATGTCGGACAGAAACAAATGATTCATTTGTTGACGCAGCAGCTTACATAGCGTTAGCTGGAGAAATGTTTGAAACCCAAAGCACTACACAACTGGAATTATTAAAGTAAATGGTACGTAGTCATCTGGCAGACACGTTAAATTTCGGAAGTAAGTCGGAAGGCGACTGGCTTCCTCCTGAAATAGACTCCTTACCAAATATAGATCAGCCCATACGTTTTTTGGCACTTGATGTCGAGACAAATGATCCACTGCTTAAAAGCCACGGTCCTAGCTGGAAATTTCCAAACCAAGGGTTTATTTGTGGCATAGCTCTTGCTACAGCAGATTGGGAACTTTACTTACCCATACGCCATGATTCAGGAAACCTGCCTGTTTCCAGCGTTAAGAAATATGTGCAGCGAGCGATAGATAATACTGAGAATTTAATTTGCCATAACGCCAGTTATGATTTGGGTTGGCTTAAACGAGAAGGGTTCAAGGTCGATGGTCCTCGGATTATTTGCACAATGGTTACGGCTGGATTATTGGAAGATCGTTATTCACTCAGCCTTAATAGTGTGGCGTTCGACTATCTCGGAAAAATAAAAAGCGAGCAAGAACTCAAGGAGGCAGCCGCATCGTTCGGCTACTCTAATCATAAAGCGAATATGTATAAATTACATTCGTCCTTCGTGGGTGCTTATGCAGAGTGGGACGCTCGGCTCTGTTTTGATTTATTCGTACAAAAACAGCAGTCTATGCTCGTTGAGCAAGATCTAAATGAAGTCTGGAACTTGGAAACGGAATTACTACCAATCCTTGTAGAGATGACCTTTCGTGGCATACGGCTAGACATAGAGCAAGCAGAAAAAACCAGAGAGATTATTAAGAAGCGTGAAAAACAAACGCTCTCTAAAATTAAAAAGCTGACGAACACTAATGTAGAAATCTGGGCGGCTCGTAGCATTGGAAAAGCGTTTGACGAGCTTGGGTTAGAGTATCCACGAACAGCAAAAAGTAAAGAACCTTCTTTCACCAAGAACTTTTTGTCCGAACACGAACACCCACTTGCTGCCTTGATTCTAGAAGCACGGGAACTGAATAAAGTATCAGGAACTTTCCTTGACGGTTTGCTAGAAAAGGCGTGTGTCAACGGGCGCATCCACCCTGATATACATCAAATAAAATCTGAAGCAGGGGGAGCTATTACGGGACGGCTGTCTATGTCAAACCCCAACGGCCAGAACTTTCCTGCGCGGAACAAAGAGGTTGCCGGATTAATTCGCGCTTTG
>Ga0255047_10001813_pt1 | contig 14807 bp, 9 predicted proteins | sample JV7_2_1_MG_FD_183640 | JGI IMG/M metagenome (GOLD analysis project Ga0255047, IMG submission 183640) | Seawater microbial communities from Jervis Inlet, British Columbia, Canada - JV7_2_1 | ecosystem: Environmental > Aquatic > Marine > Inlet | place: Canada: British Columbia | collected 2016-10-06
GCGTGAGAACGGCCGTCGGTTCATCCAGGATCAGAATCTGTGCGTTGCGATACAGAAGCTTGAGGATCTCCACACGCTGTTGCTCCCCAACAGAGAGCTGCCAGATTCGCGCAGCAGGATCGACAGGAAGCCCATACTTCTCACCAAGATCTACTGCTGATTGGTGGAGTTGTTTCTCGTTGAGTCGCACACCGACGTCCGGGTGTCCAAGCGCAAGGTTCTCCGCCACCGTGAGGTTCAACACGAGCCGAAAATGCTGGTACACCATGCCGACACCAGCAGCAAGTGCATCCTTGGGACTCTTGAACAGGACCTGCTCACCACCCATTCGCATCTCCCCGGAATCGGGACGGTACAAACCGGCAAGAATCGAACAGAGCGTCGACTTGCCCGCACCGTTCTCCCCCAGCAACGCGTGAACCTCGCCACGGGCAAGATCGAAGTTGACGCTGTCATTCGCCTTGACACCGTAGAACGCCTTGTCGACGTCACGCAGTTGTGCCGCGAGAGGAGTGGGGGCTTCTGAACTCACTGGCGCTATACCTCAATCGTCAGCTTCGTCGTCTTCAGGCTTCCTCGAAGGTCGGGGCGTGCCCCGCACCTGCGGGACACGCCGATCGTACGTCAAGTAGGAGGATCAACCGCTTGCGCTGCCGATCACACCTTCGACGAAGTAGTCCATCGTGAAGATGTCGCCGAGTTCTCGGCTGACTCCGTCCTGGTCAACTATGGGATCGGGGAAGACGGAGAATGAGCCGTCCTTGATCTCAGCCTCACGAGCGAGGATGAGATCCTGCGTCGCCTGATCAACCGAATCGCCAAATGGTGCAAGCGTGACCATTCCACCAGCCATGTCGCCGTAGAACGCCTCGGACTTCCACGTACCGTCAATCACCTGATTGGCCGTTGTGAGGTAGAACGGGCCCCAGTCCCACGTAGCTGCCGTCAGCCATGCCGTCGGAGCGAACTCCGTCATGTCTGTGTTGTAACCAACCCACCCTGCTCCGGCGGCTTCGGCAGCCTGGCCTGGAGCAGCGGAGTCCTGGTGCATGGCGATCACATCGGCGCCGGCATCGAGCAGCGACTCTGCCGCAGTGCCCTCCTTCGGCGGATCGAACCACGTCGATGTCCACACGACCTGGACCTCGACGTCAGGATTGGTTTCCTGGGCACCCAGCGTGAACGCGTTGATGCCTCGCAGCACCTCGGGAATCGGGAATGCAGCGACGTAGCCTATGAGGTTCGTCTCCGTTGCGACGCCAGCCGCCATTCCGCTGAGGTAGCGCGCTTCTTCGGCTGCACCGAAGTAGTTGCCCATGTTGTCTGACGTCATGAATCCCGTTGCGTGCATGAACACGGCGTCGGGGAAGTTCTCACCAGCCGCCAACATCGGCTCCATGTACCCGAAGGACGTACCGAAGATCAGCGTGTTGCCATCTGCAGCCAGGTCTTCGAATACACGTTGTGCATCGGATCCCTCTGGGATGCTCTCGAGCGTTGTGATCTCCACTGCGTCACCAAGCTCGGCCGCCACGAATTGTGCGCCCTGATCATGTGCCCAGGACCAGCCCTTGTCGGCAACCGGTCCCACATGGACGAACGCGATCTTCAGCACCTCGCCAGATTCGCCGTCGCCGTCAGCATCATCGTCGTCTCCGCCACATGCTGCTGCGACCAGCGCAAACGCAACAAGTAGAATCCCAAGAACTCTCCATCTTTTCAATTTCATCACTTCTCCTCAGTCAAGCGCGCACCTCACCCGAGGTACGCTCGCCACGCTAGCGTGCTCGCCTTCCGAACGCGTCTCCAGCGACTCATTGCGCGACAACGGTTTCGAGTTCAGCGAGCAGTGCGGCTTTGCCGGCATCCGGCATGAACGATGCTTCAATCGAGTTCCGGGCAAGTTGAGCGATGTCCTCCCGGCTCAAACTGAGTCCAGCGGCCGCCGCAAGGTAGTTGTCGAGAACATAGCCTCCGAAGTAGGCGGGGTCGTCTGAGTTCACGGTGACCTTCACGCCGAGGTCGAGGAGTCGCTTGAGGTTGTGGTCCTCGAGTCTCTCGAAGACCTGTAGCTCGACGTTCGACAAAGGGCACATCGTGAGTGGTATTTGGTCCGCGACCAACCTCTCGACAACCGCACCGTCGGACTCGCAGTTGACGCCGTGGTCGATGCGCTCCGCGCCGAGGATGTCGAGAGCATTCGTGATGTACGCGGCGGGCCCTTCCTCTGCCGCGTGCGCAACGGCGTGGAGTCCTGCCCCCGCAGCAAGGCGAAACGCATCGACGAACCACTCGGGCGGGTTGTTCACCTCTGACGAATCGAGCCCGACACCGATGAGTTGATCGGCGTACGGCTCGGCGTTCCTCCATGTGGCAACTGCCTCCTCAGGGGGGAGGTGGCGGAGGAAGCACATGATCAGTCCGGCGGAGATGCCCCACCTGGCCTCGGCGTCTTCGATCGCCCGTGTGAACCCTCCCATGAACACGTCGAACCCGTTGCCACGGCCGGTGTGTGACTGCGGGTCGAAGAAGATCTCAGCGCGGCGAACACCGTCCGCGTGAGCGCGCTCGAGGTAGGCGAGCATCAGATCGTAGAAGTCCTGCTCCGTGAGCAGGACATCGGCACCCTGATAGTAGATGTCGAGAAACGACTGGAGGTTCGCGAAATCGTAAGCCGCCCTGACCTCATCGACGGAACTGAATGGGAAGTTCACCCCGTTGCGTTCCGCAAGGTCGAACATCATCTCAGGTTCGAGCGTTCCTTCGATGTGGACATGAAGCTCTGCTTTCGGAAGCCGACGCACGAATGAAGCAAGATCCATCCGACCATTCAACCAGATACGAGAGACCACACACCAGACACGCATCTGACGCCCGTTCCGGTACGCCGGCCCTGTTCAGATACCTGGCAAAGGGGTGGAGAACAGACTTGACAGAATCTCAAGTTTGTGTCGACAATCGGACGTCCTGAAACGGTCCACAGTACGGTGAAGACCGACAGCCAACCACGCGAGCGTCGACCATGAAGACATCATTCGTGCTCAACGACGAGCCCGTCGAGATCCAGAAGCAGTATCCACACCTCCTGTCCGCGCTGCGCGAAGGGCTCGGGGTCACGAGCGCGAAGGATGGATGTTCGCCGTCCGGCCAGTGCGGCGCATGCACGGTACTCGTCGAAGGAAAGGCGATGGCGAGTTGCCTGGTGTCGCTCGACAAGGTTGAGGGCAAGGCCATCACCACGCTCGAGGGTTTCGATGCTGGCGACCGGGATCGGTATGCCAACGCGTTCGCTGCAACGGGAGCACTGCAGTGCGGATTCTGCACACCTGGAATCATCGTTCGTTCCAAGGCATTGATCGATCAGAAGGGCACCGATCTCGATCGCACCACCATCGAGGGTCGTCTCGGTGCTCACCTGTGCAGATGCACCGGTTATGCGAAGATCGTCGAGGCTGTTGAGCTGATCGCATCTGGTGATGCGATCCCGATCCGAGGACGATCCGACAAGATCGGTGGTGACGGCGTCAAATACGAGGCCCGCGAACTGTCCCTCGGGGACCGCGGCTTCGTAGATGACATCTCGATCGATGGCATGCTGCATGCGGCCTTGAAGCTCGCTGATCACGCACGCGCAGTCGTGACCGGCATCGACACGTATGCAGCCGAGGCGTCCGACGGGGTTGTCGCGGTGTACACCGCGGCCGATATCCCCGGCGATCTTCGTGTTGGGATCATCCACAAGGACTGGCCGGTCATGATCCCGGTGGGAGCCAGGACGTCCTATCGCGGCGATGTGCTCGCTGTGGTGGTGGCGCGGGATGCGCTCAGCGCAAGGGCGGCGGTCGAGCTCGTTGACGTCACGTATGACGTGCTGACGCCGTTCGTTGACACCGAAACCGCACTCGCATCGGATGAGGATGCGGTCTGGGGACTCGACGGCAACGTGCTGTCGTCATCGACCTACGCCCGCGGCGACGTCGCTGGGGCGCTCGCTGGTGCGGCACATGTGGTCCACAATGTCTTCGAGACCCAAAGAGTCGAGCACGCGTTTCTCGAACCTGAGTCCACCGTGGCTGTCCCAGGCGAGAATGGCTCGCTCCACGTCTACTCGGGCGGTCAGGGCGTGTGGGACGATCGCGACCAGATCGCTGCGATGCTCGCCATCAGCACATCGTCCGTCACGGTCGAGCTCGTCTCGAACGGTGGTGCCTTCGGCGGGAAGGAGGACATGTCAAACCAGGGTCATGCGGCTCTGGCGGCCCACCTCACAGGGAAGCCGGTCAAATGCACGCTCACAAGACCGCAATCCTTCCTGATGCACGCCAAGCGCCACCCGATTCGGGTGGAGATGACGATGGGTTGTGATGAAACCGGTCTGGTGACGGCCATCAAGGCACGGATGGTCGGAGACTCGGGACCATACGCATCGGTCGGGATGAAGGTTCTCGAACGCGCCGCAGGTCATGCATGTGGCCCGTATGCAGTGGAGAACGTCGACGTGGAGGCAGTGGCGGTTCGAACGAACAATCCCGTGGGTGGGGCATTCCGTGGATTCGGTGCGAACCAGGCCCAGTTCGCCACAGAGGGCTCGATCGACCGCCTTGCCGAGATGGTCGGCGTTTCCGGCTGGGAGATCAGGGCGAGAAACATCGTGATCCCTGGTTCGGTCTGGGGTCCGGGGCAGGTCATGGACGACGGCGCTCGTGGGATCACAGAATGCCTCGACGCTGTGCGACCTCACTATGACGAAGCTGTTGCCGATGGCAAAGCAGTCGGCATCGGCGCAGCCATCAAGAACTCGGGATTGGGCAACGGGTTCAAGGAGGTGGCCAAGGCCGTCGTTCGTTTCAACGAGGATGACACTGTCGATGTTCGCCATGCCTGGACGGAAATGGGCCAGGGAGTTCACACGGTCGCGCTCCAGGTCGCAGCGGATCTGCTGGGCATCGATCCGGAGACGATCAATGTGTACGTTGACACCAGCCACGATCTGTCTGCAGGTCAGACCACTGGATCACGTGGCACCCTGCTGGCCGCGGGTTCCGTCGAAGATGCGTGCAATACGGCCATTGCCGACGGCCGAAAGGTCGGAGTCGACTATGAAGGCACATACACCATCGACTGGACGAACAGTCTCGATGACGGGCTCGAGAACCCCGTCATCCATTCGGCGTTCGGATACGCATGTCAGGTCGTGATCGCAGACAAGGAGACGGGGAAGATCGAGAAGGTCATCGCCGCGCACGATGTTGGGCGGATCATGAATCCGCTCCTCGCGTCCGGCCAGGTCGAAGGATCCATCCACATGGGGCTCGGGTATGCGCTGACCGAGGAATTCCCCACAGATGACGAAGGCATGCCCACCAAGACAACCCTGCGCCAGCTCAACATCATCAGGCCCAAGGACATGCCTGAGGTAGAAGTGATCCTCGTCGAGGTCCCCCAACCGAGGTCTCCATTCGGTGTCAAGGGGGTTGGAGAGATCGGCCTCGTCCCCACGGCAGGCGCCGTTGCCGGGGCGTACCATGCAATAGACGGCACATGGAGAACGCGACTTCCGATGAATGTCCATCAACCGCTGAAGAAAGATGCCTGAATGACTGCTACAACCCCCGGACTCGTCTGCGCACATCATCACCTGTATTCCGAACTTGCGAGGGGTATGCCCGCGCCGCCCCAAGTTGCATCGAATTTCCAGGAAATCCTCGAGCAGGTGTGGTGGCGCCTCGACACCGCGCTCGACCTCGAGATGCTCGAATGGTCTGCCAAGCTCGGTGCCCTCGAAGCGCTCGAATCGGGAACAACAGCGATCATCGACCACAACGAAACACCGAACGCTATCGAGGGATCGCTCTCAGTCATCGCCGATGCCTGCGCAGAGGTCGGTGTCAGAGTCGTGACGGGATACGGCGTGAGTGACCGCAACGGTGCTGATGGTGCACGGCGAGGCCTTGAAGAGAACAAGCGGTTCATCGATGAGGGCGGGACATGCCTTGTCGGGATCCATGCGGCGTTCACGTGCAGCGACGAGTCACTTCATGGGGCAGCCGAACTCGCTGACGAATATGGCGTTGGTGTGCATGTCCATGTGGCGGAGGGGCCTGGAGACGTGGACGCGCCGCAGCGTCTCTTTGGGTTGACCAACGACAAATGGCTTCTCAGCCACTGTGTGTTCCTCCCCGATGACCACGGCCTCAAGGGAACCATTCTCCACAACCCCCGCTCGAACCTGAACAACGGTGTCGGATATGCGAATCCGGCACGCTTCACGAACCCTGTTGCCCTGGGAACCGACGGCATCGGTGCGAACATGATCGAGTCGTTCCGTCTCGCCTACGTGATGCAGCGGTCGGTCGATGTCACAGTCGGACCAGACCCTGCGTGGTCGTGGCTCCAAACCGGGTTGGATCTCGTTCCCGACGCCCGCAACGACGAGGTCACTTGGTCGTACGATCCAATGGACCCGTGGCACATTGCGTTCACAGCCGGCATTCATCCCGTTGAAGTGAAGGTCGACGGTGAGGTCGTCTACGCCGAAGGGACGACAACACGCGTCGATGCAGAAGAGATAAGAGCAAAGGCAAGAGAGCAGGCTGCACGCCTACACGCACGCTTGTAGAAAGGAGACGCAATGACAGACCAGTTTCAGCCCATTTCCATGGAGCAGCTCACGGATTGGGTCTTCACTGAGCTCGAGCACAAGGACTCGATCTTTGGCATACCGCGCCGCTCGTTCTTCACACCGAGCAACGCCGATCGGTTCCGTCTGACCAACTACGGCCAGGAATTGGAGACCCCCTTTGGCGTCGCGGCAGGGCCACACACCCAAATGGCACAGAACATCGTCGTCTCATGGTTGGTTGGAGCACGCTTCATAGAGCTCAAGACCGTTCAGACGCTCGACGAACTCGACGTCAACAAGCCATGCATCGACCTCGAGGACGAGGGTTACAACGTCGAATGGTCCCAGGAACTCAAGGTCCACCAGTCGTTCGATGAGTACCTCCGTGCGTGGGTGCTCATCCATGCACTGCATCACAAGCTCGGCTTTCCGGGCGACGCTCCGGGGATGATCTTCAACATGAGCGTTGGTTACGACCTCAAAGGGATCCTCGAGCCGAATGTTCAGTGGTATCTCGACGTGATGAACGACTCCACGGGCTACATCGAGCCGTTCGTCGACATCGTTGCGCAGCGTTACCCCGAAATACGCGAGATCGAAATCCCGGACCAGTTGTCGAATACCATGACCCTGTCGACCATGCACGGCTGCCCGCCGGAAGAGATCGAGCAGATCTCCGCCTACCTCCTCGAAGAACGTGGGCTGCATACGTCAGTCAAGTGCAATCCAACCCTTCTCGGGCCGGAGCTGGTTCGTGGGATCATCAACGACGAACTTGGATTCACCGACGTGGTCATCCCCGATGAGGCCTTCGGTCATGATCTCAAGTACGAGGACGCTGTACCGATGTTCCACAACCTCAAACGAATCGCGATCCGAGAAGGTTTGACATTCGGTTTGAAGCTGTCGAACACGCTCGAGGTCGAGAACCACAGACCGACGTTCCCAGATGACGAGATGATGTATCTGTCGGGCCGCGCGCTCCATGCAGTGACGTCCAACCTCGCACTGCGCCTCTCGGAGGAGTTCCATGGGGACATGCTGCTGTCGTACGCCGGGGGCGCCGACGCGTTCAACGTCGCAGACCTCCTTCGTTCGGGGATGACAACGATCACCGTGTGCTCAGACCTGCTCAAGACCGGCGGGTACCTACGCATGCCGCAGTATCTCGAGGAGCTCGACCTCGCTCTCGACAAGGCAGGGGCAAAAAGCCTCACCGAATTCGCTGGTACACCGCTTGAAGAACTCCGTACCTATGCAGCGGCCGTGAGGGACGACTGGCGCTACCGCAACGAGTCGTTCAGGACGGACCGATCCAAGACGGACCGCAAGCTCGGCATGTTCGATTGCATCGAGGCTCCGTGTGTCGACGAATGCCCCATATCCCAAGATGTTCCTTCGTACATGCGTGCCGTACGCGAGGGTCGCCTGGAAGAGGCAGTCGACATCACCCGGTCGGACAATCCGGTTCCCTCGATTCTCGGGCGGGTGTGCGACCATCTCTGTGAGACGACCTGTATCCGGACCCATTTGGATCAGCCCCTTGCCATCCGCGACATGAAGCGTTTCATCATGTCCCACGAGACATCGCCACGGGTTCCGAATCGGGCCGCATCCACGGACGCAAAGGTGGCGATCATCGGTGCAGGGCCGGCAGGCATCGCAGCCGCACAGGCGCTTGGAATCGCCGGCATCGGCTCAACCATCTTCGAGGCCCATCCGTACGCTGGTGGAATGGTCGGTGGAGCGATCCCCGAGTACCGCCTCCCTCAGCACGAGATCGACAAGGACATGGCGATCCTCGACGAACTCGGCGTCGCGATCCGATACGGGCAAGAGGCAGGGAAGGACTTCACGATTGCTGATCTGTCAAGCGAAGGATTCGATGACATATTCGTGGCAGTTGGAGCGCAACTCCCGAAGTACCTCGGAGTCGACGGTGAGGACAGCAAAGGCGTCCTCGACGCGTTGAGCTTCCTGCGCAGTGTCCGCGAGAAGGACCCGATTTCCGTAGGTCCGCGAGTCGGTGTCATCGGAGCGGGTGACACCGCAATGGACTGTGCTCGATCGGCCTGGAGAGTCGGCGCGACGGATGTATCGATCATCTACCGGCGCACGATCGACCAGATGCCGGCAGACCTCGAAGAGGTGCACGCGTGCCAGGAGGAGGGCATCACGATCGAAGAGCTCGCGAGTCCATCTGGACTTCACATCGAAGATGGCAAGCTTGCAGGACTCATCGCGACCCGTACCGAGTACAGGGGAGATCGTGACGCATCAGGCAGAAAGATCCCGCATGATGTCGCAGACTCCGAGTTCGAGATACCGCTCGACACACTCATCCTTGCTATCAGCCAGCACTCGCTGCTGGACTTCTTCGAGGACACTCCCCCAGACCTCACGTCCAGGGGATACATCGACGTCGATCCGGTGACGCTCGAATCCTCGATTCCGGGCATCTACGCCGGTGGAGACGTCGCAGCTGATGGACCATCATCGATCGTCAAGGCGGCGGCGGACGGCCAACGCGCTGCAGCAGGAATCATCGCCTCGATCAAGGGGCGACACGCCGAGACCGAGGCAGAGATGCCGACGATCGACGACCTCCACGGACTCATTGCCCGCAGAGCACGTCGCGAGTACCGGGTCCCGCTGACGTTCACACCCTTGACGGTGCGGAACAACTTCAACGAGACATCACTCACGTACACGCTCGAGGAGGCGCAAACGGAGGCGAGTCGGTGCGTCGACTGCGACACGATCTGCAGTCTCTGTGTCGGGGTGTGTCCGAACATGGCGCTCATGACGTATCAGACCGAGGCATTCACCGCAGATCTCCCTTTGTTCTCGAGTGAGGATGGAGCTCTCGTGGAGGTCGGCCAGATGACGTTCGGTGTCGACCAGCCCTATCAAATCGCGGTCCTAACGGACTTCTGCAACGAATGTGGCAACTGTGTCACGGCCTGCCCGACTTCCGGCACACCGTACGAGGACAAACCACGGCTGTATCTCAACCAGGCCGAGTTCGATGGTCAGGATACCAACGCCTTCATGGTGAGGCGTGAGGGTGATGACGTGACGGTCAGCGCACGCTTCGATGGCGAAACGCACCATCTGTCCATCAACGGCTCCGTGGAGTACGTATCACCATCGGTTGGTGCATCGTTCGACGGGTCATTCAATCTGCTGTCTGTGTCACCAGGTGCCGGCGTGTCGGAAACGGGTGAGCTTTCTCTAGAGCCGGCTGCAACGATGCTCGCATTGTGGAAAGGGCTGGATGCTTCGATGCCGGAGATTCCGGTGGCGGAGGACGGCGGCACGAGAATCGGGGCGCCGACACTCGTCGGTTAGCCCTGCGTAGCTCTTCTGACGGGAGGACGGATGGTTCAGCCACCGCTGACACCGATGAACCTGACCGCCATTCTCGGGCGGATCGCACGGGAGTGGGAGAGCAGGTCGCGCATCTTCGATCTGCCTTCGGCACGTATCTGGAGTCCGGATCCGACGGTCGATGTGGGTTTTGACTTCCTTGGTCGCCGCGCCGCTACGCCGATTGGGCCTGCTGCGGGACCGCACACGCAGATGGCGCAGAACATCGTGCTCGCATGGCTCGGTGGGGCTCGTGTGTTCGAGCTCAAGACGGTGCAGATCCTCGATGACCTGGATATCGGTCGGCCATGTATCGATATGGAGACGATCGGCTACAACATCGAGTGGAGCCAGGAACTCGAAGTACTCGAATCCATCGAGGAGTATGTCAAGGCGTGGATGATCATCGAAATCCTCAAGCGGTGGGAGCCGCTCGCCGGGTTTCTGGGCCCCGACCCCGGTCCGCACATCTTCGACATGTCGGTTGGGTACGACCTCGAAGGCATCTCCTCACCGAAGGTGTCGAACTTCATCAGGACCATGAAGGATGCCGGTGAACGGATCGATGTGCTTCGGGGTCAGATTCCCGAGCCGTTCACCACCTACAGAAGCTTCGAGTTTCCGACGGAGATCGCACGGACGGTGACGGTTTCCACGATGCATGGCTGTCCTCCGGACGAAATCGACGGCATCGTCCGGCATCTGATGGATGACCACGAGCTCGACGTCATCGTGAAGCTCAACCCGACGCTTCTCGGCTTCGACCGTGTCGACGAGGTGCTCCGCGAAACGCTTGGATATGACGATGTCGCCATCTCTCAGGACACGTTCGATGACGATCTGCAGTTCGACCGCGCCGTCCAGCTGATCACGGATCTGCGATCCCACGCCGCGTCGAGCGATCGTCGATTCGGGGTGAAGCTCACGAACACGCTCGAGGTCATGAACGAGAAGGGGTGGATGCCCAATGAGCGCATGTACCTGTCCGGTCCACCGCTCCATGTCATAGCGTCCTCCATCCTGGATCGCTTGATTGACGCTCTGCCCGGTGTCTTCGACCTGCCGGGCCAAGGCGGTACGTCACCCGTGACCTTCTCCGCGGGAGTGACCAGGGCGAACCTCGCGGATACTGTGGCGATGGGTGTTGCGCCCGCAACGATGTCCACCGACCTCCTCAAATCAGGCGGGTATGCCCGGCTCAAGCCGATGCTCAAGACGCTGACGACAGCGGTGGTCGACGCGGGAGAGACGTCGCTCGAGGCATGGCGACAGAAGCAATACAGCAACGCAGTTGCCGCCGGCCATCGCGACTGGATCCAGAGCCACGTGACTCACATCACAGGTGAAGGGAAGCTCCTGTACTCCAAGGAGGGCAACTCGAAGTTGCCTCGCCGAGTCAACGCAGAACTCCGGATGTGGGGCTGCACTGCCTGCAATCTCTGTGTCACGGTCTGCCCCAACGGTGCGTTCATGAAGCTGCCGTCACCAAGCCATCTCGCCGACGCGATCGGTGGTCGGTGGCAGTACCTCGTTCTTGCCGAACTGTGCAACGAGTGTGGCAACTGCATGACGTTCTGCCCCGAAGACGGAGACCCAGCCCAGATCAAACCAAAACTGTTCCTCGATGCGTCGCGCTTCGCCGCCGTCGTCGGTCAGGCATTCAGGCTGACACCGAAAGGTGGTGAGGTGTCCGTGACCGCTGCCGCAGGTTGGGAGGCAGAGATCGAGACCCTGACAGCCGTGATCGCGGGTGATCAAGGCGTGCCGATTCGCGCCACGGACATCTGATCGGGCTCTTCCTCAGCGATCGGGCCGAAGAATCTGCGTCCTGGTCGCCGTCGCGGACCTGACGTCAGCCGAAGGGCCGAGCATTGTGACGGATCGGTCGACTCGCCGATGATCAGCCAGGATCCCTGCGAGACCGGTCGCCGCAGCCTCATTCGCGGCTGTGACGTTCGCAACCGCCATCACGACTCGTGCTGCCTCAGGGACGGATTTCAGGCCTCCGTTGGGATGCAGCAGAATCGACGCGGCGCTCTGAGGAGTGAGCACGACATCGTCTGTGAGACCGGCCAAGATGGTGATCCGATCAACACGATGTGCGACGGTGCCGAGTGGCTGTCCCAGGGCATCGGCGCCCACCACCACGATGACTGTGGTCGAAGCAGTGGGAATGACGGGTTCGTCGTCAGCGGGAGCCTTGATCGACATCGATCTCGCCCCGTCGGCTTCGACGATGATGTAATCGGCGAAGGTCGAGGTGAACAAGTTGTCGATGGCCTCAGGGCGGGGTCCTGTCACCTTTCCCTGAATCGTCCCGCAGAGTACGAACAGTGGGATTCCGGGGTCGAGCAACTCCTCGACGTGAACAGGATCGTCAGACCAACAGACCGGATCGGTGACCTGGCTCGCTGCCATTCTCGTCGTGGTGGTGAGAATGACCCCGGCGTCGGTGGAAGCAAGTTCACGACCCAGCACCCTCAGAATCGTCGTCTTCCCGCCGGCGCCCACGATGGATACCAGCTCCCGTGATCCGAGACCGAGGCGTTTCGACAGCGTCGTCATTGCACTGCGCTGGTGAGCCACACGAGGATCGCTTCGAGGACACCGCCACCCACCGACAAAGACTTGTCGGATATGCGGTGTACCGCTGTGGGATCGGATCGCGGATCGATGTCGGCGATCTTGAGACCCTTCGTGACCGATCCGGGTAGAAGTAGACCTCGTACCGTCCCGTCGATCTTCGACCGCACCGCGGAACCGTCAACCTCTCCGAGCACCTGGCCGTGACGAACGACGTCCCCGAATGTGACATCCCAGGCGAGATCTCCATCCATCTGCGCATGGATCACCCTGTCGGCCGATGCCCCGCCGATCGTGCCGGGTTCACCAGTATTCGCATGGGCAGAACCCTCCCAGATCACACGACCGAGATCGTGACCACGTTTCGTCTCGACGATCGCATGGCACTCCGCGCCGGCGGAGAACCCCGGTCCGAGTGCGACGACGAAAGGCGCCTGGTCGATCGTCGTACCAAGATTGCGTTTCGCAAGCCTTGCGTCGACGATCACCGACAGATCCATGTCTGGAATCTGTGGTGACACGAGAACCGGCACCGTGCCGCGCATCGCCATCGCGAATGCCTCTTGCGGAGAAGCCACCCGTCTGCCTTCGATCCCGTCAATCACGATGCACCCGGCCGTCACTGCCGTCGAATAGGCGACGGTGCGGTGAATCGTGAGCGGGCGCTCGAGTTCGAGCACGACGACCGGAAGACCGACGCGTCGCAGCCGCCAGACGACGCCGGAACCGATGTCTCCGCCGCCGCGCACCACGACGAGGTGATCGGAGAAGTCGATCACTGCGCTTCTTGCGCAGCGGAGTCGATGATCTCGGACATGATCGAAACCGCGATCTCTTCAACGGTTTCCGCTCCTATGTCGAGCCCGATGGGATTGTGAACCCGATCCAATGCGCTCCCGGCCGCACCCTCTCCATCGACGAGACCCCTTGTGTTTGTCCAGCGGCGTTTGCTTCCCATGACCCCGAGGTACCTGGCGGGGGTCTCCAACAAGAGCGGTGTGATCTCTGCATCAAGGGCATGGCTTCTGGTGACAACGACGACAGAGGTGTTCTCCGTGATCGGATGTGCCGCGACAGCGTCACGTACCGAGCCGTGGAACCGAAAGTCTGCGTGCGGCATCGCCTCGGCGGTGACCAGATCAGCACGGTCATCGACGGCGACGGTTCGATACCCGAGCCAGTGTGCGAGTTCCACGACAGCCTTCCCGACGTGGCCACAGCCGATGACGAAGATCGTGTGAGGGGTCATATAGGTCTCCAGATAGACAGTCATGGTGCCGCCACACACGCCGGGATCGCCGTGTTGGGGATCGCGCAGCGTGTAGTGACGAAGCCCTGATTCGTTGTGTTCGAGTGCCGCAAGGGCGTCGGTTCGGATCGCGACCTCGACCTTGCCACCGCCGATCGTGCCAACGATCGACCCGTCGGCATGGACCACCATCTTCGTACCAACGTGGCGAGGCACCGATCCTTGGGTCGCGACGATCGTGGCAAGGACAACGCCGCGCCCACCATTGACGGCGGCGGACAGGTCGGCAAGGATCCGATCAGGCCCGACAGCGCTCACGCGTCCTGCAAGGCCCGCCAGACACGCTCGGGCGTGAACGGGATGTCGTTGATGCGGACGCCGGTCGCGTCAGCGATTGCGTTTCGCAACGCAGGGGCGACACCGTCCTTCGGGATCTCAGCAATCGCCTTGGCGCCGAAGGGGCCGCTTGCTTCCATGGTCTGAACCAGGATCGCCTCGAGCTCTGGCATCTCATCGGCCCGATAGATCTTGTACGGCCCAAACGCGGCATTCACCATGCGTCCGTCCTCGTCGTAGGCCATCTCTTCGCAGTGTCCGTAACCGAGAGCCTGGATCATGCCTCCTTCGACCTGGCCGGACGCGGTGACGGGGTTGATCGGAACACCACAATCCACTGCCATGACCAGCCGGATCACGGTCACCTGACCTGTGTCGATATCGACTTCGACCTCAGCGAACTGCGCCGCGTACGGGGGAGGCGATTCGGGCGAGACATACGAGGCGTTCGCCATGATCTGGTGCTGACCCTCCTGATGCAACGTCGAGAGTGCGATCGTCTCGAGTGTCACATCGCGCCCGTCTGGCGCCCAGGCAGCGTTGTCGTGCAGCTCGATGAGAGAAGCATCAACATCCAGATCGATCGCTGCACGGTCGCAAATCTGATCACGGACCTGCTCAGCTGCGCGCTTGACAGCCATTCCGGAG
>Ga0255047_10001817_pt1 | contig 14795 bp, 13 predicted proteins | sample JV7_2_1_MG_FD_183640 | JGI IMG/M metagenome (GOLD analysis project Ga0255047, IMG submission 183640) | Seawater microbial communities from Jervis Inlet, British Columbia, Canada - JV7_2_1 | ecosystem: Environmental > Aquatic > Marine > Inlet | place: Canada: British Columbia | collected 2016-10-06
CCCGTACGAACTCTGTACTTTCGAGTCGGAACCTGGCAGCATCGTTGCCTGCATCTCATAACCCGAAGGTCGCAGGTTCAAATCCTGCCCCCGCTACGAAGAAAACCCTTGGCATTCCTACATGTGCCGAGGGTTTTCTCGCGTCCCGAGGCGCACCAGACGTTCATGTCAAACCTGTGTCAAACATCGGCCGCGAATCTCCACGTACCTGTACCGATCTTCGGGATCAACGATCGAAGCTGACATCCGTGGGTCAGTCCTCAGGTTCTTCATCTTCTGACTGCTGTCGTAGAAGCTGACTTTGAGCTGACCGTTCTCCCAGTCGAACCAGACGGGACTTGACTGTGGGTGACCATCCGGTCCGATCGTTGCTATGTGTGCCAGAGCCTTCGATTCCCACGCCAGAATGTGCGCCAGAGAATCAGGAATGGAGACAGCTTCACCCACGCCGAGATCCTAGCCAGACAGCCGAATACACGTTGCCCACCAGGATCTACGGTTCAGAAGGCCCACTAGACGAGATCGCGTTCCTTGGCAATTTCTGCAGCCTCGTTCCGCGACGAGACGTCGAGCTTCGCTAGGACGGCGGAAACGTGATGGTCGATAGTCTTGGGTGATACGAAGAGCCGACCGGCGATATCTGCGTTCGTCAGCCCATCCGCGATCAATCTGAGAACGTCGACTTGTCGCCTCGTGAGACCAGCGGAGTTCAACCGGGTTGCCTCGCGGGGCCCTCGCGGTACGCCTTGGACGCCCATCTGGCGGAGCCTTCGACGCATCTTGGCAGCCGCTGGGGCTGCTCTCAGCTTGTCTAATATCGCGAGCGACTCAAGGAGCTGTTGAGAGTCCTCGCTGTCCATGAGAGCAATTGCTTGCTCGTACGGACAACCGATCTGCGCCCAGAGAGTCGCCGCCTCTTCCCAGCTTCCATCGATCTGTAGCGCGTATGGTGTCTCCGGTCCGACCATCTTCTCGACGGTTCCGATTGCACGCCACATCCAGAAGGCCAGCTCATCGGTGATCCACGGCTGTCGTTTGGCCATTCCAAGTCGATACGTCTCAGAAATTGCCGACTCGATACCGTCCCGATCGTCACGGAGCCAGGCGAGCTCAGCCATTGCAGTTGCCACTGGGGCCATTCTCTGGAGTTCCCCGGTTGGTTCGGCGAGGTTCCAAGCCTTCTCGAGGGTTGTGTCGACTTCGGCATCGCCGCGACGAACATGCAGGCGAGCGAGCGTTGCGAGAGCGGGCATTGTGGTGATTCCAGATTCCTCGCGGCGGCCGAGCACCCACTCAGCATCGATCTCAGCATCGTTCCAACGGCCGCGTTCGAGTCCAATCCGTGCTCTTTCGGCAGTGATGTAATAGATCGAACCGCCGAGCTCTCTCCGATTTGCGTATGCGAGGCCCTCATCGATATACAGCTCTGCCTTCTCATACTGGCGATAGTCGAGGGCAGTCCAGATGAGATTGGCATACGCTCTTCCTGCGTGATCATCGAAGCGTTCTGTGACGGAGATCTCGAGGCTCTCTTCAAGAAGCTTGTATCCCTCTAGGTCGCCAAGACGCAATCTTGTGCTGCCGAGGTTGTTCAATGAATGGGCAAGCGTGCCCCTGTCATCGATTTCGCGGGCGGCGGCGATGGCCTTCGTCGCCCAGGCCTGGGCCTCATCAGACTGTTGGGCAAGCATGTAAACCTGTCCCAGGTTGCTGTAGGCCATTGCCAATTCCTTCGATCGAGGAGCCGACGCGAGTACATCAACAGCGGCCAGGCCGGTTTCGATTGCTCGTTCACCGTGCCCAAGCCACCAGTGCAACCGAGAGAGCCAGCGCAACATCTCCCCTTCCATGATCGTGTCGGAGAGCTGTCGCCAGAGAGTGAGGGCTTGCTCAGCGGCTGCCAGCCCTTCAGCTGCCTCACTGGTGAAATAGCACTCGATGGCGTAGTCCGTGAGCAGTAGCGCGCGAGCCTGCGTTTCGAGATCAGCGGCGTACTCGACAGCTGCTCGGAAATGGCTCAAAGCTTCACGGTGAGCTGCTGCTGCCGACGCTCGTCGTCCAGCCATCGGCGCGTATCGCACGATGGCCTTGGCGTCGCGTGCTTGTCGAGCATGGTGGACGATCCGAGCGATGTCCGCATCCCGGGATACAAGAACTTCGGATACGAACGTGTTCAGTTCTCGTCGATTCTGTTGGGTGAGGGCGTCCTCCATGGCTTCACGCACCAGCTCATGCCGATACCACGCGGCCGCGCCGTCGAATTCGATCAAGCCGCTCTGATGGCACTCGTCGAGGGCATCAGGCCCGTATCCGGGGAACGCCTCAAACAACCATCGTTCGGTCTGGCTTGGCACCACGGAGATCAATTCTGCAACCGTTCGACCGGCTGGAGTCAATCGAGCGACTCTGGTCCGAACGGCGTCACGCACGTTCACAGGCACGTCACCGTTCAGCGCCAAGAGCGCCTCAGAAACGAGGAACGGATTGCCTTGGGTCTGATTGAACAAGAACTCGGATGTGCCCGCGTACTCAGTCGCGATCTCCTCAACTGCCGCCATCGAGAGCGGTGCCAGACGGAGACGATGTACCGCGGACGCCGGTAGATCACCCGGGATGAGCATCAAGGGGTGATCGCTGGGCACTTCCTCCTCGCGGTAGGTGACGATAAGGGTGGCTGCGATACGATCGATGCGGCGGCCCAAGAATTTCACGACGTCGAGCGTGGCGCCATCAGCCCAATGGGCGTCCTCGATTATCAGGATAGTAGGGGAACTCCCTTCGACGATCAGATCAAGAACTGCGTCGAAGACCTCGCCGCGGTTTCCGTTAACCACTGCGTCCTTCAGCGCGCTAGGCTGCTCGATAGCGATATCGTGGAAAGGTCCGAGCGTTCGCGGAGTCGACAGATCGTCACAGGCACCCCACAGGATGCGAACTTCCCTGCGATGTTGCTGGGCGAACGACTCCACGAGGCTGGTCTTGCCGATACCGGCCTCGCCGCTCAGGAGAATTACGGATCCGGAGCCTTGGCGGGCGTCGTCGAGCGCGGCCTCCAGAACCCCGAGATCTGAGTCTCGTTCGAGAAGGTCCATGGAGCGATGGTACAGGAGGCCCTATGTGGTGTCCAAGTCCTGACGCATCCGATTCACTTGTGTCAGCGAGCGACCTTCAACATTCCTGGGTGGTTTCGTATGACGAATGCGAGATCTCCTACGCCTCTCTGGGATGCATCCTCGCTCGTGTTCGTCGCATCGTCGTGATTGCGGTCAGAGGCACCGCGAACGGATTTCGCCGAGAGGTTGGCTTTGATGTCGACGAGACGGTCGCTCTTGAATTACGGGCTTCCACGCGGCGGGCCTCGTTGATTGACTCGACCAATTCCTTCTGCATGTGGTACATCTGTGACTCCCTTGCCTTGATGTTGTCTTGTGGACACATCGTCTCGCAGAAGTTCCAGCGCCGCATCGGGAGGAGTTACCCATGTTGCGGTGTCGGTTCCCCATATTGGGAGTCGAGCGACAGTTGGCGAAATTCGATACGCCAGCAAGGGATGCGCATCGAGAATGAGTTTTCGACCCTCAGTGGCTGTCCGAGATCCGTACATACTCAGTAGCGTCGCCCACGAATACGCGCCGATGGTGGCTGAACCCGCACTGCGTTAGGCAATGCCGTTGCGTTCACGGGACTCGCAACGAGTGCTTGGTACGCATTCACATATCTCATCCAGACGTAGGCCCGGACACGCAACGAACCTGCCCCTGTGCGCGGCAGCGGTTGCTCTCGTGCGGACATCGGTGCGAGACGCCTCAACCAACAGTGCATGACCGGCAATGTGAGCGCTCGAGGGCATGACGAAACAAACGGGTGTCAAACGAACGGTACGGATATATAGCGGTTGAAACGGACGCTGGATGATGAGACCGTCACGATGCCGTACCCCCCTTCCATTTCAGAACCTGGCAGCATCGTTGCCTGCATCTCATAACCCGAAGGTCGCAGGTTCAAATCCTGCCCCCGCTACGAAGAAAACCCTTGGCATTCCTACATGTGCCGAGGGTTTTCTCGCGTTGTGAACCAGTCAATTCGGATCTGGTCCGTATTTGGTCACCATTCGCGTCTTCACCAAACCGCGGCCGAAGCCAGACCCGGGTGAGGCCCAGGTGCCGGAGTGGGCACCGTCCTCCGGAGCCCGGTCGGCCGTCAGAATCGAGTTCGAGTGGGAACAGCATGACCCCGATAGCCGTTGCACGATCAGTGAATCGTTCGGCCCCCAATCCCCTGACAACTGCGTGGCACATCTACCGAGCCACCAGGACACCTCCGTCTGCACCACGTGGCACAGGCACGGTCGATCACTCGATGCTGCGCCCGGTGCTGGAAGCTGTGCGCGCCGGTGGGGTACCTGCGCTGGATGGAGTACGGCAGGAGCTGGCGGACTACCTCGGTGGGCTGGCCGACATCGACCCCGACCAGCTCGAACCCGAACAGGCGCTCGCCTTCTGGATCAACCTCTACAACGCGGCTGCGCTCGGCTTGATCGCCGATGCAAATACCAACGACCGGTCCTCCGTCCTCGACATCAAACATGCATTCGACCGCCCCGCTGCCAGGATCACCGGCCAGGACCTCTCGCTGACCGAGATCGAGCACGGCAAGGTCCGACGGTTTAAGGATCCCAGGATCCACTTCGCCCTCATCTGCGGCTCGGTTTCATGTCCAACGTTGCGCGGCCGTCCGTTCGAGGGCGATGCCATCGGCGCTCAGTTGCAGCAGCAGGCCGTCGACTTCCTTGCCGCCGGCGGAGCCGTCGCCGACCGCGAGGCGGATACGCTTTATCTCAGCCGTGTCTTCCTCTGGTATGGACCCGACTTCGTGCGTCCGGCTCGTATGCCGGGATGGCTACCTGCTTCGAAACGATCGACCGCCTCGGCCGCTTCGGCCTGGATGGTGGAACAGGACGCAGCCTGGCTGGCAGAGAGCGGACCCAGAATCAGATATCAGCGTTACGACTGGGGGTTGGCATGCTCGGTGCGTTGAGCATGGCGAGTCCCGATCAAGAGCACGACGATGGCGAGGACCGCGGCAGCCATGTCGACGGGGATCACCAGCGTCAGCAACCGATCACCATCGACCAGCCAGCCGCCCTCTTCGGTGAAGCCCACCACGTCGAGATAGCGCCAGATCGACCACACACAGATGGCGGCGACCGCAAGGCCGCCGACGATGGCAGCTCTGAACCCGGACCAACGCAGCAAGCCGATCATCAACGCGGTCGTCGCCCACGCGATGTCCATGGCTCCGAGCAACTGCAAGTATTGCAACGACGGTGCGAACCCGATGGCCGCACCTGTCGCCATGGTCACCAGAGCCACCATGCCGGTGACGAGCGCCGTGATCCCGGCGGCAGAGATGATGCGCCGCCAGAAGCCGTCGAGTCCGGTGCCGGCGAACCACGTATCGTCCGCCAACGAGGCGAGGCGCATCGTCGCAGACAGACCGAGGATCACGACCCCAGCGAGGTGGACCGTCGAGGCCACGATCAGGTCGTCGGGCCCGGACCACAGCAACAGCGGAATTGCTGCTGCAAGCCCGATCCCGAGGAACGGCAGGACCAGCATGAGCGAGCGTTCCAGCGAAGACACCAACCAAGGCTACCGGCGTTCCGGCCCGGACGACTCGCCAGGGGCATCTCGTGACCTACACCGCGCGGCGAGGGACGATCGAGGTGGAAGATCGGGCCAGTTGGATGCGGGCGAAGCTCGCGTCGAGCCTCCTCCTGCGTGGCGCGACGATGGCTGGTGGGCCGATCGTCCGCCACGTGCCGGGAGCGCGTCACGACATGGAGCAGTGGTGGGCACGAAGGGTTCGTAGAGCTCTTCGAGTCGATCTCGCGATCGAAGGCGCTGACAACATCCAGCCAGACGAGCAGTACATCGTGGTTGCCAATCACGAGGGAATGTTCGACCCAGTGGCGCTCCTCCACCTTCCCCTGCACCTGCGATTCGCCGTACGCAGCGAGATCTTCGACTGGCACGATGTCGGCGCCTACCTCGACGCTTCGAACCAGGTTGCGGTCGACCCGGAGCAGGGAATGACCGGCTTTCGTCGACTCATCGTCGAGTCGAGACGGTCCTTCGGCCGTGGCGAGAGCCTGGCGATCTTCGCTCAGGGCACGCTGCTCGGCATCGAGACCGCCTTCCAGGCAGGAGCATTCCGGTTGGCCACGATGACGGGACGCCCCGTCCTCCCGGTCGTGATCACCGGCTCACACCGGGTTTGGGAGCATCCATTCCAGCCGACACTGCGACTCGACCAGAAGGTAGGGGTGAGGGTCCTGCCTCCGGTGCCACCAGTCGGCCCGGCCGCCGAACTGAGGGACCGCGTCCAGGAGCGGGTGAAAGCTGCGGCCCTCGACGGCTCGATGCCATTACCTCGCCGCTACGACCCCGATCGCGACGGATTATGGAATCAATACCACTTCGACATCGATCCAGCATTTGCTGCCGTTGCCGCCCGGGTGGCAACGGCTCGTCTCGAGCTGGCTCAGGTTCCCCGAGGAGTCTCACCGAAGACGGCCCGCAGGCCATCGCCTCCGAACGCGTAAAGGAGGTCGTAGGACCGCTGCGAGGCATCCCACACGGTGCCCGCATCAAGCAGTCCATCAGCCTATGCATGAGGCCGGATCCCTCGAACTCGTCTGCCGTCCCGCCGTCGGCGAACTGGGTCATGACCGCACCCGCCCGGCCGATCCAGGTCGACCGGCACCGCGTGATATTCCGGTGCGGACTGGTGGGCGTGAGCCGCCCTCTCCCATTGCTGGATCGAGTTGACGAAGTCCAGCATGGATCCTTCGGCGACTATGCATTCGGTGACCGAGAGGTGTCGCATGACGCCACGGAACCCGCTCGCTGATCGTTCGGATGCGGCATCGATCCGGCGCTGCTGCGGCTAGCCAGCCTGTCAACGAAGGCGTCCAGATTGAACTCATGTAGCTCTGTCTCGACACTTTGGTCGCTCCTGAAGCCAATCTGAAACCGAACGGTCTGTGCAGTTCCGGTTCGCGCTCTGGATTACCCAGGACGGTTCTCGCGTTGACTCATCGTGAAGTGCAACAACTGAGGAGTACACAGATGAGTCCGACCAATACCACTGGGTTGCTGGTGTTCGCTGCCATCGTCGTCGCCTTCGTTGGTGCCGTCGACGCAGGAATCGGAGGCGAATGGGACCTGTTTGTCCTTTTCGTAGGCATTCTCGCGATCGCCTTGGCTCTCGGCTCCAAGCTGGAATCTCGGCGTCCTGCCGTTCCGGTGAGGCGTGATCTCGTAGCGTGGCTGCGAGATCGCTCATCGATCTCAGGGGAACCGATTTCGACGGTGACGGATCGTGCGATCGCAACGTATGCGGATCGCTACGGTGTCGTCGCTGAAGCTGACGAGGTTCGCCAGTGAACCCTGCAACGGTCATTCTCGATGGTTCGGATATCGATCCCAGTCTCGTTGGAGGCAAGGGGTTCGCTCTGAATCGGCTGATCTCGATGGGAGCATCTGTTCCGTCGACCGGATCGGTGACAACCGATGGCTACCGCTGGTTCGTCCGTGACTCGGGACTGGGCACGTTCCTCGATGATCTTCGAGATTCCGGTCTGCCGGAGCAGGCCGATCTCGAGAGCGCAGCCGACCTTGTCGACGCCGTGTTTCTTGACGCCGATGTCCCCGGCGCGCTCGCCGACCAGATACTCCAGCTGTCCCACGACGTCGGTGACGGGAGGCTTCTTGCGGTGCGCTCATCGGCAACCGCAGAGGACATGGCTGATGCCTCTTTCGCCGGTCAGTACCGGTCATATCTCGAGATCGGCGACGATGAAGCATTGATGCGGGCTGTGAAGTTGGTGTGGGCGTCGCTCTGGTTGCCAGCACCACGCTCGTACCGCGCTCACACGAAGGTGTCAGAGGACGACCTTGCAATGTCCGTTGTCATCATGGAACTTGTCCAAGCCGAGCGCGCAGGAGTCGTCTTCACGGTCGACCCGGCAGGCTCGTCGAACGATCTGCGAATTGAAGCTGTCGAGGGACTTGGTGAACAGCTCGTCTCAGGTGAGGTCACACCTGAGGCGTATGTGCTTTCGCGTTCGCCGTCGCGTCGCCCCGCCATTGATCCGGTGCTCGACGAGGCAGTCGCTGCAGCCCTTGATCTGGAGCGGCGATTTGGCGACCCACAGGATGTTGAATGGGCCCACGACGGAGCCAAGCTCTACATAGTCCAAACACGTCCGATCACAACGGTGTCAGTGCGTGACGACGGTGACGGTTTCGACACCCGGATTGGCGAGGATCATGCCTTCACAACGGCGGGCATTGCGGAGTCTCTTCCCGGCGTGCTTCTTCCTCTTCAGTGGACGACAGCGGCACCTCTACTTGAGAACGGCTTTCGGCAACTCTTCGATCAAATGAACGCACTTCCGCCTGCCGCCGACGACCGGCCGTTCATTGCCAGAGTGCAGGGACGCGCGGTGCTCAGCCTCGATCTCATGAAGGCTGCGGCAGCCGAGGTACCAGGCGGATCAGCAGAGGAGATAGAGCGCCAGTACTTCGGTCGTGTCATCAGCGAACCGGACGGGACGCCAGAGGACACGGGATCGAAAGGGCCGTTCAAGGGCCTGCGTTCGATGTTCACGGGCTTCCGGGAGATCAACGCCAGACGGTCATTCCGTTTCGAGGCCCTCACTTCGATCGACGCGACCGAGCAACTCCTCCTCAGCCCGCCCAATTGCACCGTTGCACTCTCCGAGCAGCTCTTCGCGTACAGGCATCGCGCCCTTGACCTCGCCGGACGACTCATGGCTGCAGAGATCGCTGTGGCTGCCGCTGCTGCTGCCGCGTACCGCGGTGTCGAACTCTTCCTCGAGCCACACGTTGCCGATGACGCAGCCGGTCTCGCGCAACGTCTCACGGCGGGCGGAATCGATCCGTGTGGGGCCCAAGTTGCGCTCCACACGTGCGACATTGCTGAGCAGGCCCTCTCGGATGTCGACCTGGCTGATCTGATCGCTGGCTTGAGCGCTCGGAACCCTGAACTGCTCGGGCAGCTCGAGTCGAGCCCACAAGGGACGGAACTGCTTGCAGCGGTGGAGGTCGAGCTTGGTCGATCAGGTTCTGCATCGGTGTTCGCTGGGGAAACATGGGCAGAGTCCCGTGGGCTTGCATGGCAACTCATCAGCCAGGCCGTCCAGGTGGAGCGCTCGGGTCGCCGAGAGATGGTGGGTGCCGGTGCGCGTGAGGAGATTCTCGGCGATGTCGAATCTTTGTTCGTAACGAGCTGGAAGTGGCGATTCCAACGAGTCATGACAGGCCAGATAGTCGATGTCCGCAGACGCATGCTCCGTCGACTGGTGGGTGACGCCGTCGAGTTCCTCCACCTTCGCGAGAAGACGAAGTCAGCGGTCCTTGCCCTCGGGGGCGAAATCCGGCGAGTACATCTCGAACTTGGCCAGCGACTCTTCGAGTCAGGCACACTGGCCTCGCCTCTCGACATTGACCTGCTAGTTGCACAGGAACTCGAACCAGCCATCAACGGGCACGGGCCAAGCATGTGGGAGATCGACCGACGGCGCAGTGCGCTCGAGACGATGTCCGACAACGAATCGATACCTCAGATCTTTGTTGGCGATCCGAACCGCGCGATCGGAGCTGAGCTAGACCAGACTGGTGATACGTTCACCGGTTGGGGAGCGAGTGCCGGCGTCTACACCGGAACTGCCCGCATCATTACGAAGGCAACCGAGCCCATCGAGCCGGGAGACATCCTTGTCGCGCGAACCACCGATCCTGCTTGGACGCCGTTGTTCCTCACCGCAGGTGCAATCGTGGTCGAGGAGGGTGGTCCACTGTCGCACGCCGCGATAATCGCCCGTGAACTTGGACTCCCCGCTGTTCTCAACGTACCAGGATTGGTCAGCCGGCTCAAGACCGGAGAGTCTGTGCAACTCCGCGTCGATGGCGATGCAGGCGTCGTCGCAATTCTGGATCCGGATCCGGAGCAAGTCAGGGAGAGATTTCTGGAGGTGGCAGGATGATCGGACGCGTTCCTCGCCACACATCTCTGGGAGATGACATCGATCCGGGAGGCCTGTTCGTTTTCATCCCCGGAGCGATCGCAAGCGGCTTCCTGATCTCGCTGGGTCTGCTCGCAGGTGATGCGTATCGTGGCGTCCGTGGTGACTCCGGGAACAGGAGACGAATCCGCAGCAGCAGCACGGTGATCGCAGACGAAATCCGTGACGGTGCAGGCGCCGGGCGCAGGGCGGACCATGGACTCCGGAAACCTGTCGTCTACGGCATCGTCAGTCTCACTTCCTTCGCTCTGGTCCTCCTCGGCATACCTGGCGCGACCTGGAACTTCGCCAATCCTGTCGGTTACATCTCTGACATCGGTTGGATCTGGGCTCTTAGCTTGCTTCTCATCATCGGATTCGCGGTGTTGGGATTCCATTCATTGCGGCTCGCCCCAGGATGGCTCCCGTTCATCGTGATCCTGCTCGGCCTCGGAGTCATGGTGCGATTCACGATCGGCAATGAGTCAGACACCCTCAGGTTCGGGTTGATCGTTGTCGGCTTTGTGATGGTGTTGGTGGGCGCGGTACTCGCCTGGCGCTCTCGGAAAGGTGACGCGCAGACAGATGTTCCTCCCTCGGTTCGCCCGTTGCTCGCCCGCACGCCGCTTTCACTAACTGAGTAGATCGAGTACCCGTATGGCTATGAGCTCAATATCGAGAGACGCTCGACGCAACGACTCGCAGTCCATCGATGCGGCCCTCGGGAGGATCCATGAAGGCCTACCCCCAGACACGCCATGGTTCTTCCGCGTCGCGCTCGGCAGTTGGCGGTTTCTGGTCGCGACTCTGGGCTTCACTCTGATAGTGGGCACGATTGCCGCAAGCAATCCTGATTGGCTGCTTCGCTTCGATGAACCGATTTCCGAGTGGTTCAGGGGGCTGATCGAGGGCGGCGGCTTCACCTCGGTTGTGACCCAGTTCGGATCACCGAATCTGGCAATTGCGATCGGCGCCGTCGGAGTGCTGGTTCTGTGGCGACGCTGCCGCGCTTCAGCGATCACACTTGGGCTGCTTGTGGCTTCCGCCGTTGCGGTCGACCTCGTCCTCAAGCTGGTGGTCGACAGGCCTCGACCGCTCGATCCTGTGGTGGATACCGGATTGGGGTCCTTTCCCAGCGGCCATGTGATCCACGCAGTCGTCATCTTTGGACTTCTACCGATCCTCTTGTGGGCAATCAAGGAGAGCCGCGCCTATCTCGTTGCAGGGTTCGCTGTCTTCGGGATAGCGGTGATATCAGTTGCCGCCAGCAGGATTGCCCTCGGTGCGCACTGGCCCTCAGATGTGGTTGCGAGCTTCCTCATTGGCGCGTCGCTACTACTCGGCGCGCAGTTCCTTATCAGATCAGGCTGGGCAGCCGATCGATGCAACGCTCACGTGTATCACGAGGCCACGGGTGATTCAGATGACGACAGGACATAGCTGCTCCACAGTTCGGATGCTTGCGAGATTCTTGAGTCATGGAACGCCGACACCGGCTGACAACGAGCAATGAACCGGCGAGAACCGGCGAGCTTTCCTCGTGGGCAGCAATTGATGGGCAGGTCCGCCGCAAACGGTTCGAGCAGTGGCGATATCGGTACCAGATCGACAGTGGACAAGATTGAGGGGCCGTATCGCCACGGCCCCTCAATCTTATTGCTTGCTTGACGTGGGTCAGGTTGTATTTGCGACTTCGCGGATACGGATCGACTGATACCTGATCACATAGATGATCGTTCCCAGACCCAACGCAATGGCGAAGAGGTACAGCGACACCGCAAAGCGACGTGCTGCTTCGAGCCAGAGGTCCCATTGTTCGGCGTCGAGGAGCGTCATCGACTCAGAGTTGATCTGGGCACCAACGACGACGTGAGCGATGACCGCAGCCATCAGGATCATCATTGCCATCGCCATCAGACCAATGAACGCCTTGGCGGTCGCCGGCATCTTGAGAGTCCTCACCTCGCTGCCTGCGGTCTCCTGGGTGCGGCCTCCACCGACGCGGAACTCGCCGAGGATCCGTGCAATGGCGAACGAGATCCCGGTGAACACCATCGTAAAGCCGAAGAACATCGCAGCAATGCCGTAATTGTTCAGCGACGCAGCAAGGACTGCATCCCCGTCAGCGATGGCCGTTGCTTTGACGATCGCGAGGATCATTCCGGCGACGAAACCCACCAGCGACATTGCGAACGCCGGGGTCCAGAGTGTGCGTCCCGCCTTTTGGGGGACGTTGACGTCGAGGGCTTTGGTTGACGTTTCGGTTTCGAATTCGTGAGTTGTGGTTGTCATGGTGATCCTCTTCTACTTGCCCGCCGCGACGATGTCGCGGATGCGGGAGAACTGGAACCCGAGTGCTGTGGCGATCGTTGCGAGTGCCAGGATGATTCCGGCGAGCAACAGACCAAGACCGAACTCGCGGAGCGGTCCAAGCCAGGATGACCACAGGACGTATCGGGCGACATCGTCGAACGTCGTGATGTAGATGTAGAGACCAAACTGAGCGATCTCGATCATCAGACCCATCATCATCAAGACGACGAACGCCTTGGCTGTGGGTGGCATCTTGAGCGTCTTGACCGGCACACCGAGTGCGGCTTGGACCTCGCCACCGCCCTCACGCAATCCCGAAAGGATCGACGCGAGGAGGAATGAGATCGATGCGAGCACGAAGCCTTCGCCAAGGAACTGAAGTCCCTGCGTCCAGGCTCGGGCGCCAAGTCCGGTGCTTGTGCCTACGTTGCCAGCCCATACCCAGGACACGACCAGTCCTGCGAACACGAACATGACTCCCATCACAAGCATGGGTCCCCACATGGCGTTGGCCATCTTGTGGATCGGGAGCCGCTCTGGAGCCTTTGCCGACACGGTTGCCGGGCCGAATGCGGTGTCGATATCGCCGGTTTTGACTGATCCGGCATCGACGTCGGGTTTCAGAGCCGCGATCGAAGCCTTCACGCTTTCCACGCGAATCCAGATTCTCACAAGGATGCCGATCAGGATGACCGCGATTGCTGTCTTCAACAGCACAAGTGCCGTTGTGTTGACTCCAAACGCAATCGCGACCACTTGGCCGAGCGTTTCTTCGTCTCCTGCGCTGCCGACAAGGCTCGCGGCGTAGATACCAAGTCCGGCGACGACCATTGCGATCATCAAAGCCACGGCGCCGATTCCGAGGCCGATCTTTCGATGACCGGTCTCTGTCGAGTAGTGGATGTCGGGGTGAACGATTCTGTCCAGGGTTGCTGTCATTGTTTTCTCCTCTCAGCGTCCCAATGACCATCACAACGCGATCGTGGTAGCCCGTACCGACAGTATGTCGCCTACCCGACAATGTCGTTCGTGTGACAATTTGAAGGGCACTCAAGTTGGGCTCAGGACTCTCTGTGTCGGTGGTGAGGTGTTCGTGCCCGAGGTTTCATCGGGGAAGAAAAGCGCTCCAGAAGAAGTTGTGGGATGTAGCAGTTGACCGTGGGATAGCAGGATGAGCCAATGAGTGGTGGTTGCGAAGACGCCATCGAGTACATATATGAGTACTTGGACGACGAACTCCCGGTGCCTGATTCAGCGCGGATTAGACTGCACCTGAAACGCTGCTCGTCATGCATGAGTGCCTACGACTTCGAGACCAAACTCAAGGGCGTGATCCGCGAGCGAGGCACGACCGAGCCACCTCCAGCACTCTTCGAAACGCTGCGGACTCTGATCCAACACGAGAGCGAGTAGCCCCGCGGTCTCGCTCGTAGTCATTCCGGTGTGTGCCGTATCTCGCCTTCGACACTCTGTCCACCAGACTACTGCGGGAGCACGCGACCAGAACCTGGCATCGCTCGTCCGAATCCCTCGAGTCGATAGACGTCTGTAGCATGCAAACCTATGAAATCCCATGGTCGACCGCGCAGAGTGTCACGAGCTGTGCACGTCTGTTTCGGCGTGTGCAGGTAGACGGGTTTCGATGGACTTCGCCATCTTCGATACGCCTCGGCCGGAGATCGACACAGCCACCGCAGCCCGAATTGCTGTCGAGATCTACGGTCTGGACGGTATTGCCGAATCGCTTCCGGGGGAGAGGGATCGGAGCTTCAAGATTGCTACGCCTTCGGGGGCGTATGTCCTGAAGGTGGGCAGCGTTGCCGACCGGCGCGATGCTCTCGATGGCCAAGCCGGAGCGATGGAGCACGCACTTCGGGCCGATCCGCTTCTTCCCATTCCTGCTGTAGTTCGAACCGCCAGTGGAGAACTGAGTTCTCGCCATCAGGGACACAGCGTGCAACTCGTCACCTTCATTGACGGTGCCCATCCGTCGACCACTCGGTCGCCCCCGGCCTTGCGCCGCTCCGTGGGAACCCTCGCTGGCCGCCTGAGTCGGGCACTTCGGGGATATGACCACCCTGTGCTGCACCGTGCGTTTCCCTGGGATCTCGGTCAACTGCCGAGTCTGGCTCCCTTGATCCAGGAAGTTGAACCTGAGTTGAGATCCATCATCTCAGCGGTGTTCGCCCGTCTCGAAGCCCGACTCCTCGCCTTGAGTGGACGTCTCGCCAAGCAGGCGGTACATGGCGACATCAACCTCGACAACCTGGTCGTTGATCCATCTGTGCCCGAGCGGGTTGTTGGACTGTTCGACTTTGGTGACATGACGTGGGGACCTCGCGTCTTCGATTTGGCTATTGCTTCGGCTTATCAGAGTGTGGGAGCCGATCCG
>Ga0255047_10001820_pt1 | contig 14785 bp, 17 predicted proteins | sample JV7_2_1_MG_FD_183640 | JGI IMG/M metagenome (GOLD analysis project Ga0255047, IMG submission 183640) | Seawater microbial communities from Jervis Inlet, British Columbia, Canada - JV7_2_1 | ecosystem: Environmental > Aquatic > Marine > Inlet | place: Canada: British Columbia | collected 2016-10-06
CGCCGCAGTGGTGCTCCTGTTCACCGGCCGGTACCCGCAATCGCTGTTCGCTCTCATCATCGGCCTCAACCGTTGGGTGTTTCGCGTCATCGTCTACGCCAGCCTGATGACCGACCGATACCCACCGTTCCGGCTCGACCAAGGTGGGGCTGAGCCGAGAGCAATCGACGAGCCCGCGGGTCAGCAACCCGGGGGTTGATGAGCACGTCGGCAGTACACGCCGATATCGCGGAGCGAGTTGTGAACCGCCGGCTCTGCTGTGGCGTGGAAAGCGAATCGGCCGATTGGCCCTGGCGAAGTTACTGGTATCGGCCTCACAATGATGTACGGATCGGCGGTCACAGCTGGAGGATGTGTGCGTCGCGCTTGGGCTGGACCCTGTCTGATGGTCATCTTCGTTGCGAGTAGCTGTGGCGGTGGCGATGGCGAGATGTCGCTGACCGAGTACGTCGAGCGCGTCGACGCGATCCTGAGCCGGGGACTCCAAAGATACGAGGCGCTCGTCGCAAGCCCGCAGGGGGAGGTGCTGGTCGCCGAAGCGGTGCGACTCGCCGATTTCACCCCGCAAGACCTGCAGGTGGCTCTCGAGCGACTGGGGGAGATCCAGGCCGAGGCCCTCGAGGCCGCCTTCACCATCGAGCCTCCCGAAGACATGGTCGACCTCCACACTCTCTTCTTCAGAAGGCTTCCGATCGAGGAGCTCGCCGCCCGGGCGGGCACCGCAGCGGATTGGGAGGAGCTTTCCGGGAGCCCTGAGATGGTCGTCTACCGGGCGTTCCTCGTCGAAGACGAGCAAGTCTGTGCCGAATTCCAGGCCAAACTCGATGCCACCGCCGAGCGTGGTGTCTTCGCCGATACGCCGTGGATCCCTGGCGAGCTGAAGGAGATTGTTGAGTATGCGCTCGGCTGCGGCTCGCTCCTCGAGAATCCCGAAGACCTGTACCGCCCACCACCGAGCACCACTCCCTGAACCACCCACCCATTTCGGCACACCTGGGCTTGCTGGGCGTTCCCCGGGAGCCGTGGGTGCTGGCCGAGTGTGGTGAAGAACGGAAGTGAACGGTCGGAACCAATGGGGGCCGGTACGACGTGGCCTGGCGACTGAGTGCGACCTGAGGGCTTCCTTGTTCGGCTTGTAGGATCGAACGGTGACCTCGGTACGAGAGATGGGGCTGTGACGCGGACCCTCCTGGCAGGAGTGAGCCTGGTGATCGTGGTAGCGGCCTGTGGCGGGTCGATGACGGCAACGGAATACATCGAGGGTCTCAACGCCCTGGTTGCGACTGGGCGCTCGGATCTGCAGGCCGCCGTTGTCGCCCACGAGCAGATCTCCGAACCGTCGATGGCGGAGTCGTTGGCGTTCGTCGAGCGCGAAATCGCCATCAGGCAAGAGTTTCTCGCAGGGTTCGACGCACTGGACGCGCCCGAGCCGATCGCAGACGTGCACCGGGCCCTCGGCGATGCGATGACCCGGCTCCTCACTGCCGCCGAGGGACTGGTCGCAGGAGCGGGCACCATCAGCAGCGTGGAGGAAGCGGAACACACACCTGAATTCGCTGAATACCGAGCCGCCAACGCCGATGGTGCCCGCGTCTGTCTCGACGTGCAGGCCAAGCTCGACGATCTCGCCGCCAGCGGCGAAACGTTCAGCGATACTCCCTGGATTCCCAACGAGCTGAGCCTGGCTGTGCGTGCCGCGCTCGGCTGTGGCGAAGTCGAGACGGGCTAGGCGGCGACAAGCGAACGACGCCGGATCCTCCGCAAGGAGGTCGATGTCGCCGCTGCGCCCCGACCAGCGAAGGGTCCCGTCATCTGGAGGGTCGTTGCGACACGTCCGCCGGCGTTGCGACCACGATGTGGTCGATAGCAGACGGACCCACGGCGTGGTGACAATCAGTCAGAGGTTCTGCGTGAGTTCCCACACCTCGACAGATGAGTCTTCGACGTGTTCGGTGGTTGCGCCACCGACGACGAACCCGCGTGCCTCATAGAACGCCCGGGCCCGATCGTTGGTGGTTTCGGTACGCACCACCATTACCCGATACCGGTCGTTGCGTGCCGATGCCATGGCCGCGGCGACCAGCGCGGTGCCGACGCCCCGGCCAGCGGCTGTCGGCAAGACAATGATGCCAGCGAGCTCCACCGACGTGTCGTCGACGCGCTTGTTCGCGGAGAAACCGATCACTCGATCGTGGTCCCACGCCAGGAACATGCGCCTGTCCGGTCCCCCGATGCGTTCCCGAACCGCGTCGGGTTCCGCCAACTCGGCAATCACCTCATCGGTAGCGCCAGCGAATCCGGGAGCATCAGGTCCCGATTGGTCCCAGGCGTCCACGAAGAACACCCCAAACGCATCCACATCGGCATCCGCGGCTTCCCGCACCACAATCTCAGCCTGCTCAGCTGACATGACCTCAGACTAGAACCCGTGCACCCATCCGCCCACAACGGCACACACATGCGCTGCCTGGTCGAAGGCGAACCTCCCAGCCGGATGCAGAGCCCCGCTCTTGGGTTCTTGCGGAACATGCCGTGAACGGTCGGAGCCACGCGTCAACCGCTCGCCGTCAGTCACCGTGCGGTCCCATCGTGGGTGCCCGGCGACCCGTTGGTGCGACCGCTACCGTCCACCACGAGAGGACTCGCAGAGTGAGGAGTGGGCAATGACCGAGCACGAACCTGACGATCATGGTGACACAACGGCAGGTGCCTCGGGAGAGGTTGTTGCCGCAGATCTGGGGCCGCGGCTCCTGGCGCGTCTGATCGATGGTGTGCTGCTGTGGGTCGTCTTCTTGGTGATCATCGTGCCGATCGTCGTCGTCGCCCTCTTCAGCGGGTCTTTTGGGATTGGTGCGGCCTTCGGAGGAGGCTTCAGCGCCGGTGGCTTCGTCGCAGGCATCGTCTGGGCGGCAATCGTCGTGGGATACTTCGCACTGATGGAGTCATCCCGCGGGCAGACGTTCGGCAAGATGCTGATGAAGCTCAAGACGGAGGGACCCGACGGCGAGAACCCTTCGCTCGAGATGGCGATCAAACGCAACATCTGGCTCGCCCTCAGCATCGTCCCCGTCGTCGGCGGCCTGATCCAGCTCGGCGCTGTCATCTACATCGCGGTCACGATCAGTCAGTCCGCAACACACACGGGCTGGCACGACACCTTCGCCGGTGGGACCAGGGTGATCGAGACCGGGTGAATCAACGCTGAGCGCGTTCCGCAGCCGGCACCACAGCAGGCCGGACGCGTACCAGCAGATCATCGTGCCGTGGGAGCCCACAACGACACGTGGAGGCGGCGCGTCCCGTTCGGTTCTTCGGTCAGGCGCTCACGTCACTCCCGCCCTTGGGACACAGGTTGCGCGCTCTCGAGAAGGAAAGGAGGCGGGTCCGCCCCACCCAGCCGGGCCGCCGCGAACTGCGTGCCGGACGCCGCGATGCCGTTGACACTGGCCACAATCGGGGCGTTCCACGAATGGCTGCCCGTGCAGGTCCAGCCGATGCCCGTGGTGAAGCCACAGTCCCAGGACTCGAGGCTCGGGCTGGTCCGGTCAACGTCACCGGCGCACGACCATGACAGGTTCTCACCAATCGCGACGATGCCGCAGGACCACACTTCAGCGGATGCGGTCCGTCCGTCGATGTCGCCGCTGCAGTCCCATCCACCACCAAGAACCGCGGCACACGACCAGGCCTCCGCGCCAGGTCGGCGTATGTCGATGTCGCCGCTGCAACTCCAGTCAAGATTCGATGCACCGAGGGAACATCCCCACGTCTCCGACGCCGAATCGGTCTTGTCGATGTCACCATCACAGTCCCACACCGTGGTGCCGGTGAAGATGCACACCCACGCCTCATCGGCAGTGTCGGCGGGATCGGTGTCTCCACCACAAAGGCTGTTCAACCCGATCGGATTGATGCAATCGAACGACGTCTGGGAACCAGGACTCGGCGCTCTCGGAGGGCGGTGCAGCTGCAGTGGCGCGCTGCCCGTGTCGCCCGCGACCGGCAGGAACGATGACTCACCAAACGGGAGCGACCCGGTGGCGTTTCCCTCGGTGTTCGAGTCCCGGAAGTAGAACGTGGTGTCTCCGGGGCGGAAAATCGCGGGCGTATCTGGCGTGCCCACAGCGAGGAACGTCGCCGCGGACCAATCCCCCGCCACGAACCGGTCGCCCGGATCGCCGAAGAAGAACGCGTTGTCAGCGATCCCAGTCGTCAACGTGTTGCGGTAGTACACGAACCCGGTCGACTCGCGATGCAGCCCCACCTCCGTGATCCCGTCACCGTCGAAGTCCCCCGTGAACGGCTTGTCCCCCGGATTCCCGAACACGAAGGCGAAGTCGGCAGCTCCGAGCCCTCCTTCGTTCTCTCCGAGTTCGTTGATGATGTAGAACCTCTGCTCGGATGCCCGGTAGATCGACAGCGTGTCGCAACCGTCCCCGTCGAAATCGCCAACGATCGGCGCGTCGCCCGGGTCGCCGAAGAAGAACCGGACATCGGCGATCCCCTGCGTGTTGCTGTTCCGCAGATAGGCGAACGCATCGGACTGGCGGAACAAACCCGGAGTCGCAACACCATCGCAGTCCCAGTCACCCATGAAGGGCACATCACCGGGATTGCCATAGAAGAACGAAGTCGTGTCGGGCCCATCCTTCAGATGCCACTCACCTGAGGCAGGATCAACCAACCCGACGGTGTCACTCGCCATCGCTGGAACATGCAGACCAACGAGACCTGCGCACACCACAAACAACATCAACACGTGCCTGAACATCGCCATCCCTTCCGCCCGCCACCAGCCAACCCTACGCCACGCACTCGCGGGGAGCTCTACGGCGACCCACGACTGGATCCCCCCCGCTCATCGCGTGCAGATGGGCAGCCCGATCCGGTCGACCGGGTTCTCGAGGCGCGAACACAACACCGCCGGCGAGGATTGCTGCCATCGGGTAGATTGGGATCATGAGTCGTGTCCTCAAGTGGGCTGTGGGCCTGTTGGTGATCAATGGTGTCGTGTGGGCAGCGGGTCAGGCCATCACGCGGTCGAAGACATCACGGGATCTGTCCGCGGGAGACGTTGAGTTCTATTCGTTTTGGAATGGAGCCGTGTTCGTGCCCCGTTCCGATTCGTTGCGGTCGGTGAAGGTGCGAGTGGCAATGGCCGGTGCGACGATCGACCTCCGCAGCGCGGAGCTGTCGGAACAGGGGGCTGCGGTCGATGTCGCCACGATGATGGGCGGCACCGCGGTGCTCATCCGCAAGGACTGGGACGTCCATGTCGTCGAAGAGACGCGGGCGTCTGCAGTCGAGGTCCGGCTCGACTCGGGTGTCGAGATTCCGTCCGACCGGCCCCGGGTGACCATTCGCCTCGCCACGACATTCGGCGGCGCCCTCGTTGGATACGAGCTTCCCGGCGAGCTTCACGGTTGACCCAAGGCCGCCCGTGCCGGCTGCGCACACGGGCGGATGGATTCGTGCGGACCGTGCCGTAGCCTTGCCGACGGCCCGATCTCCGGCAGGTACCGATCGTGCCCGGGAACCTCGGCAGATCTTGCGGGTGTGCGTCAGGCTCGCTGCCTCGCCCGTGCCGTCACAGCGAGCCGAGCGCCTGGCCGACCCGAATGGTTCACTCCACCGACCGGGCGGGTACCGACAGTCGCCCGAGCGCGACTTGGACCAGAGGCCCGATACCGAACGCGAAGATCACCGTCCCGATCCCAACGGTGCCGCCGAGCAGCCATCCCGCGGCCAGGACTGAGATCTCGATTCCGCCTCGGACGACACGGATCGAATGTCCGCGGCGAGCAAGGCCGGTCATCAATCCGTCACGAGGGCCTGGACCGAGACCGGCACCAATGTAGAAGCCGGAGCCGGCGCCCACGAGAAGCAGGCCTCCCGCGAGGGCCGCCCAACGGAGCGTCAAGTCGTCGATTCGAGCGGGGAGCAGCAACAGCGTCAGATCGATCACGATCCCGATGACGATCACGTTGGCCACGGTGCCGAGACCGATCCGTTCCCGAAGCGGGATCCAGAGGACCAGGACAATGATCCCGGTCAAGATCCCGACCGTGCCAATCGGGATTCCGGTTTGGCGGGAGATTCCTTGGTGAAGAACCTCCCAGGGGGCAAGACCGAGATCGGCGACAACCATGAGCGCCAGGCCCAGGCCGAAGAGCACGAGCCCGAGGAGAAGCCTCGGGATCAGTCGTCGGAGCTCGGTCCATGGCGGCAGGGACAGCACGAGGTAGCAGTCTTCACTTGCCCGAGTCGATCACCAGGCACGTGGGCACACCGGCAGGGGTGCGTGCCGACATCGTGCCTGCTGTGGACCGCTCATTCGCCTGGGCTGCCTTTCGCCGTTCTTGCCCGGTTCCGCCTATTCAAGTGCCGGACCCCTCGTATCGGCGACGAGCCCCCGCCATGTTGGCATTCACATGAGCGGCGCACATCGCCTGCCAGGACCGGCCGACGTGAGCGAGTACGCGCTCCAGCGGCCGAGGCACCTGACTGAGGTCGAGTGAATCGACGAGTAGTTGCCCATAGCGAACCTTGCGACCGGCCTTCCCGCCCGCGAAGCGCCGAAGCTGATCCCCGGTGGATCGCTCTCCGACAGCAGCACCGTTCGGCAGCACCCAAGACGAGGGATCGCTTGTGTCTATGGTCCCGCGTCGGGCATCGAGTTGGAGTAAGCGTGCGACGTACACCGTCAGGCGAGTTCGAGTTGGAGGTGCCAGCGGTCGAGGCCATTGGATTGTTCACCCCGGAAGGAGAACGACCCTGGGCGCGCGGCTGGGACCCGGTCTACCGCGAAGGAGAGCCCAGCGAGGCTCCAGGAACGGTCTTCACCACCGCTGTGGGCGGTTCCCACACAATCTGGGTGATTGTTGAGATCGACCGGCCGGCAGGAACAGCGGTCTACGTTCGCGTGACGCCTGGCTCCCACGCTGGGACAGTCCGGGTTCGTTGCCTGGGTGCCTCAGCAAGCAGAACTGTGGTCTCCGTTTCCTACGACATGAGTCTGCTCGACGGAGGCGACCCTGCCGATCTCGACGCCTTCGACGAAACACCGTTCGACGCGACGATGAATGACTGGGCCACCGCGATCGCAACCCACCTCGGGAGTCACCCCCGCTGACCGCACCAGGCCCAGAACGACGGATTCCGGCGAGCCGATCGAGCATGCCCCTACTGGTGTTGCTGCTGTGTGCGAGATACCAGTCCCCGCATCAATCCGATACTCCGACGTCAGAGAGCTTGGACGTGCGCACAGCCGACGTTCGTCTGAGAACGGTCCGTTCGTGCTCGAGGTCCTACCGCCCAGGCGTTTGGTGCTTGCCTTCTTGATGGGTGCGGCCCTCGTCGTGCTGTGACCGCCTGCGCCGGGGCAGCCGGTGCGAGCTGTTCCCTACACTCGCGGCCTCTGATTTTCGGGGGGTGTCTTCTGTGCTGAGAATGGCTGTGGGCCACACCGAGGAGGTGGATGGTGACCTGGCGGCAGCCGTCTTGCTCCAGCAGTGTGATGCCGCACTGGGTGGGGAAACACCTCAGGCAGGGCTTCTGCTCGCAGGGCACGATCTCGAGTTTGTGCCGTTCCTGGCGGCTGTGCGCCACGCTTACCCCAAGCTCGAGCTCATCGGATGCACGACGTTGGCGCCTCTGTCATCAGCCTCGGGATACTCGGAGGGGTCGACCAGCCTGACCCTGTTCGCCTCCGACGTCGTCGATTTCACAACGGGCCTCGGCACGGATGTAGCTGCTGGAGTGGATGCAGCGGCTCGGCAGGCCGTCTCCGAGGCAGCTGCAAAGACTGCCAAGGACCCTGCACTTGCGATCGTGACCCCAACCGTGGAACAGATCGATCCGGTCGCGGTCGGTGTTGAGCTCGTCGATGCTCTCGGGCCGAAGGTGACTGTGTTTGGCGGGGGGGCCGTACCCGACTTCCCGGTGACATCGCCGTGGGTCGGAGGTGTCCAGATCTACGGCGACCAACTCGTCACGGATTCGCTGCCGCTGCTTCTTCTCTCAGGGCCGATGCATGTCTCAGTCGGAGTGCGTCACGGATGGACTCCGGTGGGAGCTACCGCTGTCGTTACTCGTTCCAAGGGCGATCAGGTCTATGAGATCGACGGGTCTCCTGTTGTCGACTTCTACCGCCACTACCTTGGATCTGCTGGCGAGCCGGCCGTGGCTCACCCTCTTGCCATTCTGGATGGCGACACCGGCCGCTACTACCTCCGCGCCCCGCTGGCCTGGGATGAGGAAGAGGGAGCGGCAACCTTCTTCGGGTCGGTTCCTGAGGGCTCAGTGGTTCAGATTGCGATGGCGTCAACCGACGAGATCCTGCAAGGGGCCGAAGCCTCGGTGAGGGACGCCATCGACGGGTTCCCGGAGTCAATCCGACCCGAGGGTGCGCTGATCTCCGCTTGTGCGGTGAGGAATCTCCTTCTCGGAAGCAAGAGCAGTTCGGAATTGGGCACCATCAGGTTCGAACTCGGCCCGGATGTCCCATTTGCGGGGTTCTACGCATACGGCGAGATCGCATCGCTCGGTCTCGAGGCGCCGCCGCAGTTCCACAACGAAACCTGCGTTACCGTCCTGATCGGCACATGACGGACGAGTCAGTATCAGCGGCTGCTCTCGAGAGGGAAGTGCAAGGCCTTCGTAAGAAGCTGGCCCGCGTCGAACTCAAGACGCAGACCTTGGAGATGCTCCAGGAGCAGAACGCCAATCTCATGCGCGCTCTCATGTCTGACCTCGATGCCGAGAAAGCAGAGTCCGAGAGGCTGCTCCTGAACATCCTGCCCGAGCCGGTTGCCCAGCGCCTCAAGACAGAATCTGGAGTAATCGCCGACAGTTACGAGTCGGCAAGTGTGCTCTTTGCAGACATCGTCGACTTCACTCCGTTATCGGAGAGTCTCGCGGCAGAAGAGATGGTGGAGTGGCTGAACGATGTGTATTCGGCGCTCGACGCGCTGGTCGAGAGACACGGAGTTGAGAAGATCCGCACCATCGGCGACGGGTACATGGTTGCCGCTGGTGTCCCGTTCCGACGCGAGGACCACGCCCCAGCGATCACCCGCCTAGCGCTGGATATCAGAGACCACATCGAGGCCATGCCTCCCGTCCGCGGGCACAAGCCAAGCTTGAGGATCGGCATCAACTCGGGAGGGCTGGTCGGCGGCGTCATCGGCACTCACAAGTTTCAATACGACCTCTGGGGTGACGCGGTCAACATTGCAGCTCGCATGGAATCGCAGGGAGTGCCAGGTCGCATCCAGATCACCGAAGCCACACGTGCATTACTCGGCGATGAGTTCTCCTGTGAGCCTCGCGGCACGATCGAAGTCAAAGGCAAAGGCGAGATGAACACCTGGTTTGTATCGCACGCTCACCAGGACCCAATGTAGACCGGCCACCCATGTCGGCCCACATGGTTGCGGGACCAACCGTCGTCCCCAAGAGTGTTGTCGCCAATCCCTCCCAGAGCTCCGAAGAAGATACGAGCTGAACCGGCATCCGCCTCCCCGCCGGCCTGACAACCCGTAGTGGTCGGCGGCTGACGAGAGCGCTGGGAAGCGAGGATCTGAGTCTGTGTCTACTTCGGGTTGGCGCGGAACCACTCCACGGTGGCAGGGATGGCCTCGTCGAGAGGGGTGGCGAACTGGTCGAAGGCCGATTCGAAAGCACCCGAGTCGACCACGAAAGGTTCATCGAACTCGAACAGCACCTCTTTGATCTCCCTCACGTTGCCGTTGAACAACGCGACCACATTGACCATGAACGAGGGCATTGCTGACGCCTTGCCGTCGGTCCCCGCGGCCTCATAGACCTTTTCGATGAAAGCACCGGTCGCAAGGGTGGCAGCGTTGGGAAGGTGCCACGCTCTTCCGTACGCTTCGTCGCGGGTGCCCAGGGTGGCGAGACCGGCGCCGATATCCGGTAGATAGCTGAACGTATGAGCTTGGGTTGGATCTCCGAACACCTGGGCGTTCTTTCCCACGAGGGCCGGGTAGAACACACGCTCGCCCATGTGGCTCACCAGCCCTCGAGGTCCGAAGTAATCCGACGCACGACCGATCGCGACTTGAACCGTGCCCGCCTCGTGGGCGGCAAGGAGATCCCTGGCCATCTGTGCCCTCACCCGCCCTTTGGGACCGGTCGCCGCGGACGGAAGATCCTCGGTGAGTGGTACACCGCCGGTCGGGCCGTAGAGGTAGAGGTTCTCGAATGACACCAGCTTCGCCCCCGCGACGGACGCTCCTTGTACCACGGCAGCCTGCAACGCCGGGAACAGCTCCGGCCATTTCGTGTAGGGAGGGTTGAGGCATTGGTAGACGACTGAAGCTCCCTGAGCGGTCTGGGCGGTGAGTTCGGGATCGGACGCATCGCCACCAACGACGTCCACTCCGGGCGGCACGTCAGCGTGCCCACCGCGATTGACGGCGATCACCTTCTCCCCAGCGGCAGCAAGATGCTCCACGAGTGCCAAGCCGACGGGACCCGTGCCAAAAACTACGTGAGTCACTGCGGTTCTCCTTCCCCCAGCGCTGCGGAACCTTGGGGCACTCAACGATCGGGTGGTGATCATCGACGACTCGAGAAGGGCGTAACGCTACGACAACCACACGAGGGGTGCACGCTTCGTTGCCTCCCAAGCTTCCCTTGACCCGCTCGACCGATCAAGGCAAGAGTGCGTGATTTGTCTGTCACCTCGAGGGTCATCGCCACGGGCTGGCGGTGATGCGACGTCGGCGCAGTCCCCCGTGGCCTAGCCATGTCGGCTCGCAGGGGCGAGGATGGGGATGGATGTCGGGTTGGTGTCGTGATGAGGAGGGTCGTTGATGGCTGGTTTCGTGCCTGCGTATCTGGGGGGAACTGCCGCGCTCGCTACCGATCCGGTGGTGGGGTCACCGGAGATGGAGCGCAGTGCGGTGCTGGTGCCAGGGTCCGAGGACCTCGTTGATGGAGAGATCCGCGTGTCGATTCTGGGATCAGGGTTGCCGTGGGTGACCAAGTCACAGGCGGCCGGTTCGGTCCTGGTTGAGGTCGGGAACCCAGAGCGCGACGTACTCGTCTTTGACCTGGGAGCCGGATCGTTGGCGAACTTCAGCGGTCTCAAGGTGCCGGTGACAAGCTTGAAGAACGTGTTCCTAAGTCATCTTCACGCCGACCATGTCGCTGACTACCTCACACTGATGGGTAGTTATGTCAAGGCCGGTCGGCTCGACCCGGTCGAGGTGTGGGGCGGCGCATCGGATAATCCGTCGTGGGGCATTGCCGCCTTCGTCGAGGCCATCCAACAGGCGTTGGCGTGGGATCACGCTTCGATGCGAGGCTATGTGCCGATCACGGGCGCCTCTGCAACTGCCCACGAAGTGCCGTACGACCGCACCGAAGTGATCTACGAACGCAACGAGGTCACGATCACGTCGTTCCCGGTAATCCATGTTCTCAACGGCGCAGTGGGCTTTCGCATCGATTACGGCGGACAGAGTGTGGTGTTCTCGGGTGACACCAAACCAACCATGACGCTGGTAGAGGCGGCACAGGGCTGCGATCTGTTGATCCACGAGACATTCCTGCCTGCTGACACGTTCGCCAAGTTGATGAGCTTCCCCATTGAACAGGCACGGATGGTGGTCAATGAGGGCCACACTCCTGCCAACGCGGCCGGGCTGGTGTTCGATATGGTGCGACCGAAGATGGCTGCCATGTGGCATTGCCACGTGGTGGACGGCTACATCGACGCGGTCTTCGAGTCCGTTGCCGATACCTACTCCGGTCCGGTGACACTGTGCCAGGACCTGACGGTCTTCAACGTCACCCCCAAAGCAGTACAAGCTCGTCAGGCTGAAATAGACCCAGTGCAGCCAACCGTCATCGGTCCCTCCGACACCGAGCGGATGCTTGCCGAGCCGCATCCAAGCCCCGCCTGGTGGGCAGATGCCGCCATCGATTGGCAAGCCAAACTGACCTAGACCCGCGCAACGCAGGCGCCATATCGGCACGTTGCTTCGCGGTTGCAGGAGAGTGGGAAGCTGAACTCGCCGGACATGGAGTCGATTCGAGCGGAGAGCACCAGACGAAGACGAGGACGGCCCTTGCGCACTTCTCGTCCCGCCTCTGAATGCCGTTCTGAGTAGGGATTGAGCCAGGCCGTTCCAACAACACAGACCAAGGAGAACGCCATGGAAGCAATCGTCCCCCGGTGGGAGTGGCGGACGTTCGGCACCCAGTTCGGGGCGACCGAAGGGCGCTTCGCTGCCCTCGCGGTGGAAGGAACGAAGGACAGCGACGAGCTGTATCTGCTCGCGCCGGGCGGCGCCAACGTCAAGGTGCGAGACGATCTTCTCGACATCAAGGAGCTCCAGGAGGTCGACGGATCCGGTCTGGAACGATGGTTGCCAGTCATGAAACAGGCGTTTCCGCTCTCGAGCGGCGACGTGGCAAAGGTCTTCGACGCATTGGGTGTGACCGCCCCCGAGCTCGACCGGGACGCGTATTCCCTCGATCAACTCCTCGATGAACTCATCGAACCGGCCTCTGCCGTCCGCGCCGTTGACGTGCACAAGCACCGAGTCCGCTACATCGTCAATGGATGCATGGCCGAGCTCACCGACGTGGTCGTGGACGGCCAGCCAACACGAACCATCGCCGTCGAGATGGAAGACAGGTCCGCCGTCACCAAGGCCGTTCGCGATCTGGGCCTCGACGGGTACCTCAATGTGAACTACCCGCAGGGCCTCATCCGGGTCATCGACGACAAACCCACTCGGTATGCCGTTATCGATGTCGGCACCAACTCGGTCAAGTTCCATCTCGGCGAACGGACGGGGAGCGGATCGTGGATGCCGGTCATCGATCGCGCCGAAGTGACTCGACTCGGAGAAGGTCTCGACAAAGGCGCTGTGATCATCCCCGAAGCACGTGACAGGACGGCGGCAGCCATCAACGGCATGGTCGATGAGGCGAAACGGCACGACGTCCAGGCCATCGTCGCGGTCGGAACAGCGGGTCTGCGGATCGCCCGGAACAGCGACGACGTCGTCCAGGCGATCCGAAGGCTTACGGGCGTGACTGTCGACGTGATCCCGGGCGAGGAGGAGAGCCGACTTGCCTACGTCGCCGTTCAAGCCAGCCTGGGTTTGCTAGAGGAATCACTCGTCGTATTCGACACCGGCGGTGGAAGCACACAGTTCGCCTTCGGTGAAGGCTCTCGCGTTGACGAGCGTTTCAGCGTCGATGTCGGAGCGGTTCGCTACACCGAGCAGTTCGGGCTCGACCGAGCCGTCTCCGCGGAACACCTCGATTCAGCGCTGGCAGCGATCGCCGCCGATCTCTCTTCCCTCGAGGACCGCCCTGCCCCGGACGCCCTGGTTGGAATGGGAGGTGCGATCACCAACATCACCGCTGTCAGCCACTCCCTGGCTACCTACGACCCCGACGTCGTCCAGGGCACGATCCTGGACCGCGACGAAATCGACCGCCAGATCGAGCTGTACCAGTCGATGGATGCCGTGGGTCGCCGCTCGATCGTCGGCCTCCAACCCCGACGTGCTGACGTGATCCTGGCCGGTGCGTGCATTGTCCGGACGGTCATGGACGACCTGTCACAGGAATCACTCACCGTGAGCGACCGCGGACTCCGTCATGGACTGACGGTCGAGCGGTTCGGCGCGCGCCTCACTCCATGACGCGGCAGGCCACAGGTCCCCGTTCGGTGCTGCCTCCCAGGGGATAGAGCACCGCTCGGCGAGGAATGCCTGTCGGATCCACTTCGTGATCTGGAGGATGAGCGGGAGACAGACGCCATGGCAGCTTCTCCTGCCGTTGGGCGTGACTGTGGTGCGGGCCTGGAACGGTCCAGACGTCGTGTATCGTTCGTCGCAACGGAGGTTGGGGGACCACTGACTGGGGCTGTTTCTGCTGTCGCGGCCGTTGCCGTGTTCGTGATGCTGTGGCGGCTGCTAGTTCGCGACGTCCCGTTGCGTTGGAGACGCACCTCGCTCCTCAGTTCAAGGTCAGAGTCCGTCCTCATCGTCGGCGAGCAATGAGACCTCGAACGCGTGTGGCCGTTGTTGGGGGCCCGGTAGCAGCCGTGCTCCTTGCTGGAGTGTTCACTGTGGCGCTGACCGATCGGTTCGATGTCCCCTTCATTGCGGTCGAGGAGAACTGGGGCATCGGTGTATATGCATCGGTTGATCCGCTCGTGCTCGATGAGCATGGCCAAGAGAATCCCGTCCTCACTCGCTCAGACGTCTCGGACAGGACCGCGACCGGAGTAGCAGATCCCTTCATCCTCATCGAGGGGGATCGGTGGTGGCTGTTCTTCGAGATCATCCAGCGGAAGAGGGGCGCCCCCAATGATGAGCACGGCGTGATCGGAGTCTCATGGAGCACCGACCACGGTCAAACGTGGACCTACGGCGGTGTCGTTCTCGAGGAGGCACATCACCTCTCCTACCCGCAGGTGTTCGAATACGACGGAACCTTCTACATGGTTCCAGAGTCGCTCAGCGCGGGTCGTGTCACGCTCTACGCCGCCGAGCGATTCCCGGATTCGTGGACTGCAGATACCACTCTTCTGGTCGGCGATTACACCGATCCGACGATTCTTCGCTACGACGAGATGTGGTGGCTCTTTGTAGCAGAATCTGCAGACGGGCCGGATGACACCCTCCGTCTCTACTACGCAGACGAGTTACGCGGTTCCTGGACGCAGCATCCGAGGAGTCCGATTGTCTCGGGCGATGTGTCAAGAGCACGTCCGGCCGGGAGCGTCGCTCTC
>Ga0255047_10001821_pt1 | contig 14784 bp, 14 predicted proteins | sample JV7_2_1_MG_FD_183640 | JGI IMG/M metagenome (GOLD analysis project Ga0255047, IMG submission 183640) | Seawater microbial communities from Jervis Inlet, British Columbia, Canada - JV7_2_1 | ecosystem: Environmental > Aquatic > Marine > Inlet | place: Canada: British Columbia | collected 2016-10-06
GGGGTCGGCGTCAACGGTCATGTACCGGAGGCCGAGCGACGAGTCGAGCCATGCCAGCTCGACGAACTCGGCGTCAGCGCAGAGGGCTTGGGCTTGGCACTGGTCGAGCCAGTAGTCGAACGGGTCGTCGGTGTACCCACCGAACGTCTTGACTTCGAGCGGTCGGCCGGTCTGCACGACGATCCGGTCGAGGGTCGCCATGAGCCGGCCGGCGATGAACAGTTCGCCGGGTTCGTACACGTCGTAGCCGTGGTCTTCGGCCCACCAGCGGGCGATGCCGTCCTCGAGGTGGCGTCCGCGGCGGGTGGCTTCGGTGTCGACGAACGAGTCTTCGCCGGTGATCTTCTCGGTGGCGTAGTCGCCGACGGTGACGAAGGGGTGGCGGTCGTGGAGGACGGCGGCGGCGGACGCGTTGTAGTAGGGGGCTCGGACGGCGAGCCATTTGTCGCGGTCGGCTGGCTTCGCGATGCGGGAGCGAACGACGGTCACTGTTCCGTCTTCCAGACCTTGATTACCGACAGCGGATAGTGCTCGTACTCCCCACCGTGCCGAGTCGGCAGCACGTTCAAGGTTTTGCCGTCGCCGTAGGTGTCGACGCTCTCAACCCAGCGCTCAGGGATCACGGTCCCATCCAAGAATTCGATCGTCAGCTTCACAGGGTCCTCTCTCGCTGGGTTACCGGTGGACGGTGCCGACTTGGATCTCGTCGACGTCGTCACGGTTCAGGCGCCAATGGCCGGCGAAGTCCTTCGTGGCGTCGATCTTGCCGAGCCGGCACCACCGGTTCATGGTCTCATGGTGGACGCCGAGCCGGCGTGCAGCCGACGCGGCGGTCATGTCGTACTTCTTTTTGCCATCCGCAACCATGCACTACACCCTACACACAGGGTGTGCGGTGGGCAACGATCCGTCGCGTTCAGCTGACGGTCACGATGACGTGGAGGACATGCACACCGTCGGTGTCATGTCCGACCCCGATCCCCCACCCCGGCTCGGGCTCAGGGCGGGTTGAGTCCCACGAGGGGGTGCGGGGCCGCATCTCGCGGTCGCATACGAAGCAGACCGGGGTGGGCTCGAACGGCTTGGCGGCTTCACCGATGTCGCAGGCGGCGCACCAGTACATCGTCCCGATCGCCGACTCCGTCGCCCACACGGCTACGGGCCGGTCTGCGATGCGGCCATCCCGAACCCCAAGACCACCAACGTCTTCTCGAGCTTGCCGTCGACCGCTGCTGGGAGCAGGTCCCAGATCAGTTCGAGGGCGACGGCGAGCGCGAGGATGGAGTAGATGATCTGGCGGGCCCGGCTGGGGATGTACTCGGCGACGAGTTTGGCTGCCATGACGCGACGGTAGCCCGATTCGGGTGCCGAGGGCGCGTTATCTGCCGGGTTCACCACGGCGCGTGAGGCGTCCTTCCCCCGTTGTGAGCTGGGACGTACAGTGGAAACATGGTCATCATCGTGGCGGCGGTCATCACCGCAGGGGGCACACTCGGAGCGGCGTCAGTGGCGGCGTACTTCGGTTGGAAGTCGCACCGCGCGACGTTGAACGCCCGCGATCAGATGGTGGACGACCACGGCACAGTGCTCGAAGCGATCACCGAAGGTTTCGCCGCGAACAGCGAGGAACACAGCGTCATCTTCACCCGGCTGGACGTCGACAAGGAAGACATTGACCGGCTCGAGGACCGGCTCGATCGTCACGTCGACCGCGACGACTAGCGGGCGAGCAGGGCGCCGGCGGTTTGGGGGCCGAGCTTGCGGTCGACAGTGATGTGGTAGAAGCGTTGCAGTTCTTCGACGCGGTCGGCGGTGGCGGACCCGTAGTAGCCGTCGACGATCAGGTCGTCGGTCGGATCGAGCTGACGCATGTTCGCTTCGGTCGCCCAGTTGATGACGGCCTGCCACATCGCCACGTACTTGTCGGGGCCGGGCGTGGCGGTCGAGAGTTCGATGTGGTCGAAGGTGACGGGGCGTGTGGACATGTTGTCCTCCTGGGGTGGGATCACGACGCCGCCGGTGACGGGCGGGATCATGCGTTCGGCGATCGAGGCGGTGATGAAAAAGCCGTCCTGGTTAGTTTCGGTGTGGAGGTATTGGGCCCACGATTCGCCCATGCCAGGTCCGGACGAGAACTTCCAGCCTGGTTTGCCGGGGCCGTGCCGGTCGCAACGCCAGATGCGTGAGCGGAGGTAGTCGTGGATCTGCTGGATGTACAACGCTTCGTGGTGCTCGATCATCCAGGGGAGCACGAGGTCGTCGATGAGTTGTCGGGGGACTTCGCGGTGGCCGGCTTCGACGTTCTCGTAGCGCCAGTCGCGGGCGCCGCCGTGGCTGTGCGTCGACGGCTTGTCGCCGTCGCGGATCGGGCGGACGGTGACCGAGCCCCGACTCGAGAGAGGCTGCCCGCCGAGCAGGTCGAGGATGTGGTCTTCGATGACGATGAGGTTGGGGGAGGGAACAACGAACGGCGGCGCGGGGGGTGTGATGCCTTGCCAGTAGGTGCGTTCTAGGACCATGCGTCGACCCTAGACGTTGCCGATCTCGGGTCGGATGATGAGTCGGCAGTTGCGGTCGGCGGGGGCGATGACGGCGTCGGCGGGGTAGGCGGCGCGGGCGGTGATGTCGTGGACGCCGGCACCCCACGTTCTTGTTTGGACGCCGGTCCAGTCGTAGGTGACGGTGCCCGACACGGCGCCGGTGATGGTGAGCTCGTCTTCGGTGACGGCGCCGTCGGGGTGTCTGATCTGGATGTAGACGGCGTCGGCGGTGGTGAGGTCGAGGGCGTTGCCGGCGTTGTCTTCGAGGACTGCCGCGAAGCCGGGCAGGTCGTCGCCTTCGTACAGGGTGATCTCTTGAGGGTCGAGCCTCATGTGTCGGTGACTTTGATCTGGAATTGTGCGTGGGCGGGGATGGTCATGCGGCGCCCGGAGGTGAAGTCGATCACGAACGCTGCCCGGTAGATGCCGGCGACGGCGAAGTCGGCGGTGGTCATGGTGCGGGTCAAGATGTCGTTGACGGCGTCGATCGTCAGGGTTTGCTCGAGGTCGGCGGCTGGGCCGGCGGACATTTTGGTGGCGCGCAGGACTGCGGTTGACACGGTGGAGAGGTCGAGGATGGTGCCTTCTTGGTCCTCGAACGGTCCACCGAACGCGATGATCTGGAAGCCGGGGTCGGTGGGGAAGGCGTCACCGACTGATAGCTCGAGGGCGTAGGGGGTGGAGCCGAGTCCGCCGGTGGTCGGGACGGCGACGTAGTTGAGGAGGTTGGCGGGGTCGGTGGCGCGTTCTCCGTAGATGCCGTCGGCGTCGCCGTAGTTGCCGGTGCCGTAGTTGGCGCCGGCCGCGGTGACGTTCTGGACGAGGCGGAGGCGTTGGCCGACAGTCATGTTGAGCCTATGAGGTGGAGTAGCAGATCGACCACGAAATGTCGGCGGTTGAGAGCCCCTGGACGCCGTACAGGTTGCAGAACCCGTTGGCTTGAATCAGGAGCCGGGGGACGCCGTAGTCGGTGCCGCCGTGGACGACTTCGGAGCAGGCGACCGGGACCGAGATCGCTTTCGCCGGGTGGTAGTTCGCGTCGGGCAGGTTGAACACGTTGATGCCGGCGGTGTCAGTGCCGTTCTTCATGACGCCTTCGATGTAGACGACATCGAGGATCTTGCGGATGCGCGGCGTGACTCTGGCGGCACCGTAGGCAACCCACGAGTTCTTGAGGGTCAGATTTTGCCAAGCGGTGCTGCCAGAGCCGGCGTCCATCTTGGCGAGCGTGACCGCGGCGGCGGCGAGCTTGCCGGTGGTGACGTTGAGGTCCTTGATCTTCGCTGTCTCGACCGCGTTCGTGGCGAGCTTCGCGGCGGTGACGGCGAGGGCGTTGATCTTCGCTGTCTCGACAGCGTTCGTGGCGAGCTTGCCGGCGGTGATCGTGGTGTTCGCGATCTTCGCGGCGGTGACAGCCAGGTCGACGATCTTCGCTGTGGCGACGGCGTCGTCGGCGAGCGTGTCGACGACGTCGGAGGCGTCGAGGAACGACGCCAGCCGGGCGGTGAGGTCGGCGGCGGCGCCTTCCGGGGTGGCACCAAGGATCGCGACGATGTCGTTGAGCGCGTCAGCGATCGCGTTGTGGTCGCCGGGGTGGTTGTCGAACGTGGCGGTGCCGTTGGCCCGATTGTTCGGCGGCACGGTAGGCGGGTAGGCCATCAGGTTCTCCTATCAGCGGCGCCGGGCGAGGCGTTCGCGTTCTCGGGCGCGGCGGGCGATGTCGGCGAGCCCCATCTGCTCGCCGGTGTCGACCCGCGGGATCTGCGCGGCCCGAGACAGCACGTTGGTGAGGGTCATGGGTCGATCGTATTCGGTGTGGCCGGGGCGTTGCCCGGACCCGTACCGGAACTCGCCGGGGCCGAGCATGAGGTCGCGTAGGGCGCGGGTCTGTGGGAGCTCGCCGGTCGCCTGGTAGCCGATCTCGCCGAGGGCGCCGAGCGGGTCGCCTCCGAGGGCGCGCCGGAACGGTGACAACGGGATCAGGTTCCCCCACTCGTCTTCGGCTCGGTCTTCGTAGGGGCGGGTGACGGGGCGGAGCCGGCCGAGGTCGAAGCCGCCGATCGCCCTGAACGGGACGTCGATCGCCGGCGACACCCCACCGACGAACATGTCGGGTCGGGTCGGGTCGAGGGGGAGGTGGCGGATGTCGCCGAACGGGTTGATGCCACCGATGTTGAGGTACCGGTCGCCGCCGATCGGGATCGAGCTGCCGAGCCGGCGGAGGACGTCTTCCTCCATGTCAGGATCGGTCATCAGGTTCGACAGATGCGCCATGAAGGCAGCGCGGGTCGGCGACTGCAACGGGAGCCGCATCGCGGCGACGGTCTGATGACGCAGCCACGCATAGAACGGGTACACCTGGCGGACGTAGCGACGCTCGAACGTCGTCATCCGAGTGAAGTCGCCCATCGCCCTGAGCGCTGCCTGAGTGGCGCGCTTCTCGATCGACGTGTCAGCGAGCGTGGAGTGCAGGAACCCTTGCCGTTGGGTGACGGGGGCCCGCTCGAGCTCGGCGAGGAACACAGCGGAACGGCCGACGTTGTCGACGAACTCGTTGAGGTTGTACGACCAGGCGACGAACCGCTTGAACCGGTCGCGGACGGGCCCGCCGGCGGTGTCGACTTCGCGGATGCCGGCGAACTCGGATCGGCCGCGGGGCGAGTCGTCGCCCCAGCGGAGGACGTGCTCGTTGTAGGTGAGGCCGTGCGATGCGAGCTCGTCGGGGACGAAGTCGGGGAGTCCGCCTTGCCGGTAGAGCTGATCCCAGCCGCCCGACATGCGTGCGATCTGATTCGTGTACGACAGCAGTTGCACCGGTGTCATCTGGCCGTGGACCATCGCCATGAACATGTTGCCGAACAGGTTGCCGGTCAGCCAGCGGGTCGACAGTGGCAGCACCGACGTCTTGAAGACCCGATTGAAGAAGTCGAGCGCCCGGTACGCCGGCGACGGCGACGAGTCCATCTTGGAGAGCTCCTGAGCGACGAGGCGGGGGACGACCGGGGTGTTGAGGGTGAGCCCGGACTTCGATACGCCAGGGGGCAGCGCCCAGCCGGTGTCTTGGAGAGCTTGGAGGAAGTCGGCGTCGGGCATCGCGCCGGAGCTGAACTGGTTGGCTTCTTGCCACGCCCGGTACTGCTCGCCGATGACGGCCTGAGCCGGCTTCGACATGCGTTCGCGGATGTGGCGTGCGGCTTGCTTCTGGAGGAACTTGTTGGCCTGGTTGATCTGCAACTGGACGACGCCGGAGAGGTCGACGGGACGGAACCCGCGTGACAGCACATGCTGGGCTCGGATGGACGGGTCAGGGATGCCGCCGCCGGAGGTCGACACGGCGCGGCCGGGCGCTTCGCCGCCGGTGAGGTGGACCGGGTCGTAGCCGCGGGCGATGAGCTGTTGCATGGTGGTCGGGACGTCCTCGGCCATGCGGATCAACATGTTGGCTGACACCGGGTCGACGTCGACGAGGGCTTCGGCTTCGTCGAGTAGCCCGCGGATCAGTCGCCGGTTGTTCGATCCGATCGCACGCCAGCGGCCCGGCATCACCGCGGCCTGCTTGTCGTAGGTTTCGTCGAGGTGGCGGGCCCGTTCGGCGATGTACTGCTTGTAGCGATCTGCGACCCGTGTCATCGTGTCGTCGGGGAAGCCCATCTTCTTGCCGTCGAGGCGCACCCACATCGCCTGGTTGATGTGGTCGTGGACCCGGAAGGGGGCGTTGGCGCCGGCGCCGATCATGTTCTCCTGGGCGACGATCGCGTCGACGGTGGCGAGCAGTTGGTCGACGTTCCATGACCGCTCAAGCTGCGCCCATTCGCTGTCGGTGACGAGCCGGAACGGGATGCCGGCGCCGTAGGTGTCGGCGGTCTGACGGAACGCCCGGAACAGATCGACGGGGAACACCCCGATGTCGGGGTCGGCGTTGCGGATCTCGGCGTCGAGCGCGGCGACGAGCTCGTCGTGGAAGCCGTGCCGGCGGGCGATGTCGCCCATGAGCCCGGTGACCCGCGGCGGGGTGTCCTTGTCGCCTCGGACGAGTCGGCCGAGAGGCTTCTCGATGCCGCGGATGATGCGGGACATACCGCGGATCGCTCCCCGGTTCTTCTTGTGGAGCCGCTGTTGGAAGGTGCGGCCGAGCTCGTCGGAGAGGTTGCCGATCTCGCGGTTGTACCGGTCGATCGAGCGGCTGATCTGTCCCACCTCGGCTTGGGCGGTCGCGGCGCGCTGGTTGAGGACGCCTTCTTCGATGCGGGCCCGTTCGACCCGCGACGGCGTGACGGTGACTTCGCCGGTTTCGGGGTCGGTGACCTTCCGACGTCGGTACGGGTCGCGCACTGTGCGGGCGAGGTTGCCTGAGCCGGCGACGGTGTCGGTCGTCGGCGCCTGTTGGGCCTGGACGCCTTCGGCGGCGTCGACGAGGTCGTCGAGCGCTGCGGCCTCGGCGGTGGCCGCTGCTTCGTGTTCGCCTCGCGCCCTGGTTTCGCGTCGGCCGGCGTCACCGCGGGCCCGATCCAAGATTCGGCCGATGCTGCGCTGATCGGTCTTGGTGATCGCCAACTGGCGGCGGGCGGTGTTGACGTAGCCCTCGAGCTCGGAGATCTTGTCGGCGGCGACCGCTGGCCGGTCGGCGCGGGTGTTGATGTCGAGCACGGTGCGCGGGATGGCTTCGCCTCGGATGTAGTCGGCGAGATCGCCGACGTCGATGTCGCCCAGGTCGGCGAACACCTCGCGGGCGCCGCCGGGGGCGTAGGCGTCGAGCGTGCCTGCGATGTACTCGCGTAGGTCGACGTCGGGGGCGCCGGCCTCACGCATTTCGTTGAGCTCGCGCATGAACCCTGTGCGGACGTCAGGGGAGAGCCCTTGGAAGACGTCGCGGGCGGACTGGAGCGACGCGACTCGGGCGCGGACCGCCTCGGCACGGAACTCGGCGGCGGAATCGAGAGCAGCGCGGACGGCGGTCGGCGAGAGCCCCATGACCTCGGCTACCTCGTGGACGGCGACGTCGTTGCCTCGCGCCTTGGCCTCCCAGTAGTGCTTGATGTCGGCGACGTACGCGGTGAACGCCTCGTGGGGGGTGTGGAACCTTCGTTCGGCACCGACGCGGCCGGCGGGGTCGGGGAACTGGTCGAACGGGATACCGCGCCGCTCGGCGCCCATCGCTCCCTTGCCTTCGTCGGCGCGACCGATGAACCCTTCGCGGATGAGTCGTTGTCCGACCTTCGAGCGTGGATCAACGCCGGCGTCCTCCCAATGCGACACACGGTCGGTGTGCCGATTACCGGCGTCGTCGTACCACGTCTTGGTGAACACCATGATCGGGACGGAACCCTCCCCCCTGGTGACCCGTCCCGGTCGCTCGCGGGGAGAACCATCGGCCTTCGTGTCCTCGATCCGGGTGACGATCTGGACGCCCCAGTCGGCGCTGATGTCGTCGACGACGGCGCCGGCCTGCGACTCGGTCAGATCGCGGACGGCGTCGCGGATCGCTGTTGCGGTCGGCAGATCGGAGTAGTCGACGTCGGGCAGCTCCGGGTTCTCAGGCAACGTCTGTGTCTCGGTGGCGTCGACGCGGGACAGAGCGAACGTGGCGTCAGCGAGCCGGGTCGCGCGTTCGATCTCGACGGCGAGCTCGTTCGCCTGGTTCGTTTTGCGGTCCAGCTCGGAGGCGAGGCGTCGCAGAGTGCCGGCGTCGACGCTTGCGTCCTTGGCGGCACGCTCCCACCGGTCGAGCGCCGTCTTCACTTCGCCTTGGGCGCGCTGGTGCTCGATCCGCATGGCGTCGTAGCGGGCCTTCGACAGAGCGGCCTCCTGGCCGGCCTCGAACCACACTCGAGCGTTCGGGGCGTCGGGAAGCTGGGTGTTGATCGCGGCGTGGACTTCGGCGCGGCGAACATGGGGCGCGGCCTCGGCCACCTTCCGGTCGAGCTCGCGGATCTTGGCGTCGCGCTCGCGTTCGATCCCGCTGCGGACCCCCTCGACGATGTCGGGCAGCCACTCGTTCTCGAGCTGTTCGGGTGCCAGGAGAGGTCGGCCCTGATCGTCGACGGTTTCGGTGAGCTGCTGGGTGAAGATGTCGGCGTTCTGGCGGACGGCTTCGTCGACGAGGTCCATGCCGGCCGACGTCTTGTCGTCGAGCCGGCCGGTCTTCCAATCGTCGTACGCGATGACGTCTTCGATGGTGAGGACCAGCCCGGACGGTTCATCGGCGAAGGAGCGAGCGACGATGTTGCCGGCGGTGGCGTCGTCGAGCCCTTGCTTCTTGGCTCGACGGTACATGTCGACGTAGCCGAGGAACCGTTGGTCGACGGAGAGGGTGGCGGCGGACTTCTGTGCCCGGTCGAGCTTGTAGCGGTCGGCGATGATGTTCGCCTGGATGTGGCGGCGGTCGGATTGGACGACGGCGTTGTGGAGGACGTCGTCCTTGACGTCGGCGAGCTCGCCGCGGGTCTGCTTGTGCTGGTCGGTGAACCGTTCGGCGAACGAGGTGCCGGGGTTCTGGGCGACGTAGGCGGCGAGCCGGCCTTGGACGCCGCGTCGCAGCGGTGACGTCGCGGCCTTGGTCGCGCCGAGGGCGGCGCGGAGCGGAAGTGCGAACTGGACGACGTCGACGGACTCGCCGAGCCGGCCGGCGCCGTACACGACCTTGCCGGCGGTCGCGAGGCGTCGTTCGGCGGTCGTCGCTCCGGCCTTGCCGAGCGCTCCGGCGAGGCCGGAGCCGGGCTGTGTGACGGTGACCTGGCGTGGTGCGACGGCGCCGAGCGGACCGACGACACGGTCGGCGGCGGGGACTCCGGACAACGGGTTGACGCGGACGCCCTGCACCATCTGTTGCTTGTCGAGCGCCGAGCGGAGCGCCGAACCGGGAGCGATCGCAGCGTCAGGGAGCCCACCTCGCCCGCCCCGGCCGCGGGTCAGCCAGCGGGCCGAGCCGGGGGTGACGGTGACCGTTCGCGACGCGGTGCCGAGCACCTTGGACACGCCGCCGGCGAACATCCCGAGGTTGCCGATGTCCTCGAGCAACATGTCGACGATGCGGCCCTCATCGGACGCCTGCTTGTAGGCGCCCAGGAGCGGGCCGGGTTGCCCTTGGACCAGCGGCCCGAACCGTTGCGACGTCTGGACAGCGGATTCGCCGATCGCAGTCGGCAACGGCAGATAGTGACGGAGCCCGCCCAGGGCGCCGTCGCCTTCGATGTCGCCCTGGGCGAGATCGACACCGAACCGGACCGGCGCAGCGGTCGTGACCGCGGCTTGGCCGACGAGCCCAGCGACACCTTGAGGGATGCCAGTGAGCGCGTCGGAGAGCTGGGCCTTCGTCGACCGGGGCCGACCGCGGAGCTGCCCGGCGACGCCGGCTGATGCTGTGGTCGTGAACGCAGCGGGCGTGAACCCCTGGACGAGCTGGGATCGGGCGGCTTCAGCGCGGGCCTGATTGCGGCGGATCTGAGCGAGCCGCGGGTCGTTCGCCGCGACCGTCCGGAAACCTCCAGCGGTCCGCCGGCGGGGTGGTGTGGCGGATCGTCGGGAGCGTTCAAGCAGCGCCGACAGATCAGCCACCGTAGATCGCCTTGATCGCCTCGATGATGGCCTTGTCGGCAAGGTTGGCAGGGTTCAGCGGCGGATCGAATCCTTCCAACGCCAAGAACGCCCAAGGGTCGCCGGCGTCGCCGCTGAGGCTCGGGTCGAACTCGCCGGCCTGGAGGGCGTCGTCGAGCGCGAGGAGGACGCTCTGCCCCCGGTTGGTGTTGAGGGCGTCCATGAGCACGTTCGGGTCCTGGCCGGTCGGCACCTGCGACGACGTCCCCTCGTACCATGCCTGCTGGGCGGCTGCGGCCTGCCGCGCCGCTTCATCCTCGAGCTCGGTCGCCCGGTCGTCGGACTCCTGGGCGATCCGATCGAGCTCGCCGGATTCCCACTCGGCGGTCGACGCCTGCTCGGCTTCGTAGGCGGCGACGGCGTCTTCGTACTGTGTGCCGGCGTCGGGTTGGCCGACGCCCTTGGCGTACACGTCGAGAGCGGTGTCGCCGTAGTTGTAGCTGGCGCCGGCGTCAAGAGCTGCGGCCAAGGTGGGCTGGTCGATGTCGTAGCCCTGTTCGACGAGGTCGAGCGCGGACAGGATCATGGCCTGCCGCATCGCCTCGACGGCGGACTGCTCCTGGTACGGCTCGCCAGCCGAACCGAGCAGCGCCCGGTCGACGTCGCCGCCGGCACGGACGTCGTCGCCGAGCAGACCGATGATCGACGACAGCGGGTTGTCGCCGAGGTGTTGAGCGATCGTTGGTGGAGCGGCGCCCTGCGTCAACGGACCGGACGGCATGTAGTCGTCGTACAGGTCGGCCAGGAGCGGCATTTCGGCGGCCGGTGGCCGCGCCGGCAGACCGGGGTAGCGGGACCGGATGTCGGCGGCGATGTCGTCGATACGGTCCCGTTCGGCGGCTTGGTCGCGGGCGGCTTCGCGGCGACGGTCCTCGGAGGCTGTCGGGTCGCCTCGATTGAGCCCGGACAGTCGACGCCCGATCGGGGTGACCGTGAACTGTGGGCCGGTACGCGGCTCCGGCAGCGAGTCCGGGCCCCACAGTTGGATACGTTCGCCGGTTTCGGCGGAGACCACCGAGTTCGTGGCGACGTTGGGATGCGGGATGCGGCGAGGTTCGGGCGCCCTCGGCTCCGTCTGCATCGCAGCCCGTTGCCGATCGGACGGATAGCCGATGCGTCGTTCGGTGAGCGACGCGATGCTGCGATCGCTCGCTGACGTCGACGTCGGCGGGTGTGACGTCCGCCAGTCGAGCTCGGCTTGGGCCATCCTCATCGCCGCCTCGATCGCGTTCCGGTCGGTGTACGCCTCTTGGCGGGCGCCGCTGGTCGCATCGTGGACGACGCCGGCAGCCTGTTGGACCTTCCCGGCCGCGTTGCCGATGTTCGGGTCGATGAGCATGTCGCGCAGCTCGGTCGCGGTGACACTCTGCTTCTTCGCCCCGCCGCCACCCGACGACGCAGCACGGCGCGCCGCCGCGGCAGCAGCAGCTTGGGCGCGGGCTGTCTCCAACCGGATCTGCGCGTCGATCTGATCGAGCGTCCGCTGCCCCTCCATGTCGGCCATCCGCAACCGGAACGACGACTCGGCGTTGATCGGAGCAACCGCCTGCGCTGTCTGCTCAGGGATCAGAGCTCGCGCGGCCTCGACCGCCGCGTTGTAGTCGTTGAGCCGGCCGGCGCGACGTTCGGCATCGGCCTGCGCGGTGGCGCCTCCCTCGGTCAGCGACGCGATGCGCCGGTCGTAGGGGGCGGTGATCGTCGACTGGATCGCGGCGAGAGCGTCGGTCGGGGCGCCACGAGCAGCAGCCTCGGCTCGGGCCTGGGAGAGAGCGGCGGCGCGCTGTGTCTCCATTTCGGTCTGCGCGGCCTGGTAGGCGGCGACGCCGGCCATCCCAGCGGTCGCCTGCGCCTCGAGCAGCGCGGCGTCGGCGGTGGGGAGAGGCTTGCTCATCAGAACAACCCGTGCTTCTGCATCAGCTCGATTTGGGCTTGGAGGAAGTCTTCGTTGGCGGTCTGCTCCTTCGTCCACCACTCCTCGCGTGATGCTTCCTCACGCTCGAACGCCTGGGTCTGCGCGGCCAGCGTCGCCTTCCGGCGGTCTTCCTCACCTTCGACACCGAGGACCTTCTCCAGGGCTCTCGTGCGGTATCCGCCCGAAGCCTGCTCGAACGCCGCCCTCACAGCGTCGATCCCCTCGGCTTCGCCCATCGCGATGTCACCGAGCCGGTCGCCGACGTCCTCGGAATGCTCGGCGTACCGGGTGTTCGCCTCCCCCGACGACAGCACACCGCGGCGGAGCAGATCGGCGGTGAGTCCCCGCTTGGATCGGCCCGCCGCCCTTTCAACATCTGAACGGGCGTCCTCGCTGCGCCGCTTGATCGTCGCCTCGCTGCGCGCCTTCATGTCCTCGGCCTCGTCCAACGACAGCCCGAGCCCACGCATGAACGCCAACAGAGCGGGGGTGGGTTCCGGACCGCCTGGGTACTCGACCCCGAATCGGCCTAGCAGGTCTTCGAGAGTGCCGGTGGGCATCAGGTGGCCTTTCGATCGGCTGGCTGCAAGCGTAGTCCTCGGCCGAAGACGACGCGTCGACTCGAGATCTCCACGACGGCTCTCACGCTGACCCTCCACCGTAGGTGCCGGTCTGGCCTGCCTTCGCCAAGTAGTCCTCAAGCTCCCGGTCCCGTTTCTCCAAGGCGGCGACCAGGTCTTCGCCGTCGAGCTCGACGAGCTGGTCCGCTCGGATCTCGTACTCGAACGGGATCGCCGTGTTGACGGTGGTCGTGGAGTCAGCGGTGCCGCCCTCGTTGACGAACCAAACGGTCTGGATGGTGAACGCCCGCCCGGTTTCGTCGATGACGGTGGGGCCGACAACGACGTCGGACACAGCGAACGTGAAGACAGCGGTGAGCCCGAGAGCGGTTTCGATGTGGGTTTGGATGTCAGTGGCGAGCGCCGGGGTGACGGCGATGGTGAATGCGAGTCCGGTGTCGACGTGGGTTTGCACCTCGGACGCGAGCGACGGGGTGACGTTGATCGTGAACGCCCGTCCGGTTTCGACCTTGACGATCTGCTCGACGCCGATAGTGGGGGTGGTGGTGATCGTGAAGGCGCGGCCGAGCTCGGGTCGGATGGCGGCGTCGGTGACGGTCGGCGTGGTGGTGATCGTGAACGCCCGCCCGGTCTCGACCTGAGTCTGGACTTCGGTCGCGAGAGTGGGCGTCGTCGTGATGGTGAACGCCCGGCCGGTCTCGTCGTACGTCGTGCCGCCAGCCGCCGCGTCGAAATACGCCGACCAACCGGTGAAGCCTTCAGTACCCGACCACGAGAACGTGGGCGTGGTGTCCGACAGCGCGCCGACGATCGTGTAGACGGCGAGCGACCGCAGCCCGCCGGTGTCGGTGACCTGCCCCACCTTCGTCCACCCGGACGGCGTCGAGATCGTCGCCGTCGACTCCATCTGGATCACGACCATGTGACCGTCTTTGGAACCGGTCAGGGTCGGCGTCCAGCTCGAACCGGAGGTGCTGCCGGTGACGGCGTCCTCGGTGTAGGCGCCGGCGCCTTCGACGATCTCGAGCAGCCGGGCGGTGTCCTGGTTGCCGCCATAGTCGGCGTCAACGGTGCCGGTAGCGGTCGTCCATGAGTTATTGCAGAACACGTTGAGCCACCGACGGGCGCCCCAGTTGACGTCGTGTTCCTCGGTCCAGGTGCCACCGAACGAATCCGACGCGAGAGCGTTCGTCCCCTTGTTGCCCGCCGACGTGGCCGAGTTGGCGACGACGGCGATCAGGATGTCGCCCGATACCGGGTCCGTGCCGGGGTTGAGGGTTTCGGGGTCGCCGGACCCGAGTGCGAGGGCGTCGCCTTCACGGAAGCTGACAGCCATTATCAGTAGCCCTCGTCGTCGTCAGCGGGCGGCCCGTCATCGCACGGCGTGTCGGCGCCGTTGAACACGGTGTCGGTGTTCACGCGGTGCGTATGCCAGCGCTCCTCGGGGACGTGTACGCAGTTCCACTGATCGAAGTGTTCGCGCATCGCCACCGCCCTCGGCGCGGCGATCACGTCGCCCTGCGGGCCGTCGTCGAGAATGCGGTCGACGAGAGTCGATTTGTTGCCGTTCGACGGCAACCCGAAGTCTTGGCAGCACTCTCGGAGCTCGGAGACAACCAGCGCGTTCAGGTCGCCACGGCGGATGTCGCCGCCGGCCATCCGGTTCGTCAGGCAGTACGGGCAGACCACCGAGTCTGTCGGCCCGGACTCGATCACCCGGTGACGGGACGGCCCGAACCATGCCCAATGGGCGCGGGTCCAGCGTTGCGCCGGCATCCGCCAGTTCACCGACACACCGGGTTGGTGCGGGTTGACGCACGCTCCGGGACCGGTGCGGTCGACACCGAGGCAGGCTCCCGCCCGCATCGGGCTACGCCGCCTTGATGTCGAACGACGTTTGCAGCGAGTCGCCGTCCTGCAACGTCCGCGACGCCGACAACGCCACATACGCGATCAGCTCGCCGACGGTCCCCGTCGACACATCGGTCAAGATCGCGTTGTCGACCGGACCGATCGTCCCACCTGACGCCGTAAGGTCTCCGTCGACGACGTGATTTTCATGTCGCCCGCATCCAAGGCGGGGCCGGTCGGGAACCCGGTCGCCGAACGCTCGATGAGCTGGCGGGCGTACCCGTTGCCGCTCGCTTCGCCGACCATC
>Ga0255047_10001822_pt1 | contig 14782 bp, 13 predicted proteins | sample JV7_2_1_MG_FD_183640 | JGI IMG/M metagenome (GOLD analysis project Ga0255047, IMG submission 183640) | Seawater microbial communities from Jervis Inlet, British Columbia, Canada - JV7_2_1 | ecosystem: Environmental > Aquatic > Marine > Inlet | place: Canada: British Columbia | collected 2016-10-06
ACCGTAAACCGTAAACCGTAAACCGTAAACCGTAAACCGAAAACCGTGAACCGTAAACCGTGAACCGTAAACCGTAAACCGTCAACCGTGAACTTCCTTCGCCACCGCAGCGCCCATGGCTTCAGTACCGATCGAATCGCCCCCGTCTGCAATGTCTGCTGTCCGTAATCCGTCCGCCAGGACGTGGTCAACCGCGTCCTCGATCGCCCCTGCTTCGTTCTCAAGATCCAGCGAGTGTCGCAGGGCCAAGGCCGTTGCAAGGATCGTGGCGAGGGGGTTTGCGATTCCCCGACCCGCAATATCTGGTGCGGATCCATGGATCGGTTCATAGAGACCAACACCCCGATCGCCAAGAGATGCCGAAGGCAGTAGTCCGAGCGAACCGGGGAGCATTGAGGCCTCGTCGGTGAGGATGTCGCCAAAGAGATTGCCTGTGACGACGACATCGAAATCTGTGGGCCGTGAGAGCAGGTGCATGGCCATGGCATCGACAAGGATGGTCTCGAGTTCGACATCGGGGAACTCTTCCGCCATCACACGTTCGGTGGTGCGTCGCCACAAACGCGAGACCTCGAGGACGTTTGCCTTGTCGACAGATGTGAGTTTCGCCGAACGCTCACGTGCAGCCCTGCCAGCCATTCGGACGATGCGCTCGACCTCTGCAACGGTGTAGCGCATGTGGTCGGCGACCTCCCCTCCATCCTCTGAGACGGTCCAGCCTCCGAAGTAGATGCCCCCGGTGAGTTCACGGAAGAACAGGATGTCGGTTCCCTCGACAATCTCGCGCCGCAGGGGAGATGCGTCGACCAGCGCATCGAATGTCTTGACGGGACGAAGGTTGGCGTACAGCCCGAGCTCCTTGCGCAGAGCGAGCAAGCCGATCTCGGGCCTGGTCCTTGCATCGGGGTCACTCCACGTCGGGCCACCAACGGCGCCGAGGATGATGGCGTCCGACTCCCTGCACGCCTCAAGCGTCGCTGTCGGCAGCGGGTCGCCTGTTGTATCGATCGCACAGCCACCTATGAGGTGTTCATCGAACGTGAACGAATGTCCGAAACGCTGTGCGACGGCCTCGAGGACGACTCTGGCCTGGGTAACGATCTCAGGGCCGATACCGTCGCCCGGGAGAAGGGCGAAGTGTGCGTTCACGCGTCTGAGTCTTGCGCGTCTTCTGTGACTCCGCGGTCGAACGCAGCCTTGTTCATCGCAGATACCATTGCGCGCGCTGAACCTTCGACAACATCCGTTGACACGCCTCTGCCGGAATACGTCGAAGAGCCGACCTTGATCACCACATTGACCTCGGCCATGGCATCGGCACCCGATGTGATCGGTGAGACGCGGTAGTCGAGGAGCCCCGCTGGGATGCCGTATGCGTCCTGCATGGCGACGAAAGCCGCGTTGATCATGCCGTCGCCCTCTGCCGTCTTTTCGACCGTTCCCCCGTTCCGCGACAGGGTGACGGTCGCGACAGGAACCTCGTCGGAACCGCCTGAGACATGGATGGCTTCGAAACGCATCTCCTCCAGGTCGGTGTCTGTCTCCTGAGCAACGATCGCCCTGATGCCTTCCTCGGAGATCTCGCCCTTTCGGTCGGCGAGCTCCTTGAACCGATCGAAGGAGGCCTGGAAGTCGACATCCTCGAGGGATATGCCCATCTTCTCCAGGGCGTCCTGGAACGCTGCGCGACCAGAGTGCTTTCCGAGGACGAGCACGGACTCGTGACCGATAGCGCTTGGATCCATGATCTCGTAGGTCTCGCGGTTCCGTAACACGCCATGTTGATGGATGCCCGATTCGTGAGCGAACGCGTTGCGACCAACGACCGCCTTGTTGTACTGGATCGGATACCCGGTGAGGGCGGACACGAGACGCGACGTTTCGAAGATCTGGGTCGTGTCGGCGCCGATCTGGACCTCGAAATAGTCGGGGCGGGTACTCACCGCCATGATGATCTCCTCCGTGGAGGTGTTGCCTGCCCGTTCGCCTATCCCGTTGATGGCGCCTTCGATCTGCCTAGCGCCCGCGTTGATGGCCGACAGCGAGTTGGCAACCGCTAGCCCAAGATCGTTGTGACAGTGCGTCGAGATGATGACGTCCTCGTTGCCGCCACGTACGTCATCGAACACTCTCGAGAGCAGCTCGACGAAGTCCTCCGGCATGGCATAACCGACCGTGTCGGGGATGTTGATCGTTGTTGCGCCAGATGCGACGGCCGCTCGACACACCTCGACGATGAAGTCGGGATCGGAGCGGGTCGCATCCTGGGGGGAGAACTCGACGTCGTCGACATACCGTTTGGCGCGCGTCACCCCTTCCTTGACAGCATGGAGCACTTCGGAGGGCGACATGCGGAGCATCTGCTCCATGTGGATCGGCGACGTGGAGGTGAAGACGTGGATTCGTTTGTTCGCAGCTGGTGTGAGTGCGTCGGCTGCCCTATCGATGTCGTCTGGATGTGTGCGGGCGAGGGACGCAATGACCGGGCCGACCACCTCGGCAGCGATCCTGGAGACGGACAGGAAGTCACCCGGACTCGACGCTGCGAAACCAGCTTCGATCACGTCGACCTTGAGCAACGCAAGTTGCTTGGCTATCGCAACCTTGTCATCTGGCGACAACGCGATGCCGGGCGCCTGCTCGCCATCACGCAGAGTCGTATCAAAGATGATGAGGCGGTCGTTCATACGTCATCGTCCGGTGTCTTGGCAACCATGAAGGTCATCATGTCCCGCAGCGTCCTGCCGGTCTTCTCGACGGGGTGCTCCGCGATTGCTGCACGGGCAGCGTTGAGGTTCGGGGATCCTGCCTCGTACTCGGCCATCCACTCCCTTGCGAACTCACCCGATTGGATCTCCGTCAGGATCCTTCGCATCTCGGCTTTCGTCTCTGCAGTGACGATCCGGGGACCCCGAGTGACGTCACCGTATTCGGCTGTGTCGGAAACCGAGTGGCGCATCCATTCGATGCCCCCCTCCCAGAGCAGATCGACGATGAGCTTGAGCTCGTGTAGAACTTCGAAGTAGGCCATTTCGGGCTCGTAGCCGGCCTCGGTCAATGTCTCGAACGAAGTCTGGATCAGCGAATCGACACCGCCACAAAGGATAACCTGCTCGCCGAAGAGATCAGTCTCGGTTTCATCCTTGAAAGTCGTTTCGATGACACCGGCCCTCGTGCCACCGATTCCGTGGGCGTATGACAGCGCCAGGGCGAGTGCATCCCCGGATGCGTCCTGCTGCACGGCGACGAGTGTCGGTACGCCCGAGCCGTCGACGTACTGTCTGCGGACGAGGTGGCCGGGACCCTTGGGGGCGACCATTGCAACATCGACATTGTCCGGGGGTGTGATGAAGCCGAAGTGGATGGAGAATCCGTGGGCGAAAAAGAGTGCATCTCCCGGAGAGAGCCTCGGCACAATCACGTCCTCATAGAAGCTCTTCTGCACCTGATCTGGGACAAGCACCATGATCAGATCTGCCCAATCTGCTGCCGCGTCTGGGTCAACGACTTTGATGCCGGCATCGGAAGCCGCCCGCGTCCTCGGCGAACCGTCGCGCAGACCGACGACAACGTCGACGCCGGATTCCTTGAGGTTCAGCGCATGAGCGTGGCCCTGGCTGCCGAAGCCCATGACCGCAACCTTGCGTCGGGTTATCAAGCCGGGGTCTGCGTCAGCTTCGTAGTACATCCGTGTCATGGCATCGACTCCTACGTCGTATGTTTCTGCTTCTTCGACTGCGACTTTGCGTCCTTAGAGAGCGCGATCCGCCCGGACTTGACGAGGCTCACGATGCCGTAGGTCTTCATGAATTCGAGGAAGTCAGAGAGTCTCGAAGGCTCACCGATGACCTCGAAGGCGATCGTATTGGCGCCGACGTCGACCGCGGTGGCATCGAAGATGTTGGCCGCGTCGAGGATCTCGCTGCGTCGCTTGGCATCGGCGTTGACACGCACCAACATGATCTCGCGCTCCACGGCCTCTCCCGGTGCGTGCTCTGTGACCTTTATGACGTGTACCAGCTTGTAGAGTTGCTTGACGATCTGTTCCATCTCCGGTCCATCGACGACCATCGTGACTCGGGAACGTGTCGGATCCTCCGTCGGACCAACGGCAAGAGAATGGATGTTGAAATCCCTTCTGGCGAACATCGACGCTATGCGAGCGAGAACACCCGGCTTGTTCTCGACGGTGACGGTGATGAGATGTTGAGTCATTGCAGGTTCTCGGGTCCCATGAGCACCTCATCATTCGAGCCGCCGGCAACGACCATGGGAAACACCATCGCGTCGGGATCGCAAACGAACTCCATCACTACCGGCCGATCGTTGACAGCGAGACCCTTCTCGATGGTCGGTATGACGTCTTCCGGTGTCTCGGCACGGAACCCAGCACATCCCATGGCTTCAGCAAGCATCGGGATGTTCGGGTTGGAATGCGACAACTCCGTGGCTGAGTATCGGCTGTCGTAGAACAATTTCTGCCACTGGCGGACCATGCCGAGGTTTCCGTTGTTCAGCACGGCGATCTTGACGGGGATTCGTTCCTGTGCTGCGGTAATGAGCTCTTGGAACGTCATCTGGAAACATCCGTCTCCGTCGATCGCGATGACCGTCCTGTCCGGCATTCCAGCTTGGGCGCCGACGGCGGCAGGGATGGCGTATCCCATGGTTCCAAGACCACCCGAGTTGATCCAGGTGTTTGGCTTCTCAAAACGCCAGAACTGCGATGCCCACATCTGATGCTGACCAACACCTGCTACGGCGATCGTGTTCTCATCAGATCGTTTCGAGAGCTCATCGATCACATACTGCTGCAGTATGAGGCCTTCGGGATCCTGGTCGTACGCGAGCGGGAAGTCTCGCTGCCACGACGCGATTGTGTCGTTCCATTCGGTGCGCGCAGGAGCAGCACCGTCGCCAAGGCGATGTGTGCCCTCGACGATCAGCTGTTCGAGTGCTGCTTTGGCATCGCCGACGATCGGGATGTTCGCCTTGCGAATCTTGCTGATCTCTGCAGGGTCGACATCGACATGTATGACCTTTGCGTGGGGGGCAAACAGGTCAGGGTTGCCCGTCACGCGGTCATCGAAACGTGCCCCGATCGCTATCAGCAGATCCGATTGCTGCATCGCCGTCGTCGCTGTGTAGTTTCCGTGCATTCCGCTCATGCCCAATGTGAGCGGGTGAGAATCCGGGATCGCTCCACGAGCCATCAGAGTGGTCACGACTCGAAGATCCTGTTGCTCGGCGAGTGTCCGGAGTTCCTCGCTGGCTTTCGCCCGGATGACGCCGCCGCCTGCGTAGAGCACTGGACGCTCCGACTCGAGAATCGCCTCGATCGCCGCCTTGATCTGCCTGGGATGGCCCTTCACCGAGGGTCTGTACCCGGGGAGGTCGATTTCTGCGGGTCCGTGCCATGCCATCGAATCGGACAGCGCATCCTTCGTGATGTCAACGAGGACCGGACCTGGACGGCCCGTTGATGCTACGTGGAATGCCTCACGGATGGTTGAGGGAATCTCATCGATGTCCGTGACGAGGTAGTTGTGCTTGGTCACAGGCATCGAGATTCCCCATGTGTGGGTCTCCTGAAATGCGTCGAGGCCGATCGATGCAGAACCGACCTGTGCCGTGATCGCCACCACGGGGATCGAATCCATGAAGGCATCCGCGAGCGGAGTGATGAGGTTCGTGGCACCGGGCCCTGAGGTTGCGAAGGCAACGCCGACCTTCCCTGTGGCGTGCGCATAACCAGACGCCATGTGGCCACCGCCCTGCTCGTGGCGGGCGAGAACATGCCGTATGGAACTCGAGTACAGCTCGTCGTATGCCTTGAGAATCGCACCACCGGGTACGCCGAAGATCGTCTCGACATGCTCGTGCTCGAGAGATCGGATGAGGACTGCTGCTCCGTTGAGTTGTTCTGCCATGGTGTTCTCCGGGTACAAAAGAACCCTCCGGGTTACGGAGGGTTGGGCGCATCACGGGTTCGATGCGCCTACATAAGAATGAGTACCAGTTCTTCGTGATTGGGCATTGTGGTTCGATTCACCGCTTGTTGCGTGACGCGAGTATGGCACCATGGAAACGCATGTCAAGATGAGTGGCGGCAGATGGACCGAGATGGTTGCATGAACGTGAACAAACACACGCTTGCCGTGCTCGATCCGATTGTTGAGGCCGCGAGAGAAGTGCTTGCGGACATGGAGCGCGACGACATCCCTGCAGGTCTTCGCAAGGTGGCTCGAAGCTCTGCACGCACGCTTCCACCGCCATTTGCCAGATCGGTTGTTCAGGAATTGGCCAGAAGCGATTCGTTTCGTGCTGCGGTTGCTCAACAGTACGGGTCTGGGACGTCGACGACCGATGACCTGATCGAATTCCTCGACGATCCGGAGGGAGGCATGGAGCGGATCGCCCGGCGGGGAGACGCTTCGAGGGAGGTTGCAGAGCAGTCCGATCTCGTCACCGCCAATCGGAGGATCGCCGATCTCGACGATCGGCTCGCGGAAGCAAGACGCAGAACCGCCGCACTGCGCACCCGGCACGTCCACGAACTCGATGCAGCTCGGTCGTCTGTGACAGACGGACAGATTCGGGCGAAGGCTCGGATCGAGAGACTGAACACTTCCGTCTCCGAGAAGCAGGCTGAGATCGATGATCTGAAGGATGTGATTCGTCGGCTGTCGGAAGACCTCGCCATGACCGAAGGCAGGCTCGGTGCTGCCATCGAGCGGAGCAGAAGACGAAACGAAGCAGCCTCACGATCGGCCCCAGAGTCGCGCTCGGATGCAACACCGTCTGATCCACTCGAGATGGCACGCTGGATCGACCGTGTCGAGAAGAACGCAAGGCCGTACAGGGAGAACGGGGACACGGATGCCGACCGCGAGGCTCTGGGGAAGCTCAGCGTGGAGCCGGGTGTCGCACCCGATTCCGGCTCTGCGCTTGTCTCGCTCATCGAGCAGCGGCCACGCAGGTTCATCCTCGATGGCTACAACATCGGCGGCGAGATATCCGCCGAAGGATTCTCGACACGATCAGCAAGGGACGATGTCATTCGTCGTGCAGGCCGCCTCGCAAGAAGCACCGAGGCCGAGGTTCTTGTCGTATTCGACGGCCCTGACGATGAGGGACGAGCAGGGTTCCGCTCATCTGCAGGTGTGCTCGTGCGCTTCTCTCGGGGTGAGGAGGCAGACGATGTCATTGCCGCACTTGCTGCGTCCGATCCGAACCGAACCGTGGTCGTCACCAACGACAGGGACCTGCGTGACCGATGCACCATCGATGGTTGCGTCCCGATCTGGTCAACAGCCTTTCTTGAGTGGGCATAGGACGGGTGTCTGAAGACAGGTACCTGGCGAAGGGAGGAACCCGTTCTGACCTGGCACCGGGATCCTGGATCCTGACAGTTTCCTAAACGGTCTGCTTCCACTGCCGATGGAGTAGGGAGCTACCTATGGATACCAGGTGACCGCGACGCTTTCGCGCACACGTGTTGAACTCAATTCGATGGCCGAGCCGAAGCGAGCTGCCATCACGAATCGTTGGCACCAATATCGAAGAGTGACAGGCGCCACTGCAGCTGTTCTCGGTCTGTTCGCCGCGATCGTATTGTCCTGGCCCGCGATGCTGCTCATCGCTGTCATCGGACTCGGGGGTGCAGCCGATGCCTCGTTGGCGCTCAAGAATCGGCGTGTGCGATCGAACCCCACGATCATCGCAGACATCCTGTTCACCGGTGTGGCGATGATCGTGGCAGGCGTTCCCGGTCCAGCGGCCGGGGCCGTGGTTGCGTACTTCGTCCTTGTGGTTGCGGTACTGGGCGACTCCGAGAACGCGTGGGTCATCGGCGCGCTTGCGGTGCTCATGGGGTTCGTGGCTTCGTTTGCTCCGTACGTCGCCGGCAACCAACATCAACCGCCCGAGAGGATGATCGTGTCCGGCATCGTTGTCGTGACCGTGTTTGGAGTCTCGACAATCGGTATCGCCCATGAATTCGTGAAGGCCAATCGCAGTGGGGCCCGGTCGTTTGGTCGGAAGATCGAGGTTGCCGACGCCATATCTGCGGCGTCGCGAGCGCTCGTCGCCCACGACGATGTTGGTGCGCTGACCAGGGCTCTCGACGCAATCAGAGAGGCGATGCACACATCCGTCGTGTTCGTTGAGCGGAACGTCGACCACCCGGTGCACGGCCTCTGCGCTGTGGTTGCGGAACGGTCGATCGATCACGAGCATGAACACCCCTCATTCGACCGCTCGGCGTTGATGCCCTGGTCGGTGATGCCTGGCGCACGATCGCATCTGGAGGGTGGCGCTCCGTTCTTCTATCGCGTCGAAGAAGCAAGGGGCACTGCGTTCGATCGTGGTGGAGAATCGGGAATCCAGGTGGAAGTGAACGTTCCGATCCTCGTCAACGGTGCGTGGGTCGGAGTCATTGGGGCTTGCGACGATGATCCAGTCCGCACATGGGAACTCAACGATCTCATCCTGCTCAGGACCCTCGCCGACCTGACCGGTGCGGTGTGGGAGCGCACTGACGAATCTCGTGCGAGGGAGTCACTCATCGGCACCCTTGACGGGCGCCTTCGTTACGAAGAGGCGATAGCTACTTCATCCAGGGCGTTGCTCGGCGAGCAATCGTCAGATCTCGATCCCGCGCTTGGGGCAGTGGGTGCGACAGCCATGGTTGATGAGGTGTGCGTCGCCGAAACAGTATTGGCGGACGAAGGGAATCCGGGCGCCCGCGTCGCGGCGGTATGGACGGCCCCTGGAGTGGAGCCGGCTCACGACGTCGACGAGTTGATCATGTTCAGTGACATGCCTGAGGTTCGCAGCGCACTGCAGCGCGACGAGATCGCATTCTGGAGCACTGAGGCGTGTGAGCGGGTGATCGTTGCCATCAACGTCAGCGGCGCATGGTTCGGCACCGTCTCGTTTGCCCGAAACGACGACTCCGGCACCTGGTCTGAGCGCGACGTGACGTTCTGTCGGACGATCGCCGACATCCTGAGTGCCTTCTACGAACGTGCACAGAACCGCGACAGGCTCGAACATTCGCTGGCATCCAAGGACCAACTCATAGCGTCTGTGAGCCACGAGCTGAGGACGCCGCTCACCGCCGTCGTCGGACTTGCCGAGGAGCTGATCGCTGCTGGGGACGACTTCGACGTCGAGGAACGCAATCAGCTCATGGCGATTGTCGCCGAGTCGTCAAAGGAGATGGCTGACCTCGTCGAGGACCTGTTGGTTGCAGCTCGATCGGAAGACGGTACGTTGCCTGTGTTCCCCGACAACATCGATCTATCGCTGCTTGCACAGTCCGTGGTGGCCCAGTTGACGGTTCCTGAGGGAATCGAGTTGACGGTCGAGGACTCCGATTCTGTCGCCCACGGAGACCCCGTGCGCGTGCGCCAGATCATTCGAAACCTGCTCACGAACGCTTTCCGATACGGAGCATCGCCGATCAGGGTGTCGGTCTTCTGTGGTGAAGGAGTCGCGTCTCTTGACGTGAAGGACACAGGAGCAGGGATACGCGAGACAGACCGCGAGAGGATCTTCGAGGCATATGGGAGGTCAGACGCATCGCGCACGGTCACAGCATCGATCGGACTCGGGCTGGCGCTGTCGCGCCGTCTTGCAGAGTTGATGGATGGAAGCCTCACCTATATCGAAGGCGAAGGTGCCACATTCAGACTGTCGTTGCCGGCACCGCCGGTGAACCGTAGACCGTGAACCGTCTACAGCACCAACTCTGCCATCGTCCGCAGTGTCGACACATCCGTCGTGCCGAGGATCATCGTTGTCACACCTGCGTCGCGCCATGCGTGCAGCCGATCAGCGATCCGTTCCTTCGGTCCAACGAGTGCCAGTTCATCCACGAGAGCATCTGGCACCGCCATGGTTGCTTCCATCTTCTTGCCGGAGAGGTAGAGGTCCTGGATGGTGTTCGCCTCCTCATCGTACCCGTATCGACACGCGAGGTCGTTGTAGAAGTTGCGACCCTTCGCACCCATACCGCCGATGTACAGAGCAAGGAAGGGCTTCACGGACAGGCGGCCGGCATCGAGATCATCCGTGACGACAACGCTCACGGTGGGTGCGATCTCAAAGCGCTCCGCCTTGGTCGCATCTGGCGACTCGTCGAACCCTGCCTGAAGCAGAGGTCCGTACATCTCCTTCACCCTGTCGGGTGACAGGAACACAGGGAGCCAACCATCGGCGATCTCTGCCGTGAGTTGCACGTTCTTCGGGCCGATCGCGGCGATGTATATCGGAAGGTCTGAGTTCGTCGGTCTGTGCATGATCTTCAGCGGTTTACCAAGGCCTGTCGCCCCATCGCCGGTGAAAGGGAGCTGGTAGTAGGTGCCGTCGAAGCTGACCGGTTCGTCCCTTGCGAACATCTTGCGCAGGATCGCAACGTACTCACGGGTGACCCCGAGAGGTTTGCCATACGGCTGGCCGTGCCACCCCTCGACGACCTGAGGTCCAGACACGCCCAGGCCGAGCAGGAAACGGCCGTTTGACATGATGTCGAGCGTCGATGCCGTCATCGCCGTCATCGCCGGTGTGCGAGCCGGTATCTGAAACACCGCAGATCCGACCTTGATGCGTTCGGTTCTCGCCGCAATCCACGCCAACGGCGTCAGGGCATCTGCACCGTAGGCCTCAGCGGTCCACACACTGTCGTAGCCGAGTTCCTCAGCCGTCGAGATGAGCGTGAAGTCGTCTGCAATCGCCGTACCGAAGTATCCGATGTTGAGTCCAAGTTTCATGGTGCCAACGTAGTACGGACAAGACGCGTGGAGGCCGACTGACCGCGCATCTTCTCGATAGGACTGTTCTCGTCGGGTTGACTACTGTGCGCCTATGACCCGTTTCGCCGTTGCAGTGACTGCCCTCGTGTTTTTGGTGGCGGCTGCCACGCCCGCTGACGTTGCGCCCGTACTGGTGGCTGACGGTTTCTACATCGAGGCCGGATCGGACGCAGATCCCGCGGCTGTCAGCGACGCTGTTGCCGAGGCCCGATTTGCCGGGGGCGCCCTATCGGTGGCGGTTCTCGCCACCGAACCATCTGGTGGCGCGACCGTGTTCGCAGAGAACGCATTGGATGAGATGGGTGGGCGTGGAACCGTCTTTGTCGTGGGACCTGAGTCGGTCGGATGGGCATCGCAGGACGACATCTACTCCCGCGAGCAACTTGACGCCGCCACGGATGCGTCGCTCGACGGCAGCTCGGATACCGAAGTTGTTGAGCTCTTCGTTGCCTCGCTCGCGGCTCAGTCGAGCAGTGCCGAGTCATCGGGAGGCGGTGCTGGATTCCCATGGGGATGGTTGTTCGTTCTTGCCATCATCGGCGGTGGCGCCTTCGTCCTCTGGAGGAGCTCGCGCTCATCGAAGAGACGTGCAGACGACACGATCGCGGCTGCAAGAGTGGGAGTGAAGACCCGGCTCGACGATGTTGCCAATGACATCATCGATCTCGAGGACGAGGTTGCACTATCGGACGACTCCTCCGTTCAACAACATTATGAGGCAGCAACAACCGCGTACGCCGAAGCGCTCAAGGGATACAAGAGCGCATCTTCCGTTGGGGCGCTCATGCAGATGGCGGAGGAGCTCGATGTCGCGATCTGGCAACTCGATTCCGCCGAAGCGATCCTTGATGGTGAGCCGGTGCCACCGAAACCCGAGAGGCCGCAACCTCCCACACAGATGGACCCGTCGCCGACCTCTGACGGTTCCCGTTCGCGTGACGCCGGCGCGTTCGATGTCCCGCTACCCCGGAAGTCGCAGCACGAGTATCGCCGGCCACACACACGTCGGACATCGGGGACGCTGGAGATGTTGGAGGGATTGCTGATCGGTTCGATGATGTCCTCATCGGGCGGCAGGCGTCGAGGGTTCCCAACAACGTTCCGGTCTCCGGGCACAGGACGCATGCGTGGTGGCGGTCGGCGCAGGCGTTGACGATAGAATCCAGACACGCGAGGAGAAGAGAGGGAGACCGATGTTCAAGAAATGGATCGAGTACATCAAATCGTGGTTTAGGAAGACCTCCGAAGAGATCATGGATCCCGAGATCGAGATCCAGATGGCGATCGACTCCGCAAACAGGAACAACCAGGAGTTGCGGAACCAGGCAGCCAACATCGTGGCTCACCGCACGAAGCTCGCGGGAAGGATCGATGATGCCGCTGACGCGGTCGGTGAGGCCCGCGAGATGGCGAAGCAGGCGATCGTCAAGGCCGAAGAGGCAAAATCGGCAGGGGACACAGCCAGCGTTGCGAAATGGACCGGTGTTGCACAATCTCAGGCGACCAAGCTACAGGCCGCAGAGAGAAACCTCGAGTCGTTCAAGGCGCAGTATGAGACCGCCATTGCCCAAGCAGACGACGCCAAACGTGCCGTTCAGTCGAACGCAGCGAAGCTCGAGGACTTGTCCGCGAGGAAGATGGAACTGCTTGGTGCACTCGAGCAGGCAAAGATGCAGGAGTCGGTGAACGCAGCGGTTCAATCGATGTCGGCAACACTTGACGACGACATGCCATCGCTCGCCTCGGTGGAGGAAAAGATCGAAGCTCGCAAGGCCCAGGCAATGGCGAAGGCAGAGATCTACGAAGCGACACCAGAAGGGGCGGAGGCAGAACTCCGCGAGGCGATGAACGAGGCCCAGGCGGATGAGACCCTCGCCAACCTCAAGGCCGAATTGGGACTCTAGACAGATGCCAGATTCTGGTATCTGGTTCTGTCACAGGCGTTTCGTAACCTCCTTGGCAAGGAGGACGAGATGATCATCGATTGCCAGACATGTGACATGCGAGAGACCAACGTCTGTGACGACTGCGTCGTGGCTGCTCTCGTGGGGGACAACGGAATCCTCGAGCTGGCAGAAGCCGAGCAGGCCGCCATCGACTCGATGAGCAAGGTCGGCCTTGTGGCACCGATACGACTTGTCATGAACGACGGCGGATCCTGACGTTCGGATCGGATTTGCAGGCCTATCGTGGCTGCATGGATCTCCTGTCAGCGCTCGAAGACATCGAAAAGCGGACGTCTTCGACGATAGGTGTGACGGACACAAGTCCCTTCCCCCAAGAGGAGCATCGACTCGTCGACCGAGTCAGCGGAGGACTCCACGGTGGCCTCGCATTCACCTATGCGCGGCCGGAGATCGCCGCTCGGCCGGCTAGGTCATTCCCCTGGGCCTCGTCGATCGTGGCCGCAGCGGTTCCCTACCTCAGGGATGGCGACGGCGAAGCGGATGGTAGGACGGTGGCACGGTTCGCAGACGGCGACCGCTATGGCGACCTTCGTGCCGTGCTCGAGGAGATCGACGCCGCCCTCAGAGTCGGCGGGAATCGTACTGAGATCGTCTGGGACGATCGCCGCCTCATCGACAGGGCGGTTGCCGTGCGTGCCGGTATCGCGTGGCCGGGCAAGTCCACGATGGTGCTCACGCCTGGTACAGGTCCCTGGATCCTGCTTGGGTCTGTCGTCACTGATGCAGTTCTCCCCGTGTCAGCTCCGATGCGCAGGACGTGTGGCACGTGTGACGAGTGCATCCCCGCGTGTCCGACCGACGCCATCGTCTCGGCAGGGGTTCTCGACGCCAGACGTTGTATTTCGGCGGTACTCCAGCGGCGAGGGACCATCGACATGAAGCTGCGAGAAGCGATCGGTGGGAGAATCTACGGATGTGACGAATGCCTCACTGCGTGTCCCCCCGGAAGGTCGAGCCTGCGAGCGAGGTCCGCGGGAACTGCGGTATTCAGCCCTGAGCAGGTATTGATGGCGAGCGATGAGGACCTCGAACCGTTCGTCGAACATTGGTACGTGCCGTCGCGCCGGATGCGATTCGTGCGACGCAACGCCCTTGTTGCTCTGGGGAACACGGGCGACGAATCATCTCTCGAACTGCTCGCCGGCTATCTGGGAGGGGAAGATGCGCTCCTCGCTTGCCATGCGGCATGGGCGATCGGTCGAATCGGTGGCGCTCCAGCCTCGGCCATCTGCGCAGCGGCGCTCGAGAGCGAAACCGATGAGTCGATCATCCACGAACTCCGGTGTGCAATCGACGCCTCTGACCGCGGCGGGGTCTACGCTGATGTCCTGTCCGCTCCACAACCATTCGATCTGGAGGAGACCCCAAGGTGACTGCCCTCTTCGGTATCCCACTACTGATTGGATTCCTGCTCATGGTCGGTTGGATAGCCGCCACGGCTGTTGCAGCGACGGTGGAGGGCTGGGAGCGTGTCGATCCCGAGCTCCGGTTCGGTCGAACCGGCAGGTTCGTGCTCGCGGCCACGATCGGCTTCGGAATGGCGGGAATATCGGCGCTGTATGCCGGCTGGCCCCCTATTGGTGCGGTTGGTGCGGGAGTCCTTGGAGTCGTTGGCCTCATCGGTGTGTCGATCTGGCTGGGGCCGGAGTCGGAAGCCTGACTCGTGCTCCTGGTCGCCGACATCCACGGAGCAGCCGACGCCCTTGCCAGGGTCGCGGCCTGTGAAGAACCATTGCTCGTCCTGGGTGATCTCGTCAACCTTATCGACTACCGCACGAACGACGGAATCGTGGCCGATGTCGTCGGGAAGGATGTTGTCAAACAGATCTCGAAACTGCGAGCCCTTCGGCTTCGATCTGAAGCAAGCGACGTTTGGGAGGCGGCGACCGCCGGCCGCCGGGACGAGATCAACGACGCGATACGCGACCGGATGGCACAAGAGTATCGATTGGTGTGTGCGGCGCTCGACGGGGCAGATGCCTACGTGACCTTCGGCAA
>Ga0255047_10001825_pt1 | contig 14761 bp, 21 predicted proteins | sample JV7_2_1_MG_FD_183640 | JGI IMG/M metagenome (GOLD analysis project Ga0255047, IMG submission 183640) | Seawater microbial communities from Jervis Inlet, British Columbia, Canada - JV7_2_1 | ecosystem: Environmental > Aquatic > Marine > Inlet | place: Canada: British Columbia | collected 2016-10-06
AACACAGGCGGGGCAATTGCATTAATCGGATCGATTATATTAATACACTCATCATATCGCGGATATAAAGAAAAGCAGCGAAGGCGCGAAAAAGAAGCTTTGAATAGTGAGGACAGAAAATGAAATACGTAATAACAGTTATCGCAGCACTAATAATTAGTGGATGCACAACGTTAGAAAAGGTTACTGATTACGTTACTGACAACCCTGCAATAGTTAATATTAGTGCGAAAGTGGCAGTTTATAAATACTGCGATAAGGGCGCGACAGTACAAAAACAAATCGAGCGCGCAGAGAAATTAGTAAACAAATTATCTGGAATAATGAGTTATTTAGATGACGGTTTCGCAACAACAAAAACAAAATTACTAGATGCGCTGCTTGACAATGTAGACGCATCTGATAGATTAATGATTAAAGAATTTGTTGGTCTTGTAATCAAAAACGAAGACATCGATACAGAACAAAGAATAATTGTTGTAGAATTGCTCGAAATATCAATTGAAGCAGCACAAGATTACATCAACGAGAAAAAAGAACTTTTTCAAGGATCATAATAATTCGCTCTCTCCCATATTCGCCCCTTTAGTTGGGGCTTTTTTTTGCCTGTCGATAAATAATTGTTATACTGTATAGACAAATAAAATAGGTGGTGATATGACATACCCGATTTCAAACCCAAAGATTAGCGAAATTGCTAAAAATTTAGATCAGCAAATACACAGTATATTTGATCGCGTAACGCTCGCTCTTTCAGATGTCGCGGCGGATAATTACAAAGAGTTGCTAGCTCTACCGAAGCACAACGTTAGTGTGCAGTCATTAATAGCCGAGATTTTAGCGTTCAATGTTAACAGTGCAATCGTCGATCAGCTATCAATAATCAGAGGCGCTACTGTAACTATATCGGATGTTAACGCGGTAGCATCAGCGTTCGACGCGCTATGCACGTTAATAACTAATAATGAGTCGGCATTTGAGCCCTCATTTGCGTTTAACCCGTCGACTAAAGACACCGAATTTACTGATGCGCTATCAGCGCCCGTAAAATCCGCGCTTACAGCAGAGCTGGGCGCAGTCTTAGCAACAATGGTTTAACCATGGCTATTACGCTAGTTGGATCAGCCAGCGCAGGCGGAACAGGCACCGCAGCTAGCATCACGCACGGCTTAACGATTGCAGCTAACGATGTTGGCATAGCAATACATTCGGTTAATGACAATAACGGGACAATAACTGACAACAATGGCGCAAAATCATTTACTGATGATTTTCAAGCGAATGGGCAGGGCACTGAGACTCATCGGCAAGCGGTATTTAGTCGCGTTTTCGGCGCATCGGCAGATACTACGCTTGACTGGACGTTAAGCACTAGCCGCCGTTGGTCAATATTACTGTTTGTTTTTCGTGGCGTAGATACTGCGAGCATATACGACGTAGCGCCGAGTGGCGCAAATCAATCAGATAGCACTGGAAGCACAGCAACAACTAACAGCGTGACGACTAGTAACGACAATTCAGTAGCAGTGTCATGGGTACAAACTGATCGTGCAGACAAAACTTACAGCGCTCCGACAAACGGATTTGGAGATCTAACTCAAGATACGTCAAATCAAAACCAAGCCGCTGCTATAAAAATATTAACTACAGCGGGCGCGGTTGGTAGTTCTGATTTTACTATTAGCGGGGGTGGAGTTGATTGGCAGACAATGATGTTTGCGCTAAACGAGGCGTCAACTACATCATCAGCCCTAACGGGCACGGCAACAGCATCAATAACCGAAGACGACATAACGACCGGCGGCAAAACGATAATTATCACACTTACGGGAGATACGTTTAAAGCAGCGGGAACCGGGCCCATCGGCTCAACAGCAGACACCCAGGCTTTAATTGATGGATTTGACGCAGCCGCAAGCCCTACAAACGGCTGGAATAACGAAGTAAGAGACAAAGCGCTAACGTCTGAAGTCGTGAGGACTAGCTCAACAGTCGCAACATGGACAGTTGCAGCGCAGGCGGGCTATGATATATCGAGCACTGAGACGATAACAGGTACTATCCCTACTGCGTGTTTAGTTACCGGCGCGGGTGCTATAGTATCAACGCCAACATTTACAATTGATCCAGTTACGGCGGGCGTGTCAGGATCGAGATCTCTTTTAGGAGTAGGGTTTTAAATGGCCGACAATGTAGATTTAGACGCCGGAACCGGCGGCGCAACGATTAAAACCGACGACGACGGAACGGCCCATTGGCAGTATGTCAAAGTAGCTTATGGCGCAGATAATACACAGACAAGAGTCACTGCAAGCGTAGGTCTTCCGGCGGTTTTGTTGGCTGGCACGGCGGAGATAGGAAAGCTCGCGGCGGGCACGGCTGAAATAGGGTCAGTAAAGTGGGCAGGTACAGCCCCACCAATTGGCGCAGGCGTAGAAGCAACAGCGCTTAGGGTTACGCTAGCAACAGACTCTACAGGCACGATAACAGTTGATAACGCGGGAACGTTTGCTACTCAAGCTACACTACAAGCGGGAACAGCAGAATTTGGAAAGCTTGCGGCGGGTGTAGCAGAAATCGGTAATGTTAAAAATTCGGGCACATTTGCAGTTCAGGCGGCAATTGATGAGCTTCCGGCGGCGGCGGCAATAACCGACAATTTTGCAAACCCGACAACAACCAATTTTATGTCAATGGGCATGTCGTGGGATGGTGCCGCGTGGGACAGAATGAAGGGTGACGCTACAGACGGGCTGTTAGTTAACCTCGGATCAAATAATGATATAACTGTCACGTCAGGAACAATCACAGCGGTCACAACAATCACAAACGATGTGAATATTGCAGATGGGGGTAATAGCATCACCGTCGATAACGGCGGAACGTTTGCTACTCAGGCTGTTTGTACGAATGCAGGCACATTCGCTACACAAGCAACTTTACAAGCGGGTACTGCTGAGATAGGAAAGCTTGCAGCGGGTTCGGCGGTAATTGGCGAGGTAACAATTGGCGCGGCTACTGGAGCAACTGGAGATCTCGCAAAAACTCAAGATGTAGCAATGGGCGCTAATGACGTTGGCGTGGCAATGCTAGCAGTTCGAGATGACGAACAGGCAGCAATGACTCCGGCAGACGGCGACTATACGACGCTCAGAACGGATAAATTCGGTAATCTAAAAGTAACGCAATTACCCGACGCAACAAGTATCGTAAAGTTTGGCGTTATTGATGCAGCGAGCAGCGGTGATAATACATTGCAGGCGGCGGCGGGCGCTGGGATTAAAATTAGAGTGCTGTCAGTCATAATGGTGTCAGCGGGAACGGTAACAGCAAGGTTTGAATCTGGCGCGGCAGGAACGGCGTTGACCGGGCAAATGAATCTAGTCGCAAACTCTGGCTTTACATTGCCGTATAATCCCGCTGGATGGTTTGAGACAGCAGATAACACGCTACTAAATTTGGAGTTATCTGGTGCCATATCAGTTGATGGGTGTTTTACATACGTGGAGGTCTAGTATGCTACTTTTAGTATTCCTCCCAAATCTCGGGATGGGCGGCAGCGAATCAACAGTATCAAACCCATGGACTAAACAAACCGATGCAGTAACAAGCTGGGCAGGTCAATCAGACGTAAGCACAACATGGACAGATCAGGCCGACAGCTCAACAGTTTGGACAAAGCAGTAACTATTAAGATTTAATGCGCTTAGCTGCATCATTCAGCAAATTAGTAATCACAGAGATAGACGCCTCGCCATCTGTATCATTGGGTAGATCAAAATAGATCGCATCTTCCCCGGCAAGAACGGTATCACCCTGAGCGCTGCTAGATATGATTTCATACAGCTCTATAGTCGGTAGATATTTATAGTTAATGTGTTCGTTACATGCGTCTAGCTCAGTAGTGCTAATGCTCCACACGTCATCCCAGTCCATGCCGCAATCATCAAGAATATCTTGCGTGCTGTCCTCTGCCGCTAAACAAACACCCTTCGATATAACTGTCTCATTCTCGCCATAAACAGTATATTCAATTCGTTTTTTCATTATCTCAACCTCTCGTTGCGTTGTTGATGACTAAACTATAGCTAAACACAACACTGTTGAGAAATACCGTTTTGCTATAATAGACGGATCCTTATAACTATTTATTCTTTCACAAAACCAGCGCTCAGACATATAATTACAACATCAAAACAAACAACCAACACCGGAGAGATAAGATGACAATTGCAGCTAACTTAAAATCACACTACGTTGACTTAGATGTTTCGACAGGCTTAGAGGTTATCAAAGATTACGATTCATTCGTTTCTGAGTGCGAAGATAAATCAGAAGACATCGAACAAGACTTTGATAACGAATCGACATCATACAGCTTTGTAGATGGCTCAGTGATCGTTTGGTCTGGCTCTGAAATTAGAGCATATGGTTCTTTGTAGTCAGATTGGAAAGACTATTTAGCATTACTGCATAGCCCATATTTGTACAACATCAAAACAACAAACACCGGAGAAACGAAATGTACACACAAGCTGAAGCAAGAAAAGAGATAAACAAAATTTCGAAAGATAACGGACTTACATTTAAGCGTCAAAATTGTACAATAAACGGGGCGCAAGGGTATATGTTTACAAACAGATCTTCAGGGTCAAGAGTCATTGAAAACTGTACGTTCTGGTCTGCTTATGAAAACTGTATGAGCGGTTACGTGCAAGAACACAAGCAATAGTAAATCGAAACTCTGCGCGCCAGCGAGGCTGTGGAGCCTGACCACATAAAAACAGGCATATTTGTACATAAACCACATAGCCCCTATAATGCAACAATTATAGGGGTTTTTGCGTTATGATAAACACGACAGTAAAAAGATTAAGATCCAAGCATGCTAATCATTTAAGGTAAAATATCATGTCAACAGTAACAACAGCGCATGGAGCAGTAGGAGCCGGAGTAGCCATTTTAATCAAGGCTGGCCGATCATACACATACAGCTTAACAGGCACTCATAGTGCTACAGTACGATTTGAAAGTTCGGATAGCGGGGGTGCTTCATGGGCGCTGATTGAATCAGCAGCTACTACAGCTACTATCGCACCAACAACATTAGTAAATGACTCTGGTGGAGATCGATTATACCGTTCAAATTGCACGGTTTATGCATCAGGCACAGCTACTGCCAATGTAAAAGATACGACTGAAGAAGTTGTAGGTGTTGGTACAAGCTCAACATCTGGCGTCACGGTTTATGAAAAAGGCGATGGCGTAACAAAACAGACATATTTAGAGTGTAACGCGGTATCAGTATCAATTAGTGATGATGCGGGTGTGGCTCAGTATGGCGGCGTAAAGGTTTATGATTTCCCTGAGGGCGTAACCTACATTAAAGGCGCAATGGCCACAGGGATTCTAACCGCTGGTGTGACAGGTACTGTGATAGATAACTGGGATGGTGACGTAGGCTTAGGCACGGCAACAGCAACTACCGGCGCAACGCTAACAGGCACAGAGGCCGACATCATGCCCTCTGTGGCAGTAAGTGCGGGAGCTAGTGATAAGCTAGGAGTGGTAAGCGCTCAATCAGTCGCGACAGCTCTTACAGAGTCAGGCGCTCGATGGTTTGATGGCACCAGCACTGCAAAAGATCTATTTCTTAATTTTGTCATAGATGATGATGTGAGCCATGGAGCAAGTACTGCGACTTTCACCGGTACGATTATCATTAATTGGGAAATGATGGGTGACTTCTAAGCATGCCTGAAAAGGAAAATGTGTACCTGTGTACTATCTGGCACACGGGGACTAAGTACTTTAAAGCAGGATTAGAAAAGTCTTATAGAGTTTCGTACAGCCATTTCAATGACAGTGTACTAAAGCAAATTCCGCATTATGATAAGGTTTTCACCACTTACCGTGACCCATTCAGGGTTGCGGCAAGCTGGATGAATAGACACAAAGACTTCACAAAGCCAAACTTGATCAAACAATGGACAATGCAATGGGAATGCTATCAAGAAGCACTAAAGCTAAACCCAATGATTCTGGACTTCACAAAAGGCTGTGAGCAATGTGGTATACTGTTCCCCGAGAAAGCAATAAACTCACACGAAGACGCGCTAGGCTTACACAAAGCAATAGACGATGAAAGCTGGGATTACTTCTACAGGAGGATACCCAGAGAACTAATGGAACTGGCAGAAGCCTGTTCCAAACGACAAGAACCTTAATAGGAATGTCACATGATAAAAGTATTAGAGAGAAATAAAGAAGGTAACCCCACAAAAGTCCTCAGAACAAAATTACCCCAAGACTACTGGGATAGCTTAAATAAGCGGCCACTCAATACCGGAACTATGAGCGATAAATATTGCACAGAGATAAACCGGCTTATCATACAAACCCATAGCGATAAAGACAGAGTGGAAATAATAGATAAAATTCTAGCTGGCGTTAATCGTATAGATGGAACGGTGGCGGTATGATATCAGACGCCCAAATTCAACACCTCCAATCCCTCAACAACGACCTTAATAGTAATGTCAAACAATGAACCATAAAACAACCTCCGAAATGATGAGCGAAGTATACGATTCAAAAAGAGATCAGATATCAAATAATTTCGAGTCATTTCTTGCATTAAACGAAGCGGCTGAAAAAGTCCATATAAATCTAAAGGAAATAGTTTTATCTATTGGCAAAGAGTATAAGAATTGGAACGATTGCTCTGAACGTCAAAGGGCTATATATCCTGACATCATAAAGTACTATTCTAAAAACTTTAATCAATCCGTTAAGCATGGCTATAGACATAGAATGAAGGCGGAAAACCGCCCTTTCATTGCGTGGAAAACTCTTGGTCTCTTGAGCCGCTCGATAGAAAAGCTATGCAGAACCGAAGGGTTAAGGTTGGCTAGAAATGGCTAAATCTAATGCGGGCAGACCTACCGTAATGACAAAAGAAGCCCTACGCAAATTAGAAGAGGCTTTTTTAGTTGGGGCTACAGACTTAGAGGCTTGCTGTAATGCGAATATAGGCTCTACATCATTATATGAATATTGTAAGTTAAACCCAGAATTTGCGGAGCGAAAAGAGACCTTAAAGAATCAGCCCGTATTAAAAGCGAAAATAATAGTTGATAAAGCCCTCAATGATGACGACCTAAACACGGCCCACAGGGTCATTGACCGCAAGGAAGGAACCAAGGTCAAGCAAGAGGTATCAGGGCCAGACGGCAAGCCTGTCGAGGTCTCGACATTTAACTTCATTCCCGTTGGTTCTAGTAAATAGTGACAAGCATCGATGTTGAATATGTAGAAAACCTTCATCCCATCTTTACTATCCCCAAGCGAATCAAAATAATAGTAGGCGGCAGGGGGTCGACTAAGAGTACGGGTGTCGCTGATTATGTAGCAGCCAAGGTATCAACTGGACAGCTTTGGTGTTGCGCCCGCGAGAATCAAAATTCAATTGAAGAATCAGTCCACCGAACAATCCTAGACGAAATCGACCGTTTAGGAATCCCCGGCTTTGAAGATACCAAGACATCTATTACGCATATACCATCGAGTGGCCGAACATTCTATCGCGGTTTGGCTCGCAATATCACCTCGTTAAAATCCACACTCTCGGGCGTAGACGGCCTATGGATTGAGGAAGGCGAGGATATATCTAGCAACACGCTAAGAGTATTGACAGCATCAGTACGACTTAACGCAACAGATACGGAGGCGTTGCTAGAAGGCAGAAGCATAGAATCGATTGGTGATCTTGACACGCTATTATCAAGCTCAGAAATAAAGATGCCCGAAATCATAATTACTATGAATAGAGGTACGCGAAGCGGTGCGGTTGCTAAAAAGTGGCTAGAGCGAGCAGAGCCTGAACTTAAGCGATGCGGCTATTATGAGGATGACACACTAATGGTTGTCCAAATGAACTACACGGATATGCCTAAGTCGTGGTTTATAGCGTCAGGTCTAGAGCAGGAGCGGCTAGATGACCTGGAGCGCATGACAACATCACAATATAAACATAAGTGGGACGGGGATTACTTGGACGAGGTAGATAACGCAATTATTCAGGGCGAGTGGTTTGATGCGTGCGTTGACGCTCATAAACTCGACAGATTAAAGAAAGCATTCGAACCTCATGGAGCCAGAATAGCCGCTTATGATCCTATGGATGATGGCGGGGACGCTCACGGCTATGCGCTTAGACATGGCTCTATTATCAAGAGAGTGCTCGAAAATAGAAAAGGCGAAATAGATGTTGGTTGTGATTGGGCTACAGATTTTGCAATAGATGATAACGCCGATTGTTTTGTGTGGGATAAGGACGGGATGGGTACGGGCCTCAAACGTCAAGTATCAATTGCATTCGATGGCACAAAGACAAACTTTCATGGATTCAGTGGTGCTAAGTCAGGATCAGGGCAGGACAATGCAGATAGAGTGTATCTACCTCTTGATGTCGAGGAGTACAAGGAGGAGCCGAAGACCTATGCAGACACGTTTCTAAATAATCGTGCTCAGTACTACATGCTATTAGCAGATAGGATTTACAATACGTATAAGTGCGTGGTTAGGGGCGAATACATAGACCCCTCAGAGATGATCAGTTTCGACTCAGATGGCATTGAGGATTTATTAGCGCTTAGGTCGGAGGTTTGCTCTATTCCGCAAAAAGTAAACAATTCAAACAGGCTGATACAGTTATTATCTAAAGCCGAAATGAAAAAGCTAGGCATCCCCTCGCCAAACATGGCTGACCCTATCATGATGAGCCTATGGAGCCCCAAGGCTAAGCGTGCCAAACGCCCAAAAACTATACAACGACGCAGAGTATGATACTATTCACCAAATGTATGATTAATTAGGTTTATATTCATGGTGCAAATGGCAGAAGGTGTGCTACTCAGTCAGGTTAATATGGCCGAGACTGATGCTATCTCACACTCAGAATCTTATATGCCAGCAAACCGTCAGTTTCTTGAGTATTATTTAGGGTGCGAGAACGGTTACGAAGTCGAAGGTCAATCACAAGTAGTGTCTACTGAGGTTGCAGATGTCGTTAGTTCTGATATGCCGTCACATGTCCGTACTTTTTTGAGTGGTCGGGAAGTGATGGAGTTTAAGCCTAACTCTGATGACCCCCGCGACAAGCAAGAAGCCATCGAAAAAACTAAGTATGTCCATCACATCATAAGAAATCAGAAATCTTATTACAGGATGATGCATGGATTTCTTAAGAATACTGAAATACAGACGATTGGCGTACTGCATTATCCCTGGAAAGAAACCAAGACCACAGAGATTCGAAAATATAAAAACCTTGATGATGATGAGCTTGCCTCAATCATCATGGATGTAGAAATTGAAGCCGCTAAGCAGGGTTTTGATCAGGATATAACCAAAGGCAAGGAAAACGACGACGGCACAACAGACCTAGAACTAAAGATCACGCGCACGAAAAAAGGCGTTGTAGTTAGCGATATCCCTATTGATAAAATGCTAATCAGTCGCAATGCAGAAACGAAAGAAGATGCGGACTTGGTCGGTCATAGATTTATGGCGCGGCGCGGTGATTTAATATCTCAAGGCTTTGACAAAGATAGAATCAACGCAATTGCTGTCAGTACAGATATGACAGATAGCGGAATGAGAAGCGTCAGGTTTGATGGCCAAGGCGGGCAGCATGATATGAGTGCTATTGAAGATAGGGCCAATGATCTTTTGCCCGTTAGTAATCTGCATATGATGATTGACTATGATGGGGACGGGATACCAGAACGACGGCACATCATTAAAATAGGTACTGAGATATTTGGAAATGAGCCGTTTGATCATGTCCCCTATGCGATAAGCTCATCTATTTTAATGCCAAATAACTTGCTTGGTCGTTCAAGAGCAGAAATAACGATGCAGTCACAGCTATTAAGCACTGAAATTATGCGTTCAACAATGGATAATATTTATGATGTTGGGTCGGGGCGGGTCGCGGTAAACGATAACGTCGATATGGATTCTTTGCTAACAGAGCGCAATCAGGGCGTCGTTAGTTCAGAGGGTTCAGGTGATATTAGGGCAGACATTATGCCCTTGCAGACGCCATTTATAGGGCAAGAAAACCTACTAATACTTCAATACTTAGACACTAAGCGTTCAGCGTCCACGGGCGAAATGCTGGCAAACCAAGGCCTTGACTCAGACAAAATATATAACGAAACTGCTACTAGGTTTGACGGCATAAGGGATGCCGGATCGGCCAAAATAGAGCACATACAGAGGAACATTATTGAAACAGGGTTTAGGGATTTATTCGAGGGTATCGCTTGGACTGTATCGCGATTTCAATCTGAAAAAGATGAAATTATGGTACTGGGTAAGCCGCTATCTATTAACCCCACCCGGTGGTGGAATGACCACTCGATATCTGCAAAAGTTGGCGAGGGCGCTGGGGATAATGGTAAAACAGTATCTAATCTAAGCGGAATTTTCCAGATACAAAATCAACTTAAAGCGGAACAGTCAAGCTTGGTTGATGATAAGGATAGATACAACACGTTAGAGAGATTAACGCAAGCAATGGGAGAGACTGACACCAACCAGTTTTTTAATGACCCAGAAGTGCCAGAGCAATCAGCACAATTTTTGATGGAACAGAATCGGAAACTTATGCAAATGCTACAGCAAGTAAGTCAGGCAAACCCATTAGCTGAGGCTGAGGCAGTTAAGCGCGAGGGTGAGATGGCCATAGCGCAAGGAAACTTAACCTTGAAAGGTGCGGAACTAGCAGAGAAACAACGGCAGTTTGATATTAAGCAGCAATCAGAAAACACTAAGGATCTATTAACGCTAGAAAAGGACTACGCCAAGATTGAAGCTGATTCTGGAACAGACATTCCGGGTAAGGGGCCATAATGAAAGCGGTAGATAATAGTGAAGCAATCAACAGGGCTCAAGATGACATAGTTAGGGCTCAACAGGCCAAGCAGGTGACAAGCAACCCGCTGGTTAAGGGCTATTTTATTCAAACTAAGGGCGACTTGCTCGAAAGGTTTACAAATGTAAAGCATGGCAATACAGATGAGCTGAACCAGATTCATTTAGAGTTACAAGCGCTTGACAGGTTTCAAAGTCACTTCTTTAACGCTATCGCGAGAGGGAAAACGGCGGAGAACTGGTTCCAGCGATTAGCAAATCAAACTAAAGCAGCTTTAAAAAGGTAACAAAACATGTCGGAAAATCTTAGCGAAACCGATTTAACAAAAGCATTTTACAATTCTGAAGACGGCGCGGAACTCGAAGAGACAACCGAAGAGTCAGAAGAAGAAACAACCGTTGATGAGGACGAAGAGTCTACCGAAGATACAGAGGTTGACGAGGAAGAAAGCGAAACTATTGTCTATGACGGGCAAGAGATAAGCGCCGAAACCCTTGGAGAGTGGAAACTAGCTCACGATAACCGAAAGCATCAACAAGCAGACTACACAAAGAAAGGTCAAGAAGCATCCGAGCTTAGAAAGCTGGCAACGGCTGAAAAGGACTTGTTCAGTGGCTTGAATAGCTCCCTTCAGGAGTCTATAGACGCCGTTGAATTGATGTTGACCGAGGAAGAAAACGCTATTAACTGGGACGAGTTGACCGATGAGGATGCAGGAGAAGCGTTGAAACTTGAGCGGAAATTCAAAAAGCGCCGCAAAGAGTTAGACGATGCAAAAGTAAAGGTGACTAACGCAAAGAAGCAGGCTGACGCCGCCAAAATACAGAAGCAAAGTACAGAGCTTGTTAATATAATTCCTGATTGGTTTAATTCCGATGGGTCAACTAGCAAGGTGTATAAGCAAGATACAGACACAATCTTGGAATATCTGACGGATAACAAATATCCAGCAAATTATGCGAATCAGATAACAACCGCAAAAGAATGGAATGTATTACGCGACGCTTCAAAGTATCAAGCTTTGCAAAAAAAGAAGCCCGGCATCAAGAAAAAGGTGACATCTGTCAAATCCGTCGAATCAGTTAAGAGAAAATCGAAGTCTGCCCCTCAGTCCGAGGCGGACGTTGTGAAATTATTTTACGGTTAGAGGTATAAAATTATGGCTACTTTAGGAGCCTCAGTTTTAACCCTTCACGATCATGCTAAACGGCTTGATCCAAAAGGGAAGACGGCCATTGTTACTGAGGTATTATCTCAGGACAACGAAATGTTAGACAATATGTTGTGGAAAGAGGGCAATCTAATTACTGGTGAGCAAACCACTATCAGAACTGGCTTGCCTACTGTTTACTGGAGACTGTTAAATCAAGGTACTCCAAAAAGCAAATCAACCACTGCACAAATCACAGAGAACACGGCTATCTTGTCGGCTCGCTCTGAAATTGATGAGGATATTGTCGCGCTAAACGGCAATAGTCAGTCATTCAGATTAAGCGAATCATTCTCATTTGTAGAGGGTATGGGCCAAGAGATGGCGCAAACTCTAATCTATGGATCGGGCGCAAACCCAGAGGAGTTCATCGGCTTTGCTAATCGCTACAATGATACTTCAGCCGCTAACGGGCAGAATATTCTTGATGCTGGCGGCACGGGGTCTGACAACTCCTCTATCTGGTTAGTAGGTTGGGGGCCGCGCACAGTATTTGGCGTATTCCCCAAAGGCTCGAAAGCAGGCTTAGAGCATAAAGATCTTGGTATAGGTGATGCGTTTGATTCTAATAACGACCGATTTCAAGCGTGGATGGATCAATACAAATGGAAAGGCGGGTTGGTGGTTAAAGACTGGCGTTATGCGGTTCGAATCGCCAACATTGACATCTCAGACTTGCTTGCATTGACCGGCACTCAAGCGGTGACAGCATCAACTAGCATTATCAAGCTGATGTCTAGAGCCAGGGATCGATTTCCGTCAATGAGCGGAATCACACCATCTTTCTACGCTAACCGAACAGTATTATCTAATCTGCGAATAGCAGCGCTAGATAAAGCGGTCTCTGTTCTAGCTATCGAAAAAGGATTGAATCAGTTCGGCCAGAGTATTAGTACCACCACTTTTGATGGTATCCCCATTAAAATGATGGACCAATTAACCGAAGCCGAAACACAGATCACATAAGGAGAAATATTATGTATGTAGATTCTCAATTGTTATTCTCCGACGCTCAGGCTATTACGGCTGATGCAGTGGGTACAAACGTGATCGACCTCGGTGTTGATCGGTCTATTGGTAACGGTGAGCCAATGTGTGTGATGTTCTCCGTTGATGTGGCAGCAGATCAGACTACGGGTGATGAAGATTATGCGTTCGAGGTTGAATATGCATCTAATGCGGCACAATCAACAGGGCGACAGCGTGTTGGTAGTCGGTTGTTTGAGTCGGGTACGCCAGACGCGCCCGCGCAAAACGCTGATTTGTTAGTGGTTGGGTTTAAGTTCTTTATCCCCATTCCACCAACAACATTAGCCGAAAGTGAACGTTACATTGGTATTCGATATGATGTCACTGGCACAACTCCAACCATTACGACAACAGCCGTACTTATTCCAATGAGCATGGTTGATGCTAATGTACTTTACGCTGATGGGTTTACTATTCAGTAACATTATTACGCGGCGTCTTAGGGCGTCGCATACTTAATTAATTAAAGGTGAGTATATGCTAAAGGTACGAGTTAAAGAGGGTATGCCTGAAGGGTTTATTGGGTTTTATAATAATCCAGACGGCTCTGGAAAGCGCAGACGGTGCGGCTTTGAGGGCGAGGCTGGCGAGGAATTCGAATTAGTTGATCTAATGGAAGGCCCAGAAAAAAAACGAGTTGTGGCGGTAGAGGCAAAAGATACGTTTAGCTCTAAGTGGATGGAATTTTGGGACGGTAAAGACTGGATCGATCATATACCGGAGAAAAAGCGACCCGGCCCTAAGAAAAAACCAGTATTAGAAGACACCTCAGAAGAAGCGACAGAGCATTAAGCAATGGCTTTAGATACGTACGCGAACTTAATTGATGCAATCAGACGGCAGTCAAAACGAACGGCGGCATCTGATGCTATCATTAATGATTTCATAGAGCTTGCCGAAGAGGAGTTTTATAGCAACGAGATCACGCAGCTACGTATCAAAGAAATGGATACTCGCTCAACTGCAACGGTATCCACCTCGTCTAGATTCTTGGCTTTGCCTGATCGGTTTTTGGAAATGCGAAGACTTAAAATAAATGCGGCAACTTCATCGGTTCCCGGCCTGTCTTCTGATTTAGATGTTAAGTTTCGTGCGCCCGATCAAATTCTATTGAATGAGAATACGGACATTCCTAGATTCTTTACGGTCACAAGTCAGCTAGGCTTTGAACGTATACCTGATAGAGCATACACAATCGAAATGCAGTTTTACGCAAAAGAGACCGCGCTAAGTAGCTCAAATACAACCAATGCTATATTAACCAACTACCCATCTATCTATTTGTACGGCGCATTGTGGTCATTGTGGCTGTATTACTCAGAAGAAGAGTTAGCAGACCATTACCATAAGCTTATGCTTGGCGCTATTCGCGGCGCAAACAAAAGTGAAAGAAAGGCAAGGTTTGGCAATGCTCCACAAATAAAAAAGGAGCGTAGAGGGCCGTGATAACCTCATTCAAAACTGTTCCCGTCAACATTGTTGGCCCATCTGCTGAGCATAGAGACTCATCGTATAGCGCTCAAACAACAATGAATTTCATTCCCGAGTCTCACAAGACCGGTGCCACGCAGGCATTGTTA
>Ga0255047_10001827_pt1 | contig 14758 bp, 9 predicted proteins | sample JV7_2_1_MG_FD_183640 | JGI IMG/M metagenome (GOLD analysis project Ga0255047, IMG submission 183640) | Seawater microbial communities from Jervis Inlet, British Columbia, Canada - JV7_2_1 | ecosystem: Environmental > Aquatic > Marine > Inlet | place: Canada: British Columbia | collected 2016-10-06
TAATATCCATACGTCGTATCAAGGTAGGGGAACCCCATCTGCCAAGTGGCGCTATTGTGACAGGTCGATAATTTGCTGTTATAGGTATAAGCCATCATTACGCGTTGGCTCTGGTCAGTACGAAACCGTACAATATTGCTCCCAAAATCTGACCCACTTCCAGCGGTATAGTGAGAGTGTTGTGTGGAAACGCCACCATAGGTGTTGGCAGTCAATGTTTCTTGTGAGCCAAAAAACGAAGCTTCGGCCAAACCTTTTATGCGGACTTCGTCACCATCTGCCAAACCACTTATAGTGTTACAGTCACCGTCTCCTTCGAAAGGATTTGTATAAGTACCGAGCGTACCACTACCTGTGTAGCCGTGGAGGCGACCATTTGTGGAGTTGTGGTATGGGTCTACCCAATATACAGCCATTATGAAATACTCTTTTCGACAGCTTCTCGAAATTCTTGCTCGCACAGCGCCAGATCATTAGCGTCAGTAAACGATACATCGACGGTAATTTCAGAAACTGAACGGCAAATCTTATCGTCGTCGTAATCTGCTACAGGCAGTGTAAAGCGGTCACCGTCAGGTGTTTTCATCGCTGGGTACTGCGTGTACGCCATCAATCCGCCGTTGATTACTCTTTCCATCTTAACCTCAAGTCACAAAGTAAATTGTGTTTGCATCTGGAGAACCGGGTAAGGAAACCACAACAGATATTGATTTCCCATCAACAGATGCTGCATCGCCGAGTGCCGACCACGCGACACCTGTCGCAGCGCTGCTATCAGCGGTGAGTACATGCGTGTTAGTGCCGACGGTCAGTGCAGTCGGGTCGCCGCTGCCATCCCCGATTAGGACTTGGCCTTTTGTCCCGAGATCGGTGTTCATTACCGCGCCAGCCGCATCGACATTTGCCGCATCAGTTACGTCGGCACTGGCTTCAATCGCGTCGAGCTTGCTATGATCTGCATCGGTGAACACGTTTGAATCTGTCGCAGCTTCGACAGCCGTTCGTATTTCTGCATTGCTTTGATCGGCAGTTGCGCTGGCTTCAATCGCATTTAATTTTGTATGGTCTGCATCGGTGAAAGCATTGCTATCTGTTGCAGCCTCAACGGCAGCTCTGATCTGCGCATCTGTCTGATCAGCGGTGGCGCTAGCCTCAATGCCGTCCAACTTGGTCTTTAATGTATTGGTGAAATTGTTTTGCGTTAAGCCACCATCTCCTACGCTGTAGGTGGTATTGGTGTCTGTATAGTTTCCGGCGTGTATGTTCGTGCCGCCTTGATCGGCAGTCCAGTCGATATGCTCATTTGCAACAAACCCTTGCAAATTATCGTGACTGACGATTGCTTCAATCTGCCCGGCTGTTTGGTCAGCGGTCGCGCTAGCCTCAATGCCGTCAAGTTTCGCTCCATCGACAGACAGGTCGCGACCATCAACGGTTTGACTGCCGCTCATTGTTACGTTGCCGGTAAGTTGCCCACCAGCAAGCGGCAACTTGGTCGCGTCCGCGACAGTGATGTTAGCCGACCCGTCGAACGATACGCCATTAATCGTCCGCGCCGTCGCGAGAACGGTAGCCGTACCGGCGTTGCCGCTGACGCTCGTCTGGTCAGCGGTCGCACCATCTGCGACATTGATCATCGCGCGCAGAGATGCTGGAGAAATTTCCTCGACCACCCCCGCACCCGAGCTATCGCGACCTAAAATCCTATCAGTAGCTGTGACGTTCTGAATTTTGGCATACGTAATTGCGTCGGCATCAACGTCGGCGGTAGCAATCGTGGCTTTTACCGCCAACGCACCCAGACCTAGATTCGTGCGGCCGGTTCCTGCATTCGCTAAATCGGATAAATTATTGGAGGCAAGCAAATCGCCTGATCCGCTGCCCGCTGCGCCCGTCGCGCCCGTCGCGCCAGTATTTCCGGTGACGATTCCGAGAGCAAGCGCGCCGGTGCCTGTGTTGTAACTTGAGGTGGGCGAGCCGCCAGCCGCCACCGCGCTGACCGACACGCTGGTAACCGATTGGCCCGCGGCACCAGTTGGTATTCCAAAGTTGAATGTTGCCGCGCTCGACGACCCGGCATTGGCGACCGTCGCGCTCGCGCCAGCGCTTAACGTACTCACGCTGCCTACCGCAATAGTCGCGGCGGCACCCGCTGCGCCCGTCGCGCCAGTCACTGAATTGCCTTGCGCGCCTTGAGCTCCAGTCGCACCAACGTCACCTCGTGGTATCGTGAATCCTAGGACGCCAGTGCCGCTAATCGTGACCGCCGCACTGCTGCCTGCCGCACCTGTCGTTACTGTACCGATGCTGGGGTCAACGCCTTGTGAAACTGCGGTCCCATGCTCGATTTCAATCGCCACAGACGCAGGCGGCGCAGTCGAAAATGTTAGAGTTGTGCCGGACACCGAATAAGTAGACTTGTGCTGATACACACCATCCAAATACACGGATGTATTGTTTTCATTCCCAGGGTCTGCCGATAACGTGTATGCGGTGGTCGATCCATCGCCAGTCGCCGTCGCGAGCTTCTGATCGATGCTGGACCGCAGCGTGGCGATGGATAGGCTATCGACCGCCACAGTCGAGACGTTCCCTGACGCGTCGAAACTCATAATGCGGTTGGCGCGGTCGGCCGAGCTCGGCAACGACATATTAACCGATGTCGCATCGTAAATTGGCGCAGTAACCGCGCGGCCTGCATCCTCCGAAACCTGTTGAACGAAAATCGTTTGGCTGTCGAGTTCGGTGTTAAGGCTCGAGGCCAGGAGATCTCCCGCCGTCACAAAATCGGTTGTCCGCTGAATTGCTCGCGCGCCAGAAATGGTTATCTGGTCGCTGCCGCTGGCTGCCGACCCCAGCGTGACCGAGCCGGTGCCGGTCGAGGCGGTAATCGATACTGTATAGTCGGTTGTGAGCGTAAGCAGAACCGCATTTTTGTAAACGGCGAGATCCGTCTGCGCCAAAATTGGAAAATTGAACGCATACGGTCCGGTGCCTGCACTACCGGAGTATGATATGCGCCTGGCTACCGCCGTGATGCTATAGTCTGCCATCGTTCAAACCTCTCGTTTGATAATTCTATCGCAAGCTGAAATTTTTTTCTATTGCCATGCCGCGCCCCAATCCGGCGCACGACTAGGTTCTGCGCGCCCCGGCGCCCACCAATAACGCTGGTTGTACTCTTTCCGATGCTTCCTCTTTATGCGCTGGTAACTGCGGTACGCGCGCGGGTCGGCTTTCTCGCCTAACCACTCGGTAACCAAACGCTCGAGCGCCAGGCGCGAGTACCAGATGTTGTTGCCCGGCACATTCCTGGCTGCGAATTTTATCAATTCAGACGTGGCCTTGGTGTCCTGGCCCATAGCGGCCTGCACCGCGTTACCCATAGTCAGATTTCGTAACTGATCTGCGAACCCGCCAGATGGCCCGGCGATACTCGCGCCTAGCCCGCCGCCGTAACGGTTCAGATCGCTATACAAGAAGTCGCCGAACAGCCCCAATCCGCCGCCCATTAGTAACGCGGTGCCCCAAAAACGGCGGTCATTCATGTCGCGTGGATCACGCCCTTTCGCGAGCTCTCGGGCTTGCAGGCCGAGAGCTCCCGCGATGGTCATGCCGGCGACAAACTCGACGGTATATAGCATTTTGTGCCCAACACCATCGACGTTCAAATAGCGCAACAAGTTGCCCTGCAACACGCTTACCGGGAAACTTTTGAATTGCGCGAAGCTCTCGACAATTTCACCGCCGAGCGTGCCGCGCTTGCGGTTCCCCACCAGGCTCGCACGCGCGCGCGGCGTTGCTTGCGGCACTGCCTTGTTAGTTTCATTTTCAATTAAGCTCATCAGCTGCGTCGCAATTTCGCGCCCGAGGCCTGGCGCAAGGCCCTCGCGTTCCTCGATGTTGAGCGGGCGCACAAAGTCCGCGCCTTTCTCTACTTCCATTTTTGTTGAGCGAATAATGTTCCAGCGATCCTCCGCAATACCGTATGCCTCGAGCGTGTTCTGGGTAAACTTTGGGAGCTCGCTGAATTTCTTGCCCTTGAGCTCGCCGAGATGCCCGAAAAACTCGAGGCCAAATGTTTGGCGCATGGATTGCGTCCAGTGGGATAAGGCGGTGATGCGCAGCACCGCATCGCTGATAGTTTGTGTCATTTGTGGGCCGGTGAGCTCGCCGAAAAAGCGCGCCTGTCCATGCGCGTGCGTCATCCAGTTGTCTGCTGCAATACCCAGGCGCACCGCAAACTGTGCCTTTTCTTGAGCCTTCAGCGGCGCCACGAATTGAGTGAAAGCGCGGCGCATTAGCTTGGAGGTCGGTATGCCGGCCAGACGCCCGGCCATGCGGCTCGCGGCAATATCGCCTGGCACAGCGACTAATGTTGTGCTGCCGAGTAGAGTAGATTGGAAAATATTGCGTGCGCCGCTCATAAAATTCGCAGCGCCCACGTTCGCCGGGATCGAGCCCTCGCCAGTAAAGAGGCGCAGCATATCGTCGAATTTGTTTTCATCCATTGAGAATGCGTTCGCAGCGGCCTCGCTTTTGGTGCGCGCGTCATCCGCGTTGACAATCTTTTGCGCCTCGATCTTTAGCGCCTCGATTGTCGTTGTCGGATTCGGGCCAAATTGCTCGAGCATCGCAATGTCTTTGCTCATCGCGTCAATGTGGCCGATCATCGTGTCGAACACATCGCCGTCGCCAAACTCGTCCATGTAGGCCTGCCAGGCCTCGGCGTTCTTGAAAACCAGGAATCGGTGATCCATGCGCCGGTTGGCCAGAGACTTGCCCGCGCCGGCAGAGCCGGATTTGACTTTGTTCAGCCCGCCGCTCGAGATTGTATTCCATACATAGGGGAGCTCGAGCTCGAGCGCCTCGGCGCGAAACGGCTTGCCGGTGCGCTCGTCTATCATTTTGTTGAGGTCGAGCTTATCCCGGATGCCCGAGATCCAGGCGGCCTGGCCCGCCGAGCGCACCTTCACCTGGTCGTGCTTTTGCGGCAGATAGCCCGCCTCATTGCGTTTTGCGATGGCCATGCCGGCCGCATTTGCACGCAGCCTCAGATACTCGCTCGCTGCGGCCCATTGTTCCGAAACCAGTTTGGCCGTTGGGTTTGCGGAATCCTCGCCAAATACCTCTTTCAATAGTTCGTGATTCATCGATTTGCCACGCCGCCCGGTCAGCGTTTGCCGGTTGGCACGCAGCCCTTCCGACATTTGTGCGAGTGCCTGGCGGCGCGCGGATAAATAGGTGCCGTGTAAATTTGTCGTGAATTGTGGCGCCGCTTCATCCCAGAACAACATCGCCTGCATTGCCTTGCCAGGCCTGGCGCCATCCATTGAGCCCTTCAGTGGCGAGGCGCCCTTTGTGCCATAGGCGTGTTTGTACTCACGCATCTGGCGCCGCGACTCGGCAAACACTTTGATGCGCAGAAGATTATGCTGCTTGCGCCGCACCGCATCATATTTCAGCTGGTCGAATGCTTGCTTGCCGGCAGCGGCCGCTGCGCCCTCAACGCCGAGGCTCTCCACGAGCTCGGCCTCGAGCGACTCGAAAAGATCTGTTGCTCCTTGTGCTTGCTGTTGCGTGATGCGCCCTTCGTTGACGCCTTCGACAATGCAGTTTTTGAGACTCATACGCAGCCCTCCAGGCGGTCGAGCATCGACTGATCTTGGTTTATCTCATCGAGCAGCTGGCGCCCGGTTACTCTCTCAAGCTCGCCGTCAGGGGTGTAGTGTCCGGTTGGAATTTCTAGGTCGAGCATGTCTTCTGCTAGGCCCGCGTCAGTTTCTCTTGCAGTTGAGGCCCCCAGAACCTCCTCCTGTAACAACGCCGCTTGCGCCTCGACGCCCTTGCCGGCCGGCGTATCAAATGCGTCTAAACTTTCGACCGTTGCTCGAGCCGCGATGCGCGTCTCTGTATCATCAACAACGCGTCCTTCTGCACCTGCGCCCATGCCATCGAGATCTCCGCGCTCAATTCCTCGCCTGACAGCATCGGCGAACTCTCGGCTTGCGGCGGCGAGGTTTCCGCCATCGCGGTAGACTTCAGCGGCGGCTGTGAGGGCGTCGCTAAGCGCGCCTTTGCGGTTTGCCGTTGCCTGGATGATTTGTAACGCCTGGCCATCTGTAGCTGCCCTCTGCTGGTTCGTGCTGGTTGAAAGCTGGTTCCCGCTTGCCTCGATGTTTTCCTCGTTTTTGACGAGCGTATTAAAAACGGCGCGGTCTTTGCGCAGTGTCGCCATCGCTTTGTCGAGGACTTTTGCACGCTCTTTAAAGAGTGACTCGAGCAAAAATTCTTCGCCGAAAAGTGTGTCCTGCGTTTCGGCGCGGAACTCGAGCTCGCGCGCCTGGCGGATAATCGCCTCGGCCTGCGTCAGATTCGACGGGCTCGTCTCCGACAGTATTCGCATGATCGCCGTATGTTTCTCGGGATCTTTGACCAGGCGTCCAATGATTGCCGCCTGGTTAACCGGAACCACATCGTTAATCACCATCATAAATGCGTCGTCGCTAAGTGCGGCAATGTTGTTCGCTGCCCTGACAAACGGCGCCTGGGGTGGGAGAACGCCGCGCAATTCATCTGGCGCGATGCGAAGGATCTTCGCTGCGTCGAGTATCATCTGCGGTGAGCCCTCGACGGTGTTACCGATATTTATCAGGCTCGCCTTTATCATGGCGCCCTGCGGTGTTATGCCGTCCGCTTCGCGCCATTTGCGTGCATAAAGCGTAATTTTCTGACTCGGATCGTTTGCCATGATCCTTTTGGCCAAGCCGAGGCGCTGGTGCCCATCTACGATAAACTGGCGCCCGTCTTTAAATTCATAAGTTTGAACGATGCCGGACATATTATCGTCCCACTTCGTCATGTTTTGCAGGCGCTCGACAACGCCAAATTCGTCAACGACGCTGCGAAATTGGAACAGTTTGGCATCGACTTCGATCCCACGCGGATCGACTCGAAAAACTGTTCCATCGAGGTTGTCGAGTTCGACGGGCTTGACCTCACCAGGCGCCACCTCGAGGCGGCTATCCTCGGCAAGCGCACGCGTCGCCAGGTCGAGGTTCTGCTCGTGCAAGCCAGGCGCGTCGACATATGGCGTATCGGTCGCGTTTTCGACACTCTGCGCAGCGCCGCGCACATCTGCCGGAATCTCGACGCCAGCTTGCTCGTAGGCGCGGATGCCCTCGGCGATCTGACGCTCATTTAATTTGAGGACGCCCTGCAAAACTGTTTCGGCATCCGCCTCATCGACAGCGCGCAACATCTCGCGCCCGACAACGCGCCCGGGGTTTGCTTTGTCGAGGCCCGCCTTTGTCCCCACAAACGCGCCGCTACCGAGGGCGCGGAGCACGCCGGTTCCGACTCCGGCGCCAGCCACAGCCATAAACGCGTCGCCAAGGTCGTGCTTCAGATTCATCTTCTCGCGCCAATTCCATATACCCGGCTGAAGCCCAGCTTCAAAACTAGCGGCGAGGGAAGCGTCGATTAGCCCGACGCGCAGTAAGCTAAGAGCTACGCCAGAGGACAAGGCCTTGTATTTTGCACCGGCCGCCAGAGTGAACGCCCCGCCGGGGATAGATGCCGCATCTGAAACAAAGGTAGGGAACCCGCCAATCATCTCGCCGGCAATTTGGCTGAAGAGCCCGGCGCGTGAGGTTACATCGAGAAAATTCCGCTCGGCCTCCGTAGCGCCTGGCCTGGCCAATTCAATAAGACTTTTCTCTGAATGAGTTGGTAGGTCGAGATTTTTTTCTCTTATTATTTTATTTAATTCATTAAGTTGCTCCTCAAAACTCGATTGCCCGCTTTTGTGGGCACCCCACGGTAGCCCGGGAAGGAACTCAGGCGCCTTTAACGCCAGGATTGGCGCCATTAACGCCGCCGCGTATCGATCTCCAACGTCTTCTTTGAAACTTAGGGCGTCGGCCGGATTTGCTATTTTTTTGCCAGTAAGCTCGCTGACCTTATCAACGATAGGCTGCAAGGATTTTTGATAAGATCTCTGCATTGCAGTAATCGAGTATGCTTTATCGTATCGCGGATAGGCCGCCGAAATGACATCTCCGATTCCCGTCTCGGGGCCGGTCGCGGCTGGCCGATTCCACCCAATAAAGTCTTGATCGTCGACTGTGTAAATCGAGCTCATTTGAACTCAGCCGGCGCAAAGACATAAGGCAGACCAGAGTCAACTAGATAACTCGCAGCGCCCCCAGATTCGTCGTCTACCCAAAGTCCGCGTCGAATAGAATAATCTTTACCGCTCGATAGCGTGTAAAGGCCGGCACCGTAGGACTCTAATCGAAACCCGCTAAATTGGTGAGCCGGAACAATTTCTGGGCCACTATTAGGTGCGTATATCGGCACGCCCCAATCCTCGGAGCCCAGCGCGATCTTTTCATCCGTCAAATTGTCGATTAATTCTTCAAGGGACCCTTGCGTCATGCCCGGCGGCAAAATCGCTCTCTCGCCATTAATTTCGCCAAATCCGCCACCCGTACCAGACCCGCCGACGAGCTCGTTCAATATTTCCGTAAAACTGTCTGACTTGAAATCTTTCTCGCCTTGATGCCGCCCTGCGTAAATTGTGCTCGCAGCCTGCATGAGAGCACCCGCCTGATCCGGTTTTTCGCTTAGCGCCGCGCCGACCACTGTGGCGAAGGTGCCCCTTACCTCGATCAATGAGTCTGGAACCAGGCCGGCGCCGGCAGCGATAGCCCTCCGTCCCTGGAAAAAATCACCCATCAAAACAGTGTTACGGCTGCCACCAATGAACGCTAGAACGTGCGCGGCTCTATCCTCTGCAATTTCACCAAAGACAAGTGGGGCGTTATCGCCAGCGGCCTCCGCTAACGATTGGGCCACCGCAGCCTGCGCCTCAATGTCCTGATAAGTTGGCTTCAGAATTTGCGCTAGTTGCTCGCGGTCTTGCTTGGTGAAGTATTTTATTTCAACGCCAAGACCTCGTGCGGCGGCGGCAGACTCTGCAAACCGTGCACGCAAAGCCTCGGGGTTCGCGTAATCTATGGTGGGAGCACCTTGGCCTTGCCTTCGATAAGAGAACCCTAGGGGGTCATTGGCCGCATCAGCTTCAAAGTTGTCGGCTAATTTGCTTGCCCGCGCAACGCGGTCCATTTCTTCCTCGGTGTTGCCCGCAGGTTTTCTACTGTTTTTTACAGCTTCAGCTTCAAGTAAACTTGCATAGGCGCGAGCCTTGTCCGGTGTGTCGATCAGAGAAACAATCTTAGCCTCTGCTTCGAGAGCCTTGACGCGCGCAATCGTGTCTGGATCATTTAGGCGATCCGCCTCGCGAGATAAATCCGCGATAACAGATGTGCCGAGGATGCCACCCTTTGTCAAAACATCAAACTGGTTTTTTATATCTCCGTGCAGCGCCTTGACCTCGGCTTTCCCTAGGCGCACCTGGCCGGCGATGTCACTTTCCATCGAGTTGACGAGCACCTCGGCAACTGTGTCATCGATGCCGACCGCCGAGCCCTTGCGCCGTTTTCGATCCGCCTTGAATTTGTCAAGGTAGGTGGCGCCCTTACCACTTTCGAGCGCGGCATCGAACTCACTGCGCACGCGTGCCAGATGAGCGCGGTCGCGTATCGCGATCACCGTTTTCTCGACCGCCTTCGGAGTTTGCCCCTGCTTAATCAGCGACTCGCGCAGATCCGACAACCGTGTCTCGAGCACCTTGCCGCCGTTGGCGACATCTTGCGTCATCATCAGCACAAGCTCGTCGCTGGTGCTCTCGGCCAGCACGAGCGCGTCCGCATCGACCGCCGCCTGGTGTTCCTTGATTGCGTCGCCGGCGCGGTCCATATACGCCGCGCGCGCATAATTTTGCAGCTTCAAGCGGGTTTTGGCAGACGTAAGCGCATCAAGCTCGGTTAGTGGCGCGGAATAGCCGTCAATGATGGCCTCGAGCTCGGCGCTAAATTCATTCGGATCTTGTTTGTTGCGCTTCGCCTCGAGGTACATGTTCGCAATTTGCTCACGCGCACGAGCCTCGATCTGCACGCTGCCGACATCGACCGCCGCCGCAAAGGCCGCTTGGCCATAAACCGTATCGGGCGCCTGTCCCTGATACGCCTCAAGCGCCTGATCAGGATTCTGCGCACCGTATTGCGCGCCTTCGCGCTTCGCCGTGGCGCCCGCCTTTTTGAACGCGAAATCCGATACTTGCTGCGCGCGGCTGGCCAGATCACCAAACTCCTGGACCGCAGCGCGCTCGGCCGCGTAACTTTGTTGCGTCGGCTGCGCAATGCTGCCGCCGATTTTGACCTGGCGTCGATATGGCGCGTATCTCTCAACCATCAGTACAAATTCCAATTTCGCGACGAATGGCTATATTGTCGGGCACTTAGAAAAGCGTAGTCATCCATCGTTGGTGCGCCGAAACCGCCCCATGTGTCGTCTCGGAAGCCGAATCCAGAACCCGAGGCGCCAAGGTCATTCGGCGCGGCGCCACCTGGGAGGCCTGGCGGGCCACCCAATTGACTGGCCTGATATCCCGCGCTGGCCAATTGCACGGTCGCCTTCAGAAATGCGGACTTTTTAGCCGCAGACGCCGCTTTGCGCAGATTCGCAGCATTTCGTTTAGATCCCTCAACCGCGAGTAATTCGTTATCCCGCTCGGTCGCGCCCGACTCGAGCGCGATTGTGTAATCGAAGAAGCCTTCGCGCAGACTGGTCGTTTGCAGCGCACCAACGCTGCCGCTGAACGGGTCGAGGTTGGCGGCTGCGCCGCGCGCATTGATCGTCGCGTTGGTGCGCTTAATCTGGTCAAGCACATCGATGCCTTGTTGCTGATATCGGAGCGCGCGCTGGCGATACGCCAGGCCTTGCGACTTTCCTTTAAATTCAACATCGCGCGCCTGGCTTTTCAGCATCGAAGCCTGCGCGCTACCCTGCGCCACAGTGCTGATTGCGGAGACTATGCTGGCTGCGATTGCGAGTTGAGCCATCTAGGCACCCACCGAAATTTTATAATCGATTGCTAACAGTGTGAGATCGAGCGGCGCGGTCTGCGAAACCGTAATCGCGCCCTCCTTGTCGAAGCCCAGCAACGGCCCCACCGTTTTCACACCGGTAAATTTCGGCACCGCAGCGTCCAGCGCGCTATCACCAAACGACCGGAAAGGTACAAGTTGCCCGTTCACACTCATCGCCTGAGATTCGAAAACCTCGGCGTTGACTTCAAGGATTCGCTTTTTGAACCCCTTTAGATTGCCGCCGGCAAGACGCGGCTCGACCGGCATGGTTTTAACGGTCATGGAAATCGGTAGGCCGATTTCGTAATTGGTTGTCGAGGCACGGTCAAATGTGACGCTGCCGCTCGCTACCGTTTCCTGCCCCATGACCAGCCCATCGACCAGAACATCGAGCACCTCGCCCTCCAGGTGCGCAGCCGCGCCCGTAGCCGAGGCCGAAGCAGAGAAAACGGCGGAATCGGTGTGTAGCGTGCTATCAAATAACTCCACATAATAGACCACCACGGAGTTTATGGTGCGCTTTACCACCGCATAGATCGTGTCGAGATCTACACCAACGGCAACAAACTCGCCATCGGTGGTAATTGAGCTCGGCGCTATGACGCTTTGGCTGCGCAGCAGCGAATAGCAGGTCATCGAGCCATCGGTGCCGTTGACTATAAACAGGCGGTCGGCTTCCTCGGTCGAGGTTGCGCGCCGGATCGCCATATCCGTCGGGCTTTTCAGCAAATGCCCGCTCAATAGACTGACGGCCGCCGTCGTGTATGAGAGCGACGTGTCCGTAAACACGAGCTCGTTCAGCGATTTGCCGAGTCGCTGCACATAAATGGTGCCGCTATCCAACCCTGCAACGGGCACGCCAGGCTTCGCGCCGTTGCGCGTACCAACTTTGACCGCCAGGTTGCTCGGCGTGATCGGATTCAGATCGCCCTGCGGTATAAAAAACTCGGCGGCCGTGGTGAAGATTTGCAGATCGCGCCCGCTGTGTATATCGACAATCGCGTTGAGCGACTCGGTTGTGATCGAGGCGCTGACACTTTGGTCGTCCAGGCTTTCGCCAAGCTCGAAATCGAAAAAATTGTTGACGACACTGCCCCAGAAGGTTGTCGGCAAAGATTTCGAACCGGCGAAAAATAGACGTCCCTCGTGGAATGAGCAACTTACCGGGTATCCGCGATCTGCCGACCAGGCGTTTTCATAACCATGTTCAATTTCGTAATCGCCGCTCGCAATCGCATCCGTGCTGAACAAGCCAATTTCGGCGAAACATTGCGCCTTTGTGACGCTTTCAATCGCGACTATGCGCAGGCGACCATATGACTTGATGTTGTTGATGTACTGCCCAACGTGGCCGGTCACGCTGAACGTGCTCGTCGCGTCTGGGTTGGTTGTCCAATTCTCGCTCACCGTCGCGACTTTGGAACTGCCTACATAATCACTGATTATGCGCTTTTGCCCGCTGCCTGTGCCGCCGGTGAGCTCGATGGTCGAGCCAATATATACGTCGTCATGGGCTAAGGCACTGGCATCGAGCGTGATTGTGTTGGCTGCGCCCGCCTGGGCGGTGCCCGTCCGCCCCTCGTGGAAAATGTTGCTCGCGGCAGTGACCGTGACGCTTTCGACGGTCGCGTCTGGCGTCAACGTGCCGGGCGGATTATTGGTATTAATCGCAAACGCGTAACGCGGCGGGTGCGTGAAGGTCAGCGCGGAGAGGGTCCAGGTCGAATGAGAGGCGCCGCGCATTAATTTTTGTGGCGGCAGATCCTCGTGCACGAGCAGCATCGTATCGGCAGATTGCGCGTGCCGTATTTTGGTCAACATCGCGCCCGTGATCGCGGCCGCCGCGATATAGTCGTTGCCCGTGCCATTAATATTTGTGACCAGGGCACCGCCTCGGAAAACGTAAACGCGACCCGCCGTAAGGCAGAGCATATATGTGTCGCTGGCGTTAAACTCGAACGGAATCAGGCGCACGCCGTCTTGCGGGTTGGCCGCAGACGGCAGCTGCGCGATAAATTTCAGACCGTCGCGCCGTTTCACTCCACCCTGCGGGAGAACAAACACATTTGTCGCGGTTTCCAGAGCATTATAATATTGCTCGAGGTCAATGCGACTGCGCAGCAGCGGGTCGATCTCGCCAGAGGAGAAATTTGTCTGAATGCGGACAACCCGGCTCATTAGTGCCGCACATCGATAATTTCAAAATTTTGTAGTTGTTGCGGTGGGCTCGTCTGGCCATCGATGTTCATCGCCTGGCGGAAATAGCCGCCGCGCATGTTCTCGCTTGGCGCACCAACTGCGACGCTTTGCCAATATTCCGCCTTGCTGATCTGGTCGGTGACCGGCTCGGCGATGTGCCACGCCGTATGATATTTAAGCAACTGCACAAAGTAGCGGGGCATTACCGCCTCGGTCGGCTGAAATTGATAATCGATATGGACTTCGGTCAGGTTCGTGAGGACATTCCCCTCATAAACCTCCCAGCCCTCGGTGACCTGGCGCGCTCCCGCCGTCGCGCTGTTGAACAAGGCGCGCGGGCCAGAGCTCAATATGTCAGCCGGCAGCGCATAGGCATAATTCCATTCGCTCGCCGGCGCATCGACCAGGCGGGCCAGCTGCACCTTCCGCAGCGTAAAAGACCACGGATAAGAAACGAGCAGTAGGTCACGCAAATCGTCATAGAGACGGTCGCAAATTTGCGCGGCGTCAGTTCCTTCCTCAAATGACGAAAGGGGGCTCGCCCCCAGGATTATCAGCGCGTCGCTGCAAATCGATAATTTAGTATCGCCGGTTGCCATAAAGCCCCCAGGAAAGAGTTGCGGGGAGCCCGTAAGCCCCCCGCCAGGTCTTAGTCGGAGTCAGTTACAACGCCGATTACTGTGCCATCGGAAACGTCAACGACGCCCGATGCGTTCGAGACAACGATGTGCATGGTTACCGTGCGCGTGCCGCCTGTGGCACCGTGTACGATAATCATGTCACCAACGCTAACCGTGTCAGACAGGTCATTGAAGTAACCCGCCGCATCCACGGCCGTGTGAGCGTCTGTGGTCGTGAAAACATACAAGGCTGGAAGCGCGCCGGCTTTAGATTGCCCACCTAACGCGCCAAAACCTGATCTTGCGAATGCCATGATTAGCTCTCCCGGCTTGTAATTTTAACAATGCCGCCAGAAGCCCCGTCATCGATGGCCACCGCCCCGCCCGAAAACATCGAGCTCACGAGATAACTCGTTCGATCAGGTATGTAGTTGACCTCGGTCTTCTGATTCATCGCCATACCGAGCCCGAGCGCAGACTTATGGAACGCGTAAGCAAGGCGGTCGTTTGAACCGTCTTTGGTCATTCCGCCCTCGGTGCGGTCGCCTAGCATGACCACATCCATCCCTAACCAGGTGGATAGGCTTCCATCAACTAATGCGCGCACAGAGTTGAAATCGCTTGATGTTGCACTTGTTTGCGACAACAGAGCCTCAAGCGAATTGGCGTGCATAATTAGAACGCGGTTGTCTGGCGGCACGTTGTTTGCGTCTAAGGCGGCCTTGGCTGCACGGATCTTGCCGGTGTTCATGTCGGAGGCAGATCCGGTGGTGCCGTCTTCGGCGACCGTATTCGCTACCGCGACAGATGTCGCCGCATCGAGCGCATCGATCACAACCTGATCGAGGCGGCGCCCGATTGCATTACCGACTGCCTGGGATAACTCCGAGCGGTCAGAAAATGAAACGTGCGATTGATTGAAAATGTCCGAATATTCGCTCGCGA